>Ga0207652_10003520_pt1 | contig 12911 bp, 12 predicted proteins | sample KBSC63BmetaG_FD_184334 | JGI IMG/M metagenome (GOLD analysis project Ga0207652, IMG submission 184334) | Corn rhizosphere microbial communities from Kellogg Biological Station, Michigan, USA - KBS C6-3B metaG (SPAdes) (version 2) | ecosystem: Host-associated > Plants > Roots > Rhizosphere ... | reverse complement strand
GCCGATGCTGTTCGCGGGGGGCACCAAGGGCATTACCCTCGACCGCGACGCGCTCGAGCTGAAGGTCGTCGATGTCGCCGACGGCGACTGGCAGGCCGCCGGAGTGATCGTCCACAACGTGAAGAACCGCGCGATCGCCCACATGCTGGTCGAGATGCCGTTCGGCCCGTTCCCGATGGCGCTCGGCGTCCTCTACGACGATCCGCGGCCGACCTTCGAGGCCGCGGTGATCGACGAGCGCGCAAAAGCGAGCGAAGGCAAAGTGGCCAACCTCGCCAAGCTGCTCGGCAAAGGCCAAAGCTGGACGGTGGGCGAGACGGCCGCCGATCCGGTTTGACGCCCGGCGGAAATCGTTTTCCTACACGGCCCCAATGTGCCACGTGTCCGACGGATGAACGACCGGCGCGCACTGTGGCAACTGGACTTGAAGCTCGCGTGGCGGTTGCGGATTTTCCATCCTGAACCCTGTCAACCGTGTCAACTTCGGCAGACTCAAGCGGTCTGCGCTGAGTGAGTCGATGGGCTTCTAGCGATGGATAACGTCACCCATAGCCTCGTGGGCTGGACGCTCGGGCAGACCGGCCTCAAGCGCAAGAGCCGCAAGGGCCTCGCCGCGCTGATCCTCGGGGCGAATGCGCCCGATATCGACGTCTTCCTCGGCTGGGCGCCGTGGGCCCCGCTGGCGACGCATCGCGGATGGACGCACAGCTTCTTCGGCGGGGTGCTTGTCCTGCCGCTGGGGCTGGCGGGCTTGCTGTGGTTGCTCGACCGCTGGCAGCAGAAGCGCGGCGCGGTGTTCAAGAGCGGGCTGGAGATGCACTTCGGCTGGCTCGTCGCGCTAAGCTACATCGGCTGCCTGACGCACCCGCTGCTCGACTGGCAGACGAGCTACGCGATCCAGTTGTTCACACCGTTCGACAAGCGCTGGTACCATAACGACTCGTTGTTCATCCTCGACATCTGGATCTGGCTCGGGCTCGGTTTCGCGATCTGGCTCTCGAAACGGCGCGAGAAGCGCGCGCAGGAGAACTGGCGCCGCCCGGCGATAGCCGCCTCGGCCGCGCTGCTGCTCTACATCACGGCCAACGGCGTCGAGACTGCGTCAGCCTATAACGCACCATCGGCCGACGCGCCTTACGCGCATCCGCAGACCATCGTCGCCAGCCCGCCGCCGGTGCTGTTCTGGCGCCGCAACCTGATTTGGCGTGAGGGGCACGGCGTCTGGCGCGGCGAGTACGATCCGTTCCACGGGGCCGGCCGTCTCACGAGCTATACCGGACCCGAACCAGACGGGATGGCCGATCCCATTGCTCGCCGCGTTCTCCTGACTTCGCCCGAACTCGCGCATTTCCGCCGCTGGTCGATCCTGCCGATGGCCTCGGTCGAGCGGCAGCGGTGTCAGGTCCGCGTCAACTTCCAGGACGCGCGCTTCGGAGGTCTTCCTGGACGCGGACGCCTGGGTGAGTCGGTGGTGACGCCCACCCACGCGCCCGGTTGTTGATCAGTGGACCGTAGGGTCGAGCTTCTCGGCCGTTTCGCTCTCGGCCGCCGCTGCGGCAGGCCGCTGTAACAGCGCCGCGGCGAGGAACGCCCAGCCGGCGCCGCCGAGCCACCCGGCGGTCACGTCGCTGGGAAAGTGCACCCCCAGCCACACCCGGGTCCAGGCGACCGCCAGGCTGAGGGCGATGGCGATGCCGATGATCGTCAGGCGCACCGATTGCCGCGCGCTCAGCGTTGCGAAGGCGAGCGCGATCGCGATGTAGACGACCGCCGAGTTGAACGCGTGCCCGCTGGGGAAGCTGGCTCCTCCGGCCTCCGTGAGATGCGGGACGATTTCGGGACGTGGCCGGCCGACAAGGCCCTTGATGAGTCCCTCGACGACCCACGCTCCGGCAACCGTCAGGCCCAGCAGCACGGCTTCACGCCGCAGCCGCAGGAACAGTAGGGCGGTCACCGCGCCGATGGCAATGAGATTGCGCAGTAGTACTCCGCCGAGCGACGTGAGGTCGCGAACGGCTTCAAGAAGGAACTTCGGGCCTTTTGGCACGAGGCCCACGCCGCTGCGCCAGTAGAGCAGCCCGGACTGGTCGAAGTTGCCGGTTCGCCCGTTTGCCACGAGCCAGGTCATCAGGGCAAAACCGGCCCACAATATCGCGGCGGCGATCAGGGCCTTGCGCCGGTCGATCCTCCAGCCACGCGCGGGCAGGGTCACGGTTTCGGGAGGTCTCGCCATTGGGCAAGGAACCGGCCACCGGCGCTGTCGTTCCGGCCGATCGAGTTGATCTGTGTGTCTTGCCGTTAACCCTCGCCGGAGTCATATGACCCGGCATGAACAGGGAGGCTGCGAGAGGCGGGGCGCTGCTCGCTGGCGGACGCCGGTTCGGCGCATCGCCGGGCGCGCTGTCGCGCCTGTTCGCCGGCGGCTTCCACAAGATGCTCGACCGGCTGGACACAGGTATCCTGCATGGCTCGATCCTCGCCCGCCTTCCGGACGGCACGACTCGCCTGCTCGGCGGCAAGAGTGAGGGATTTGCCGCCGAGATAGAAGTAAGCGACTGGCGCGCGCTCTTGCGGCTTGCCCTCGGCGGCTCGAGCGGGTGGTACCAGGCCTGGGAAGCGGGCGAGTGGACCAGCCCCGATCCGGTGCCGCTGTTCGCGCTGTTCATGGCAAATGGCGAGACGCTTGGCGAAGCCGGACGCGCGAAAGGCCCGTGGCGCCTCGCCTCGCGCTTCGCGCACTGGCTCAATCGCAACACGCGCGCGGGCGCCGAACGCAACATCCACGCGCACTACGATCTCGGCAACGACTTCTACCGTGCCTGGCTCGATCCGACGATGAGCTATTCGAGCGCCTATCGCGTCGGCGCCGATGGGCTGGAGCCGGCACAGAAGCTCAAGTGGGCGCGCCTGGCCGAGCGGCTCGTTCAAGACGGCCAAGGGCCGCAGACGTTGCTCGAGATCGGCTGCGGGTGGGGCGGTCTGAGCGGCTTCTTCGCCGAGCGCGGGGCGCGGGTCAGCGGGATCAGCCTGTCCGACGAGCAACTGGGCTGGTGCCGCGAGCATCACCGCGAGGTCGATTTCCGCAAGCAGGACTACCGCGATTGCGCCGGACAGTTCGACGCGATCGTCAGCGTCGAGATGGTCGAGGCGCTCGGGCGTTCGTACTGGCCGGCGTTCATGGACTGCATCGCCCGCAACCTGAAGCCGGGCGGCCGGGCGGCGATCCAGTTCATTGCCATGCGCGAGGAGCTGTTCGAAGGCTATGCCCGCAACGCCGACTTCATCCAGGCTTACGTTTTCCCGGGCGGGCTGCTGATCAAGACGAGCGAGTTCCGCCGCCTGGCGGAAGAGCGCGGCTTGTCATGGCACGACCAGGAGGACTTCGCGCTCGACTATGCCGAGACGCTCAAGGCCTGGCGCGCGAACTTCGATCTGGCCGTGCGGGAAGGGCGCCTGCCGGCGGATTTCGACGAGCGCTTCCGCGGGCTGTGGCGCTTCTACCTGATGTACTGCGAAGGCGGCTTCCGCGGCGGCGGAATAACTGTCAGCCAGGTCACCCTGGTGAAGGGTCAGCCGCGGTAACGCGCGAGGATGTTGTCGTGGACGATCGGGCTGAGCAGTTGCGAGAACGCGCAACCGCACATGCTGTCTTCCCACCAGATCACCTCGGCCTGCAGCGCTTCGAGGCCCGGCAGGGTCAGCCAGCACACCGTGCCGACGTGCAGCCGGCTCACCGAAGTGGCCGAGAAGCCTGACAGCGACAAGTCGCCGACGACGGTCTGGAACGGGCGCCCGCCCGACTGACGCAGCTGCGCCGGGATGGAGAGGCGGGTGCGCGGTGCGCTGCGGTCTTCCTGCGCCGCGATCTCGTAGCGGCCCATGACGTTCTGCAAGCTCATGATCGGTCTCTCGGCAAGCCGTTGTTACGCACGCCATCGGGGGCCATGCGCGAGCGAGAGTGCCCCCGGGTGCTTACCGTGGGTTTACCGAAAATGGTTAAGCCGATTTTTCCACCCGGATACGGGCGCCGCTGGCGAATTCCTCGCTTGCCAGCGCGACGATCCGCTCGCCGACAACCTCGGGAGGCTTGACCGACTCGGGATCCTCCCCGGGGTAGGCCCGCGCGCGCATCTGCGTGCGAGTCGCTCCCGGATCGAGGATCGCCACGCGGACCTTGGAGATATTCTCGACCTCTTGCGCGTAGGCGCCGAGCAGGTTGTCGAACGCCGCCTTGGTAGCGCCGTAAGCGCCCCAGTAAGCGCGCGGGTTCTGGCCGAGGTGGCTGGTCACGCCGATCACCCGGCCGCCGTCCGACTTCTTGAGCAGGCCATCGAAATTGGCGAGCAAGGCCTGGGTGGCCAGCACGTTCAGCGTCAGGGCCCGGTTGAAGAAGTGCTGCTCGATCTGCGCGACGGGAGTGAGCTGCGGCAGAAGCGCGGCGTTGATCACCAGAATGTCGAGCTTGCCCCAGCGCTCCGAGATGGCGTTGGCCAGGCGCGCGATGGAATCGCTTTCCGTGAGGTCCATCGGCGCGATCGTAGCCGTGCCGCCGTCCTGATGAATCGCCTCCTCGATCGCCTCGAGGTCCTTGGCGGTGCGCGCTGTCAGCACGACATGAGCGCCGGCCGCGGCAAGCGCCGTGGCGGTGGCCGCGCCGATGCCCCGGCTCGCGCCGGTGACGAGCGCAATCGTTCCGGAAAGCGGCTTGGTGTCAGCCATCAGGCGACTTTGGCGTCGACTGGAAGGGTGAACTGCGCGTCGCGGTGGTGGCGTTCGGCGAGGTCGGTCAGTGCGGTGGGATAGTCGCCGGTGAAGCACGCATCGCAATATTGCGGCGCTGCGTCGTTGCGGCCCGGCAAGCCGACCGCGCGGTACAGTCCGTCGATCGATACGAACGACAGGCTGTCGGCCTGGATGAACTCGCGCATCGCCTCGACATCCATCCGTCCGGCGAGCAGCTTCGAGCGCTCAGGGGTGTCGACGCCGTAATAGCAACCGTGTCCCGTCGGCGGGCTGGCGACGCGGAAATGCACTTCGGCCGCACCCGCGTCGCGCATCATCTGGACGATCTTGAGGCTGGTGGTTCCGCGCACGATCGAATCGTCGATCAGCACGATCTTGCGCCCTTCGACGAGCGCGCGGTTGGCGTTGTGCTTGCGCTTGACGCCCGAATGGCGCGCGCTGTCCGAAGGCTGGATGAACGTCCGCCCGACATAGTGCGAGCGGATGATGCCGAGCTCGAACGGGATGCCCGATTCGCGGCTGTAGCCGATCGCCGCCGGCACGCCGCTGTCGGGCACCGGCACCACGAGGTCGGCATCGCACGGCGCTTCCTTGGCCAGCTCGACGCCGATCATCTTGCGCGATTCGTAGACCGAGCGCTGGTTGAAGATCGAATCCGGCCGGCTGAAATAGACGTGCTCGAAAATGCACGGCCGCGGGGCGCACTGGCCGAACGGGCGATGGCTCTTTAGGTTGCCGTCGAAATCGACCTCGACCATCTCGCCCGGGTCGATCTGGCGGACGAACGTCGCGCCGACCACGTCGAGTGCCACCGTCTCGCTGGCGAACACCGTCGCGTCGCCGAGCCGGCCCATCACCAGCGGCCGGATGCCGAGCGGATCGCGGCAGGCGATCATGCCCTGGGGCGTCATCAGGATCAGAGAATAGGCACCCTCGACCATCCGCAGCGCGTCGACGATCTTGTCGAGCAGTTTCGGATAGCGGCTCGTCGCGACGAGGTGGATGATCACCTCGGTGTCGCTGGTCGACTGGAAGATCGCCCCGCGGCTGACCAGCTGCGAGCGCAAGTGCCCGGCGTTGGAGATATTGCCGTTGTGCGCCACGGCGAAGCCGCCGGTGGCGAGGTCGGCGTAAAGCGGCTGCACATTGCGCAAGCCGGCCCCGCCGGTGGTCGAATAGCGCACGTGCCCGGCGGCCATCGTGCCGGGCAGCTCGGCGATCGAATCGCCCGAGGAGAAGTTGTCGGCGACATGGCCGAGGCCGCGCCGGGTGAAGAACTCCGCGCCGTCGAAGCTGGTGATACCGACGGCTTCCTGGCCGCGATGCTGAAGCGCGTGGAGGCCGAGGGCGCAGACCGCGGCCGCCTCGTGCGCGCCGATAACGCCGAACACGCCGCACTCTTCGCGCAGCTTGTCGCCGTCGAGATCAACGAAAGGATGTGTGATGTTCATGAGCCCTTGAGGGATCGCCAGCCGCGAGGCTCCAATGGGGACTTGGAGCGCAGATTACAAGACGGTTACGGCGGTTGCCACCAGTCGCGCCAGCCCGAAAGGTGAGTCCTTGCGGCGAACGCCGATGCGCTGCAACACAAAGCATGATTGAGCGAGATCGTGCATGAACCTTCCGGACAACATCTTCACCGAACCCGACGACATCGACGCGGACACTCTGGCGCGGTTGGGTCCGTTGCGGCGCTTCGCCGGTGTGTGGGAAGGGCGCGGCGGGGTCGATCTCAATCCCAAGGCCGACGGGCCGGAGCGACGCGAATTCACCGAGCGCATGCTCATGCAGCCGATCGACGCGCAGCCCAACGGCCCGCAGCTTTTCTACGGGCTGCGCTATCACACGCATATCAATGCGCCGGAAGACGACATCACCTTTCACGACCAGACAGGCTACTGGCTGTGGGAGCCGGCGACGGGCCTGATCATGCAGAGCCTGACAATTCCGCGGGGTCAGACAGCCCTGGCCGGCGGGCACGCGAAGCCCGACGACACCAGGCTGACGGTTTCGGCCGAGCGCGGAAGCACCGAATACGGCATCTGCTCAACCGGCTTTCTCGAAGCCGCGTTCCGAACGGATTCGTATCGCCTGGAGGTCGAATTCCATCCCGACGACAGCTGGAGCTACGTTTCGACGACGACGCTGCAGGTGAAGGGGCAGGGTCCGTTCCTGCATGTCGACCGCAATCGCCTCACGAAAGTGGGAGAAGCCGATCTCAATCCATGGTTGAAGATCGAGCAGGGGAAGGGCTGAGAACCGCCTACCAAGCTGTCGCTCGGGAGTTTCGACGGAAAACTGTCCCCGGACGGATTTCTCTAGTCAGTCACCGCTGCGCTATCGCTTGCGAGTTCTTCAGCGGAAGATGTCCGCCGGACATCTTTCCGTTTGAAGAAATGGTCGGGGAGAGAGGATTCGAACCTCCGGCCCCTGCCTCCCGAAGACAGTGCTCTACCAGGCTGAGCTACTCCCCGACCGGGACCACCGGGCGCGAGGCCCGGGGTGAGGCAGAGGCGGCCCTATAGGTGCCGTGCCGCGGGGTGGCAAGCGGGCAATTATGCCTGGAGCATTCGGTTATCTACAGCGTTCCCACCAGACATTTCGGAGAGACGTTTCCCTTCGATGAGGTCTCCGATAGGCGAGCGATATGAACAGCCATTCCGCCTTCGACTTTCAACACCAATCAGCGATGTCAGCCGGTCATTGGGAATGGCAGTACTTAAGCCTGATGCAGCGCATCTGGAGCGAGGGCGACGAACGCGTCGACCGCACCGGCATCGGCACCCGCGCGGTGTTCGGAACGATGCTGCGCTGCGACCTGTCGGAAGGCCGCGTGCCGCTGCTCACCACCAAGCGCGTGTACTGGAAGGCCGCGGCGCGCGAGATGCTGTGGTTCCTCAGCGGCGAGACCAACATCCGCCCGCTGCTGCAGCAAGGGGTAACGATCTGGAGCGACTGGCCGCTGGCGAAGTACCGGCGAGAAACTGGCGAGGAGATCGCGCAGGACGCGTTCGAGAATCGGATCGTCGAGGATGCCGATTTCGCCGCGCGCTGGGGGGATCTCGGCCCGGTCTACGGCAAGCAATGGGTCGACTGGCCGACTTACGAGCAGGCCGGCGACGGGCATTTCAAGCGCGGGGAAGGCATCAACCAGGTCGCCCAGGTCGTCGAAAGCCTGCGCAGCAATCCCGGGAGCCGCCGCCACATCATCGAAGGCTGGAACGTCGCCGAGCTCGGCCGGATGGCGCTGCCGCCGTGCCACAAGACCTACCAGTTTCACGTCGCAGACGGCCGCCTGTCCTGTGCGCTTTACCAGCGCAGCTGCGACGTCGCGCTGGGCCTGCCGTTCAACTTGTTCGGCGCGGCGCTGCTGACGCGGATGCTGGCGCAGCAGGCCGAGCTGAAAGTGGGCGAGCTGGTGTGGATGGGTGGCGATACTCACCTCTACCTGAACCATTCGGAGCTGATCGAGGCGCAACTGGCGCGGGAACCGGCGGGCCATCCGCGGCTTGAGATCACGCGGCATCCGCCGTCGATGTTCGATTACCGTTTCGAGGACTTCGAGGTTTCGGGTTACGCGCCGCAAGGTGCGCTAAGGGCACCTGTCGCGGTTTGAGGCGTTCGGTTGACGCAACGCCGGTTGCGTAATAAAATGTCTTTCCGTTAGAACATCGTTTCTCACCGGGAGAGGGGCATGGCCAAGCAAGGGAACGGCGAGGGCTACAATCGCCCGCGACTCGCGCTGCATGTCCCCGAGCCGAAGTTCCGCCCCGGCGACACGGTCGATTTCTCGCATATCCCGGTGCCCGAGGCCGGCGCGCAGCCGCGGCCCGACGAAGCTTGCCCGGCGGCCGAGACCAACCCGTTGTGCACCGATCTCGTCCGCGTGCTCGGTGAGGATCACCAGGCGCACGGCCCGTGGAACCCGCGCCTGGCGCCCGATCAGCTGCGCGCCATGCTGCGCGACATGGCGCTGACCCGCGCGTTCGACGAGCGGATGTATCGCGGCCAGCGCCAGGGCAAGACCAGCTTCTACATGAAATGCACCGGGGAGGAGGCGACCAGTATTGCCGCCGCCCACGCGCTCGCCAGCGACGACATGGTGTTCCCGAGCTACCGCCAGCAGGGCATCCTGATCGCCCGCGGCTACCCGCTGCTCGAGATGATCAACCAGATCTACTCGAACCGCGGCGACAAGCTGAAGGGCCGCCAGCTGCCGATCATGTACTCGAGCCGGGCGCACAGCTTCTTCACCATCAGCGGCAACCTCGCCACGCAAGTTCCGCAAGCGGTGGGTTGGGCTATGGCCAGCGCCATCCGCCACGACAGCCGCATCGCCGCGACCTGGCTGGGCGAGGGCAGCACGGCGGAGGGCGACTTCCATTCGGGCATGACTTTCGCCGCGGTCTACAACGCGCCGGTGATCTTCAACGTGATCAACAACCAGTGGGCGATCAGCAGCTTCTCCGGCTTCGCCGGCTCCGAGCGGACGACTTTCGCCGCGCGGGCGATCGGTTACGGTATCGCCGGCTTGAGGGTCGACGGCAACGATCCGCTGGCGGTTTACGCGGCGGTGCGGTGGGCGGCGGACCGCGCGCGCTCGAACAATGGTCCGACGCTGATCGAGCACTTCACCTATCGCGCGGAAGGGCATTCGACCTCGGACGACCCATCGCAATATCGCTCGGCGCACGAACGCGAGGAATGGCCGCTCGGCGATCCGATCATGCGGCTGAAGCAGCACCTCATCGCCATCGGCGAGTGGAGCGAGGAGCAGCACGCGGAGATGGACCTCGCCCTGGCAGAGGAAGTGAAGGCCGCGACCAAGGAGGCCGAGAAGAACGGCATCCTCGGCCACGGCCTTCACCATCCGTTCCACACAATGTTCGAGGACGTGTTCGAGGAACTCCCCTGGCACCTCGAGGAGCAGGCGGAGCAGGCGATCCGCGAAAGGGAGATCAAGTGGCCCCAATGACCGGCTCCATGATAGACAACGACGCCGTCAGCCTGTCGGACGCGCCGACGCGGGCGATGAACATGATCGAGGCGATCAACGACGCGCTCGACATCATGCTCGACCGCGATCCAGACGTGATCGTGATGGGCGAGGATGTCGGCTATTTCGGCGGCGTGTTCCGCGCGACCGCGGGGCTGCAGGAAAAGCACGGCAAGACGCGGGTGTTCGACACGCCGATCAGCGAATGTGGGATCATCGGCGTCGCCGTCGGCATGGGTGCCTACGGCTTGCGGCCCGTGCCGGAAATCCAGTTCGCCGATTACATCTACCCCGGGCTCGACCAGCTGATCAGCGAGGCGGCCCGCCTGCGCTACCGCTCGGCCGGAGAGTTCATCGCGCCGATGACGGTGCGCAGCCCGTTCGGTGGCGGCATTTTCGGCGGGCAGACGCACAGCCAGAGCCCCGAGGCAATCTTCACCCACGTCGCGGGCCTCAAGACCGTCGTTCCGAGCACCCCGCACGACGCCAAGGGCCTGCTGATCGCGGCGATCGAGGACAACGACCCGGTGATCTTCTTCGAGCCCAAGCGGATCTACAACGGGCCGTTCGACGGGTACTACGACCATCCGACCAAGCCGTGGAAGGAGCACCGAGACGCGCAGGTGCCCGAGGGATACTATTCGATTCCGTTGGGCCAGGCGCGGGTGGTGCGCGAAGGGGCGGCGCTGACGGTGCTCGCATACGGCACAATGGTCCATGTGGCGGAGGCGGTGTGCCGCGAGAAAGGCGTCGATGCCGAGATTCTCGACTTGAGAACGCTTGTGCCGCTCGACATCGAGGCTGTTGAAAAATCTGTGGAAAAGACCGGGCGTTGCCTGGTGATACACGAGGCGACCCGGACCTCCGGCTTCGGCGCCGAATTGTCCGCGCTGGTGCAAGAGCGGTGCTTCTTCCACCTCGAAGCCCCCGTCGAGCGGGTCACCGGCTTCGACACCCCCTATCCGCACAGCCTCGAATGGGCCTATTTCCCCGGGCCGATCCGCATCGGCGAAGCGATCGACAAGCTGCTGGGGGCCTGAGCATGGCGAAGTTCGTCTTCAAACTGCCCGACATCGGCGAAGGCATCGCCGAGGCTGAGATCGTGGCCTGGCATGTGAAGGTCGGCGATCGCGTGGAGGAAGACGGGCGCTTGGCCGACATGATGACCGACAAGGCCACTGTGGAGATGGAAAGCCCTGTCGCGGGAACCGTGGTCGAGGTGGCAGGCGAGGCAGGCGATGTGATCGCCATCGGGTCGCCGCTGGTGGTCATCGAGACCGAGGACGCGTCGCCGGAGGAAGCGCCGGCGCCGAAGGCTGAGGTGATGCGCGAGGAGATTGAGGCGGAGACGCCCGAGGCTGAGCATGTCGAGAAGGCGGTCAAGGAGGCGGGGGAGCTTGCGATTACGGCTTCCGCTCCCGCTTCCGCGCCACCCCCTCAACCCGTTTGTCCTGAGCCTGTCGAAGGACAGTCCTTTTCTTCCAGCGCCGCGCCAGAAGAAAAAGGCGGTGCTTCGACAAGCTCAGCACGAACGGATTTGGGGAGTGGGCGGGGTTCCAGCGCAAAGGTCCTTGCCTCCCCCGCCGTCCGCGCCCGCGCCAACGAGCTCGGCATCGACCTCGCCGAGGTCCGTCCCGCTGAGGGCGGCCGCATCCGCCATGCGGATCTCGACGCCTTCCTCTCCTACGGCGACGCCAAAGGTTACGCTCCCGCCGGCAAAGCCCTGCCCGACAAGGACATCAAAGTCATCGGCCTGCGCCGCCGCATCGCCGAGAACATGGCCGCCTCGAAGCGCCACATCCCGCACTTCTCCTACGTCGAAGAGTGCGACGTCACCGACCTCGAGAAACTGCGCGCCGATCTCAACGCCAACCGCGGCACCAAGCCCAAGCTCACTCTGCTGCCGCTGCTGATCACCGCGATCTGCCGCGCGCTGCCCGAGTTCCCGATGCTCAACGCGCGCTACGACGACGAGGCGAACGTGATCCACCGCTCGGGCGCGGTGCATCTCGGTGTGGCGACGATGACCGGTGCCGGGCTGATGGTCCCTGTCATCCGCGACGCTCAGGCGAAGAACTTGTGGCAACTCGCCCTCGAGATCGTGCGCTTGGCGGAGGCCGCCCGCAATGGAGCAGCGAAGCCGGAGGAGCTGTCCGGCTCCACGCTCACGGTCACTTCGCTTGGCCCGCTCGGCGGGATCGCTTCGACCCCGGTGATCAACCGCCCCGAAGTGGCGATCATCGGCCCCAATCGCATCGTAGAGCGGCCGATGTTCGTAGCTGACGGAATAGGCGGCGAGCGCATCGAGAAGCGCAAGATGATGAATCTGTCGATCAGCTGCGACCACCGCGTGGTCGATGGCTACGATGCCGCGGCGTTCGTCCAGTCCGTCAAGAAGCTGCTCGAAACGCCGGTGCTTTTGCTCGCCGGTTGATGTGATAGAAGCGGGCATGACCCGCGACCCGCGCATCGACGCCTATATCGCCGAGGCTGGCGATTTCGCCCGCCCGATCCTCGAGCACTTGCGCGAACTGGTCCACAAGACCGTCCCCGGCGCGGGCGAGGCGATCAAGTGGGGCATGCCGCACTTCACCCACAAGGGGAAGAATGTCGCCGGGATGGCCGCGTTCAAGGAACATTGCGCCTTCACGATCCACGGCGAGGGCCGGCATGGCGGGGCCGATGGAATGGGCTCGTGCGGCAAGCTCGCCTCGATGGCCGACCTGCCGCCGGTCGAGGTTCTCACTACGCGGGTAAGCAAGGCGTGCGAGCGGATCGAGGCCGACGGCAGCGCGGTCAAGCGCGCCGCCAAGCCCAAGGCGCAGGCCGAGGTCGCAGTCCCGCAGGACTTCGCCGCCGCGCTGCTCGAAAACCCACAGGCGAACAGCACCTTTGAAGCATTTCCGCCCTCTCAACGCCGCGAATACGTGACCTGGATCAGCGAAGCGAAGCAGGAGGCGACCCGCGCCAAACGCCTCGCCACCTCGATCGAATGGCTCGCGGAAGGCAAGCGGCGGAACTGGAAATACGAAACCCGCTAATCTGACCCTTGGGGGCCGTTGACACCCCGCAATGCCTGCCTTAGGGGCGCGGCTCCCAAGCGGTGCAACGCGAATACGCGGGTGTAGCTCAGTTGGTTAGAGTGCCGGCCTGTCACGCCGGAGGTCGCGGG
>Ga0207652_10003514_pt1 | contig 12922 bp, 12 predicted proteins | sample KBSC63BmetaG_FD_184334 | JGI IMG/M metagenome (GOLD analysis project Ga0207652, IMG submission 184334) | Corn rhizosphere microbial communities from Kellogg Biological Station, Michigan, USA - KBS C6-3B metaG (SPAdes) (version 2) | ecosystem: Host-associated > Plants > Roots > Rhizosphere ... | reverse complement strand
AATCCAGCTATTTTGCCCAATGTCCTCGCCGAACGTTTCGTGGCGAATGTCCGCAAGAACTCGCTCGGTGAAATTGCCGTAGGTGTTGCGGTAGAGCTCGACGCGATTCGCCATATCTGATCGTCCGTGCAAATGAGAGGTCGGGCCCTCCGACGTCTCAGTCGGATGCGGCGGGGTCGCATAGAATCCGTATTCGACGTGGAATACCGGACATTCGCGACCACGAAAAAGGGGGCCCCGCCGAAAGGCGGGGCCCCCTTTTTCCAGTTCTCGAACAGCTACTCGTTATCAATGACCGACATGTCCACCGGTGGATATCCCATGTCGTGCTCCGACTCCATCGGGATGATCTTCGACGGGGTCTCGGGCCGCGGCGGCTGATCTTCCGGAATGTTCGTCACGCCGAGCACGATGCGGCGGTGGATCGGATCCACCTCCAACACGCGCATGTCGAGCTTCATCGTCTCGTAGACCACGTCCGCCGGGCTGTTGACCGCCTTGCCCGTGGTCGTGAGCTGCGAGAGCGGAACGAAGCCTTCGATATCGTTGCCGATGTCGACGACGACGCCCTTGTCCATGAGACGGACAACGGTACCCGAGATATCAGTGCCCACCGGATACGTCTCACCGATGCGGAGCCACGGATCCTCTTCGGCCTGCTTGAGGCCGAGCGAGATGCGCTTGTTCTCCGAGTCGATGTTCAGGATCACGACGTCCACCGAGTCGCCCTTCTTCACGACTTCCGACGGATGCTGGACGCGCTTGGTCCAGCTCATGTCGGAGATGTGAATGAGACCATCGATACCCGGCTCGATCTCGACGAACGCGCCGAACGACGTGAGGTTGCGGACCTTGCCCGAGATGCGCGTGCCGACCGGGTACTTGAGCGGCAGCACCATCCACGGATCCTGCTCCGTCTGCTTCATGCCGAGCGAGATCTTCTCCTCGTTCGGATCGACCTTGAGCACCACGGCTTCGATCGTTTCACCGATGGAAACGAGCTTCGAGGGATGGCGGACGTTTCGTGTCCAGCTCATCTCGCTGATGTGCACGAGTCCCTCGATGCCCGGCTCCAATTCGATGAAGGCGCCGTAGTTCGTGATGCTGACGACTTTGCCCGTGACGCGCGTGCCGACCGGGTACTTCTCGGCGACGTCCTTCCACGGGTAGCTCTGGAGCTGCTTGAGACCGAGCGAGATACGCTCGCGCGTCCAGTCGATGTCGAGCACTTTGACTTCGAGCTCGGCGCCGATCTGCACGAGCTCCGACGGATGAGAGATGCGGCCCCACGACATGTCCGTGATGTGGAGCAGGCCGTCGACGCCACCGAGATCGATGAAGGCACCGAAGTCGGTGATGTTCTTGACGACGCCTTTGCGCACCTGATCCTTCTCGAGCTCCTTCATGAGCTTTTCGCGCTTGCCAGCCCGTTCGTTTTCAAGGATCACACGACGGGACACAACGATGTTCCGTCTGCGCTTATTGAGCTTGATGATCTTGAACTCGAACTTCTGGCCCAGGAGCTCGTCGATATTCGGCACGCGGCGGAGCGCGATCTGCGATCCCGGGAGGAACGCGTCGACGCCCATGAGGTCGACCACCACGCCGCCCTTGATCTTCTTGACGAGCGTGCCTTCGACCGCCGTGTTGTTCTCGTAGGCGACGCGGATCTTCTCCCACACGCGCATGAAGTCGGCTTTCTTCTTCGAAAGCACGACGGAGCCTTCCTGGTCCTCGAGGTGCTCGAGCAGGACCTCGACTTCGTCACCCGGCTTGAGATCCGGATGGTCCTTGAACTCTTCGAGGGGAACCGAGCCTTCCGATTTGAAACCGATGTCGAGCACGACCATGTTGTCGCGAATCTCGAGCACCTTGCTCTTCACGATCTCGCCCTCGTCGATCGACGCGAGCGTGCCGTTGTAGAGCTCCATCATTTTTTCGTACTCGGCGCTCGAGTACTCGTCTTCGTCGTACAGCTCGGGGCGGCGATTCACCAGCGGGCGAAGCTGGGCGCGCTGCGCGTCGCGCTTCTCGCGCTCGGTCACAGCGGTTGGGGTTTCGAGCTCTGGCATACTGAAAGTATGATCTCCTGTTGCTTCCGCGGTGTGTCTCGCCGCGACGAGAATGGTCATCCCATGGCGCGAAACGCCTGGAGATGTGCTGTGAGTGAGTTGGACTGCCGATCGGCGTTTCGCGCCGTCTAGTTTCACGACCCGGACAGCAGATCCTCCGGCGCTTCGCGCCAGAGGATGACAGCTGACCGGGGAACCTTAAATGATAAATGCCAAAGAACTAGACGTCAACCTCAGAAGTGCCGCTGGGACGATGACTTACAGCCATCGCCAACGCCACGATCCGGTCGACCTGATCGGTCTGGGCCAGGAGCGTCGTGTCGATGAGCACGGCGTCCGTCGCTTGTACCGTCTGGGTCGCGTCCTTGGCGTCCCGGTGCACAATCAGGTCCGTCTCTTCGGCAATTTCCGGGTCCGTCGGCTCTCGATCGAGCCGCTGGCGAAGTCGCCGCCGAGCTCGCTCCCACGGATCGGCCACGAGGAAGATCTTGAGGTCAGCGTTCGGGAACACGACGGTCCCCATGTCCCGGCCATCCACCACGATGCTCCGCGACGTCGCGGTCGCTTGAACCTGGGCGTTCACCCACGCCCGAACGCGCGGCATCTGAGCCACCCGTGACACGTGGCGCGTCACGTCTGCCCCGTGCAGCGTCTCCTCGATCCCTTCACCGTCCAGCAGCGGGGCGAATGAGCCGTTCCTCGGCGACAGTACCACTCGCTTGCCGGCTTCCAGGAGGTCGTCCTCGGTCCACGATTCGGCGGGCCCTTTCGTCTCCAGCTGGGCCGCCGTTACCGCGCGATACAGCGACCCCGAGTCGACGTGCGCGAACCCGAGCTTCTGCGCAACGCGACGCGCCGTCGAGGATTTTCCCGACGCCGCCGGTCCGTCGATCGTGAGAACGAAATGCCGCTGCGTCATGCCTGCGTCATGCCTGCGTCATGCCGAGTGGGAACGGGCCAGATCACTCCAGAATCCGGGATACGACACCCCGACGCAATCCCGGTCGTCGACTTCGATCGAATTTCCCGCCGCCGCTCCAAGCACACCAAACGCCATCGCCAGCCGATGGTCACCGTGCGTGACTACGCGGCCTTTGAGCGGGCGATCCGATCCGAGAATTCTCATCCCGTCCGCCAGCTCATCGGCGTGCGCACCCAGCGCGCGCAGATTTGTGACGACCGCGGCGATCCGGTCACTCTCCTTCACGCGAAGCTCGCCGGCGCCGGTGATCACGGTCTCGCCCTCGGCGCGGGTCGCGAGACAGGCGAGCATCGGAATCTCGTCGACCATCGCCGGCACATCGCCGGCGGTCAGCGTTGTCGCTTTGAGATGCCCCGGGCAAACAACGATATCGGCAACGTCTTCCCCGCCCTCTTCGTGCCTGTGGTCGAGCGTGATGGACGCGCCCATGCGCTCGAGCTGTGTGAGAAACCCAATGCGCGTCGGGTTCACACAGACGTGCTCGAGTCGGAGCTCGCCCGAACTGGCAAGCGCCGCGAGCGCGGCGAAGAACGCGGCCGAGGACGGATCGCCCGGCACCGACGTGTCGAGGGCGTCGAGGTTGCCGGACGACGTGATCGCCACGTCGTTGCCGCTCACCGCGACGTGCGCACCGCGCGCCGAGAGCATGCGCTCGGTGTGGTCGCGTGACCGGGCCGGCTCGATGACGCGGGCGGGCACGCCGGCGACAAGCCCCGCGAGCAGCACGGCGCTCTTGATCTGCGCGCTCGCCGCTTCGCTGTGCCACTCGATGGTGTGAAGCGCGCCGCCCTGAATGGTCATCGGTAATCCGCTGTGCGGCGGCAGCGTGACGCGAGCGCCCATCGCTTCGAGTGGTCGCGAGATGCGGCGCATCGGACGCTTGCTCAAGCTCGCGTCGCCGATGAAGGTCGCGGTGACCGGTCGTGCTGCGACGACGCCGGCCATGAGGCGCGTCGTCGTTCCGCTGTTGCCGCAATCGAGATCGTGCGCCGGTTGCGAAAGCCCCTCCCGGCCAACGCCGCGCACGATGAAGTCGCTCGACAACGCCGGGATCGAGACGCCCAGCGCGCGAAGCACGCCCGCCGTGGAGTGCACGTCCGCCGATTCGAGAATGCTCGTGATGCGCGACGTTCCGCGCGCGAGCGCGGCGAAGATGAGCGACCGGTGCGAGATCGATTTGTCGCCAGGCACCTGCAGTGAACCGGAGACCTTCATCGCAGCCAGGACTCGAGCGTCGTCGCGAGGTCGGTCTGCTCGTCGCGGTACTTCACGATGACAGGGGTTTGGAGCGACAGTTGCTGGTCGGCGCCCCAGCCGGATTTGATCGCGCGGGCGCCAGGCACGACGACGGCATTGGGTGGAATCTCGAGCGGAGCGTCTGACGTTGCACGGTAGACGGTTTCTTTCACGAGGTCGAAGACTGGAGTGCCGCGCGTGAGGATCACGCCCGCGGCAAGAACAGCGCGCGATCGCACGATGGTCCCTTCGTAAACGCCACAGTTGCCGCCGACCAGGACGTCGTCCTCGATCACAACGGGCGTGGCGTTCACTGGCTCGAGCACGCCGCCGATCTGCGCCGCCGCGCTCACGTGCACGCGCTTGCCGATCTGCGCGCACGATCCGATGAGCGCATGGGAGTCGACCATCGTCCCTTGATCGACATAGGCGCCGACGTTCACGTACATCGGCGGCATACAGACGACGCCAGGCGCGACATACGCTCCGCGGCGCACCGACGAGCCACCCGGCACGATTCGAACATTCTTGTCCGCAGCGAACGTGCGGATCGGATAGGTATCCTTGTCGACGAACGCGAGCGTCATTCCACCCGAGCGAACGAGGCGGCCGTCGCGGAAGCCGAGCAGGATGCCGCGTTTCACCCACGCATTCACGCGCCACTGGCCATCCGGACCTCGCTCGGCCGACCGAACATCGCCTGCTTCGAGCGCATCGAGGAGCGCGTCGATGGCCGGCCGCGCATCGCCAGGAAGCGGTTCGCCAGCGGGCGTAGACGCGAGCGATTCGATGCGTCCTTCCAAATGAGCCAGAGCGGTCACGAAATAGTGCCGGTGGAGACGAGCGCGGCTTTCACTTTCGTCGCTGCTTCGTCGGTGATCGGAACGAGCGGGAGACGCACCGAGTTTTGGAGTCGGCCCATCATCGCAAGCGCGGCCTTCACCGGAATCGGGTTCGACTCGACGAACGCCGCGCGCATCCACGGCAACAGCTTGAAGTGCAGCTCACGCGCCTCTTCGAGCTTGCCGGCGAGCATCGCGTTGCAGAGGTCCGCCATCAGCCGCGGCGTCGCGTTCGAGACGACCGACACGATCCCATCGCCGCCGAGCGCCATCACGGGGAGCGTGAACTCGTCGTCGCCCGAGAGCACGGAGAACTCCGGTGGACGCTTGGCGATGATGTCGGCGATCTGGCCGAGCTGGCCCGACGCTTCCTTCGTCGCGACGATGTTCGGAATCTTCGCCAGCTCGAGCATCGTCTTCGCTTCGATGTTGCTTGCCGTTCGTCCGGGCACGTTGTACACGACGATCGGCAAGTCGGTCGCATCGGCGACCGCGCGATAGTGCGCGACGATACCTCGCTGTGGTGGCTTGTTGTACATCGGCGAGGTGTGAAGCAGATAGGTCGCGCCCGCGTCGCGCATCATCTTCGACAGCTCGATCGCCTTCCGCGTATCGTTGCTGCCCGCACCGGCGACGATCGGGACGCGTCCCGTTGATTGCTCCACCACCACAGCGACGACGCGCTTCTGTTCGTCGAGCGTCATTGTGGCGGCTTCGCCCGTGCTGCCGCACGGCACCAGAAAGTGCACGCCCTCTTCGATCTGCCAGTCGACGAGCGCTCGGAGCGCCGCTTCGTCGAGTGAGCCATCGCTGTTGAACGGCGTGACGAGCGCCGTTCCGCACCCCACAAGCCGCTTCGCGGTCATGACGTTTGCCCGGTGGATGATTGAGACAGCACGTCGCGCATCGTGAACACGCCCTGCCTGCCGATCAGCCATCCCGCGGCAACGAGCGCGCCTTCCGCGAACACGCGGCGATCGCGCGCCATGTGCAGGAGATGAATCTGCTCGAACGGTGCATCGAACAAAAACTCGTGAGTGCCCGGAACGGCGCCCACGCGAATGCTCGTGATGGGAATCGGTTTGCCCCACGCCGCGGCTGCCGCGCGCTCGAGCGTCGCCGCGGTTCCCGAGGGCGCATCCTTCTTCGCCGAGTGGTGCGTCTCGACCAACGCAGCTTCGAATCCTGGCGCGCGAGCCAGCAGACGCGCCGCGAGCGTCGCCACCTGCTCGAAGATGTTCACGCCGAGTGAGAAGTTTGCGGCAGTGAGAAGCGCGCCTTTGTGCTGCGACGCGAGCTCGCTCATCTCCGCCAATCGGGGATACCAACCAGTCGTTCCAACCACCACCGGACATCCTGCTCGAAGAATCGACGCGGTGTTCTCCGGTGCGGCGATTGGCGTCGTGAACTCGACTGCGACATCCGCGCCGCCAAGCCGGGCCCTGTCGATGCCGTCCCCCGTATCGTCTTTGCCCAACTCCGCGACGACTTCCCAGCCGCGCGAGGGCGCCAGCTCCGCGATCGCGCGGCCCATCTTGCCCATGCCGACGATGGCGAGCTTGCGCGTCATGCCGCATCTCCGAAGAAGGTCGCGTGCAGCCGCTGCATGGCGGGCTTCACTTGATCGTCGTCGACGACCATCGTGAGATTGATGCCCGTTGCGCTCAGCGACAGCATGTGCACTTTCACATCGCCGAGCGCGCCGACCGCTCGCGCCATTGCTTCTCCACCGTCGGCGATCGCGCTGCCCACGACCGCGACAATTCCGCGGTTGCGCTCCACCGAGACATCGCCGAGCGACCGCAGATCGGACACGATCGTCTGAAGGCTCGATGGATCGTCGACGGTGAGCGAGACGGACACCTCGGACGTCGCGACGACGTCCACCGACGTGCGATGTCGTTCGAAGATCTCGAATAGCGAGCGAAGAAATCCTTCCGTGAGCAACATGCGCGGCGAGCCAATCTTGACCAACGACACCTTGTTCTTGCCGGCGATCGCGCTCACCGAGCGGCGGGGTGCCTCGAACGTGATCTTCGTGCCGGGGCCTTCAGGCCGTCGTGAATTCAAGATGTAGACCGGAATTCCCAGTCGCACGGCGGGCGCGATGGTGTTCGGGTGGAGGACCTTGGCCCCGAATGACGCGAGCTCCGACGCTTCATCGAACGCGATCTGCTCGATCAGTCGCGCATTCGACACGACGCGCGGATCCGCCGTGAGCATGCCGTCCACATCCGTCCAGATCTCGATCGCATCTGCGCGCACGGCGGCCCCGAACAGCGACGCGCTATAGTCGCTGCCGCCGCGACCGAGTGTTGTCGTGATCCCCGTGCCCTTCGCCGATCCGATGAATCCGCCCATCACTGGCACACGGCCCTGCCGAACGAGCGGAATCACTTTGTCGCGGCACGCGGCGGCGATCTCTTCCGCCTGCGGCTCGCCACGGCCGAACGTGGCGTCGGTGATCATCACTTCACACGCGTCGACGTGCACCGCCGGAACGCCCTGCCGGCAGAACGCCGCAACGCACAAGATCGACGACATCCGTTCGCCATATGCCGAAATTGCGTCGAGGCTGCGCGGTGTCAGGTCGCCGAGCGTGGCGAGAGCCTCGGCGAGGTGCGCGAGCTCGTCGATCATCACGCTCAGCTCGCCGTAGACCTCCAGCGCATTCGCATCCGAGCCGAGGAGCTTCTCGGCTTGCTCGAGATGGCGCTCGCGAAGTCCTTCCACGGCTCGGATCGCACCGATCAGGTGGCCTTTCGCCGCCTGCTCCGCGATTCCGATCAAAGCATTCGTGACGCCGGCCAGCGCCGAGACGACGACGATCGCTCCTTTGTCGGCGCGCGAGGCGATGATTCGCCCGGTGCGCGCGATCGCTTCGGCGTCGCCGACCGACGTGCCACCGAACTTGAGGACGATCACGAGTCGCCGATGAGCCCGCAGTGCACCATCAACTCGGCGTTCAGCACCGATGCGCCCGCCGCGCCGCGGATGACATTGTGGCCCATCGCGACGAGCTTGATGTCGAAGATCGGATCAGGCCGAATGCGACCGACGACGACGGTCATGCCGCGTCCGGTGTTCACTTGTCGCCGCGGCTGTGGCTGATCGGGCTCAGATGCGACGATCAGCGCTCGCTCGGGTGAGCTCGGAAGCTGTCGCGCCGACTCTGCGCCACGCCATTCGCTGACCGCCTGCTCGACTTCGTCCGCACCAGCGCGCGACGAAAGCCCGATCGACATGCAGACGGTGTGGCCGTTCTCGACCGCGACCCGATTCGCATGAGCGCTCACCGGGAAATCGGCGCTGTGCACCATCGCATTGTCGGCGTGGCCGAGGAACTTCTGGATCTCCGTCTCGATCTTGGGCTCTTCGTCCTTGATGTAGGGAATCACGTTGCCGAGGATATCGAGCGACGGCACGCCGGGATAGCCCGCCCCCGACACAGCCTGCATCGTCGTTGCTATCAGTTTGGTAATGCCGAAACGCTTATGAATCGGCGCGAGTGGCAGCGCCGCGACGATCGACGCGCAGTTGCCGTTCGCGACGATGCCGCCCGTCCACTTGCGATTCTTCTTCTGTGCGGCGAGCACGCCCAGATGGTCGGGATTGACCTCGGCGATGACGAGTGGGACGTCTGGCTCCATGCGATAGTTCTTCGCGTTCGTCAGCACCATCTTGCCGGCGCGCGCGAATGCCGGCTCGGCGTCCTGCGCCGCGGACGAATCCAGCGCCGAGAACACGATATCCGCTGAGATCGTCTCGGGATCGCAGGGTTGAACGATCATCTTCGCCACCGACGCCGGCATCGGATCTTCGCCGATCCACCTTGCTGCTTCCGCGTACGGCTTGCCCGCCGATCGCTCGGAGGCCGCCAGTCCCGTGATCTCGAACCACGGATGATTCACGAGCAGCCGGATGAACGATTGCCCTACGGCGCCGGTGGCGCCGAGCACGGCAACGGTTCGCTTCGGGGCGTGCGCGGTATTGGAATCCGTCATTCGGCGAGCAAACTCCTCACAATGCGTTCGTATGCGCTCACGGCCGCGCGGAGCTCGTTGACGTCGATGAACTCATCCGGCGTGTGTGCGACGTGAATCGAGCCGGGCCCGAAGAGCAGTGGCGTTCCCCACTTCCCCAACAACGGGATGTCGGAGGTGTAGGCGACTGGCGCGACCTCGAACCCTTCGATCGTATGAAAATGTTGGGCCGGGATATACGAGCCATACTCCAGCTCGGCGCGTCCCTTCGCCCATTTGTCGACCTGTTTTTTGACGGTCGCCGGCTCGCCGACGAGGCGGAACATCAACTCCGCTTCCGCTTCTGCGGGAACGATGTTGGCTTCCGTGCCCCCTCGCAGGGTGCCGACGTTCAGCGTCGTTTCGCCCAACACGTCGTCCGTCGGTAGATCGAGCCCGTTGAGCGCAGGCAGCAGCTCGAGCATCGGCGTGATCGCCGATTTGCCGAGGTGCGCGTACGCCGAGTGTGCGGCTCGGCCGCGGGTGCGTACCGTGACGCGAAGTGAGCCCTTCGCGCCGCTCGCGAGCTTGCTCTCGGTCGGCTCGCCGTTGACGAGAAACTTGCTCGTCGCCTTCAGCCGATTGGCGGAACGAGCGCCGTCCGATCCCTTCTCTTCGCCGACGACGAACAAGAGATCGACGCGTTCCTCGCCGCTCTTCGCGAGCTGGTCGGCAGCGACGAGCATCGCCGCGGCGATTCCCTTTGCGTCGCACGCGCCGCGACCCTGCAACTTGTCGCCGACGAGCTTTGGCGCGATGTAGGGCGGCACGGTGTCGAGGTGGGTCGAAAGCGCGACGCCGCGGCCCTTGCGCGACGCCCAGATGTTGGCGCGGCCGCGGGTGACTTCCTGGAGGTGGACGTTCCAGCCGCGGGTGACGAGCCAGTTGGCCACATAGTCCACGACGCGGCTCTCGGCGCCGGTGGTCGAATCGATTGCGAGGAGCTCCGCGGCAAGCGCGACGACGTCGGTCATCTCGCAAAGTTAGCCGCTTCAGGAATAGAAGTCGCCCCGGTTCCAAGCCGCAGTCGTTAGCGGACAACTCCGCGTACGTCCGCCGGTTGCGCAAAATCCGCGAGTCCCAAAGTCGCTCTGGCTAGACTGGCCACGATGTCTTTGGGAACTTGCGGATTTTGCGGAGAAACCAGAAAGTCTTATTGCTACTGCAGTGAGGAATTTGTCGGCGGTGGCGGCGCGACCACGACGATGGTCGGATGCGCCGACTTGCCCGCTGATGTTGCCGTGATCGTCGCCAAGCCGAGCGCCACACCCACGACGCTCCGGGTGGAATCCACGGTGGCAACTGCGGTGTTGCTCGACGTCCATGACACGGTTTGTCCCGCGTCCACGGTGGCGGCGAGCACAACGGATTGTCCCACGAGTATCGTGGCCGTGTTCGGGCTCACTCCGACCGACGCGATGGTTGCCGGTGGCGACATCGGGCCTGACGAGTCCGCCGGGCCCGCGCTGCAAACCGCGAGGGCCGGAACAAGCGCGAGCCAGGCCAAAAGTCTGGCGTGCCGATTTGGCGAGTGCAGCATCAAGTCCGAAGCTTGAGCAAAAGCGTGTGATGATTGTCACATGCTGGACAGGTCGTCCTATCGACACCTTCGCGGCCAAGATAGCGTAGGGCTCGATCTTCACCCCGAGTCAGGAGTGCTCATGCCGAATTCACTCGCTACTTCGCGCGCGGCCGTTGAGGACCACCCGCTTATCCCGACCCAGGCCCGGATACTCGCGTCACTGGAGGCCACGCTGAACGCAAGGCATGTGGCCGTTCTCGTGGGGCGGCCGGGACTCGGCAAGACGCGTATCTTGCGCGAACTGCACCGTCGAGTCGGCGGTGTGTATCTGACATCGCGAGAGATCGTTGAAGCGTCAGCCAAGCAGGATCCGTTCGCGCTCGAGGAAACCGTGTATCACGTCGTGCGAGAGGCGCTCGAGCAACACCCGGCCGTCATCGTCGACGATTTTCAGTTTGTGTCGCTGGTCGCGTGCTGTGCACACGCGTATCCGCGCCAGAATTTTCTCGGCGCCGCGATCCTGCCGCTGGTCGACATGGCTCAGCAGTCAGGCAAGCGATTGATCTTCGCCACCGAAGGCACACCGATCGTCGGCATTGCCGGCCGCCTTGGGCAAATCGGGGTTCCAAACTTCACGCCGGAAGACTACGGCGCGCTTTGCGCCGCGCACATGGGCGCCGAGCGCGCAGCGGAGCTCGACATCCGCAAAGTGCACCGCTTCGCGCCGAATCTCACCGCGCGCCAGCTGCACACCGCATCGGAAGCGCTGCGCGACGTGCCGTCGCTCGACACGGATCGCTTCATCACGCATCTCCGTGAGCACCATATGGCGAGCAACGTCGATCTGGGCGAAGTCCAGGCGGTCGACTTGCACGATCTGAAAGGCATCGGTGACGTCATTGCCGCGCTCGAAGCGAATGTCGTGCTGCCGTTAGAGGACTCGGAAGTCTCCGAGGAGCTCGACCTCGCGCCCAAGCGCGGTGTGTTGCTCGCTGGCCCGCCGGGGACAGGCAAGACGACGATCGGCCGCGCGCTCGCGCACCGGCTCAAGAGCAAGTTCTTTCTCATCGACGGCACGATCGTGAGCGGGACGCCGAACTTCTATCAGCACGTCCATCACATCTTTGAAGCCGCCAAGACGAACGCGCCGGCAATCATCTTCATCGATGACAGCGACGTGATCTTCGAGGCGGGTCGTGAGACTGGCTTCTATCGCTATTTGCTCACGATGCTCGACGGCCTCGAAAGCACGAGCGCGGGACGGGTATGCCTCATGATGACCGCGATGGACGTCGGGAACTTGCCGCCCGCGCTCGTGCGCTCGGGACGAATCGAGCTGTGGCTGGAAACGCGCCTGCCTGACGAACCGGCGCGCGAAGCGATTCTCGCCGATCGGTGCCAGCGGCTGCCTGCGTCGATCGGTCCCGTGGACGTCGCGCAGCTTGCGGCGGCGAGCGAAGGACTGTCGGGCGCCGACCTCAAACGCGTCATCGACGACGGCAAGCTGCTGTTCGCGTACGAGCGCGAGCGAACGACGAGCGTGGCCACCGGCACACAATATTTTCTTCGTGCGATCGAGACCGTGCGGCGCAACAAGGAGCAGTACGCGGCCGCCGAGGCCCGCGCGCGAACGCGTCATCCGGTCCGGCCGCCGTACTTCGACAATTTCAGCGGCGCGATGGCAGCGATGGGCGACGCAGCCGCCGGTGGCGCCGTGGAGTTCGTGAGGTCGCGCGTGACCGCCCGCGCGATGATGATGGACGTGGAAGGCTAACGAACGACCATGGCCCTCATGGCGGATTCACCGAACGCCGATAATTCTTCACACCTGGAACGCGACAACTCGATCTGGAGGTCCGATACTTGGGCGGCGTAGCCGATGAAACCAACCGTTCCGATCCGTTCGAGATCGCTGGACGTCTGTTCGATAACCGCTACCAGGTGGCGAAGAAGATCGGCGAGGGAGGAATGGCGCTCGTCTATCGCGCTCGCGACACCGCGACTGGTGAAGATGTCGCGCTGAAGATTCTTTTGCCGCTGTTCGTGGAAGATGTGATCGCGATGAAACGCCTGCGCCGCGAAGCGGAGCTCGGCGTGAAGCTGACGCACAAGAACCTCTGTGCGATCACCCGGATGGGTGAAACCGACGGCCGCGTGTACGTCGTCATGCCCTTTCTCGAAGGCGAATCACTCGCGGCTCGCCGGTGGAAAGCCGGCCAACTATCGCTCGCCACGACGGCCGATAT
>Ga0207652_10003510_pt1 | contig 12927 bp, 7 predicted proteins | sample KBSC63BmetaG_FD_184334 | JGI IMG/M metagenome (GOLD analysis project Ga0207652, IMG submission 184334) | Corn rhizosphere microbial communities from Kellogg Biological Station, Michigan, USA - KBS C6-3B metaG (SPAdes) (version 2) | ecosystem: Host-associated > Plants > Roots > Rhizosphere ... | reverse complement strand
GCGACGTTCACGGCGTACGACCAGATCGACAAGGCCCCGGAAGAGCGCGAGCGCGGCATCACGATCTCGACGGCGCATGTCGAGTACGAGACGAAGAACCGGCACTACGCGCACGTCGACTGCCCGGGCCATGCCGACTACGTGAAGAACATGATCACGGGTGCGGCGCAGATGGACGGGGCGATCCTGGTGGTGTCGGCGGCCGACGGCCCGATGCCGCAGACCCGCGAGCACATCCTTCTGGCGCGCCAGGTCGGCGTGCCGGCGCTGGTGGTCTACATGAACAAGTGCGACATGGTCGACGATCCGGAGCTTCTGGACCTGGTCGAGCTGGAGGTTCGCGAGCTCCTGAAGAGCTACCAGTTCCCGGGCGACGACATCCCGGTGGTGCGGGGCTCGGCGCTGATGGCGCTGGAAGACAAGAACCCGGAGCTGGGCGAGCAGTCGATCCTGAAGCTGATGGAAGAGGTCGACCGCTACATCCCGCAGCCTGTGCGCGACAAGGACAAGCCGTTCCTGATGCCGATCGAGGACGTGTTCTCGATCTCGGGCCGCGGCACGGTGGTGACGGGTCGCGTTGAGCGCGGCATCGTCAAGGTGGGCGAGGAAATCGAGATCGTGGGCCTGAAGGCCACGACCAAGACGACGGTGACGGGCGTCGAGATGTTCCGCAAGCTGCTGGACCAGGGCGAGGCGGGCGACAACATCGGCGCCCTGCTGCGCGGCGTTGGCCGCGAGGACGTCGAGCGCGGCCAGGTCCTGGCCAAGCCGGGCTCGATCACGCCGCACACGAACTTCGAGGCCGAGGCCTACATCCTGACCAAGGAAGAGGGCGGCCGTCACACGCCGTTCTTCACCAACTACCGCCCGCAGTTCTACTTCCGCACGACCGACGTGACGGGCGTGGTGACCTTGCCGTCGGGCACGGAGATGGTGATGCCGGGCGACAACGCCCGCCTGGTGGTCGAGCTGATCCAGCCGATCGCCATGGACGAGGGCCTGCGTTTCGCCATCCGCGAGGGCGGCCGTACCGTCGGCGCCGGCGTTGTCACCAAAGTCGTGAAGTAATGCTATAAGTCGCCGTCCCCATGTGGGGACGGTGAACTGTAGGAGTGTAGCTCAGTTGGTAGAGCATCGGTCTCCAAAACCGAGGGCCGTGGGTTCGAGTCCCTCCACTCCTGCCACTTTTTGAATGGCGAATATGTTGAAGAATCCAGTCGAGTACGTCCGCGAAGTCCGCTCCGAGGTCGCCAAGGTTACCTGGCCGACGCGGCGCGAGACCATGGTCACGACCGCGATGGTCTTCATCTTCGTCGTGATCGCGGCGCTGTTTTTCCTGGTGGCCGACAAGGTCATCGCCTTTGTCGTGCAGCTGCTGCTCGGGGTTTCTTGATATGGCTCATCGTTGGTACGTCGTTCACGCCTATTCGGGCTTCGAGAACAAGGTCGCCTCGTCGATCCGCGAGCAGGCTGAAAAGAAGGGCCTGGCCGAGGACATCTCCCAGGTCATGGTGCCGACCGAGGAAGTGGTCGAGGTGCGCCGCGGCGCCAAGGTCAATACCGAGCGCAAGTTCTTCCCGGGCTACGTCCTGGTGAAGATGGATCTCACGGATGACACCTGGCATCTGATCAAGAACACCGCGAAAGTCACGGGCTTCCTGGGCGGCGGTGGCCGCGGCAAGCCGGTGGCGATCTCCGAGGCCGAGGCCGGCCGCATCCTCAAGCAGGTCCAGGAAGGCGTCGAGCGGCCCAAGCCCGCCGTCAGCTTCGAGGTCGGCGAGCAGGTCAAGGTGGCCGACGGTCCGTTTGCCTCTTTCAACGGCACGGTCGAGGATGTGGACGAGGAACGGGCACGCCTGAAGGTCGCCGTGTCGATCTTCGGCCGCTCCACCCCCGTCGAACTCGACTACGCCCAGGTCGAGAAGCTCTAACTGGAAAAGCCCTGGCGAGACCCCATATAGGGCCCTCCAAAAGCCTGAAAATCAGGGGTTGTGGGGCGCCGGGGAACTTGGTACACCCCGCGCCTTCGGAAGGGCTGGCCGCATGGTCGGCCTTTTCGTATTCGGCCGGACCGGTCCTGAAAGTCCTTATGGATCAAGGGGTTGGCTGGAAACACAGGTGTGGGAGGCCCGCCATGGCCGGACCACGTCGCCCATAGGAGGGCAAGAATGGCCAAGAAAATTCAGGCCTACGTCAAGCTGCAAGTGCCAGCTGGCAAAGCCAACCCGTCGCCGCCGATCGGCCCCGCGCTCGGTCAGCAGGGCGTCAACATCATGGAATTCTGCAAGCAGTTCAACGCGCGCACGCAGAAGATGGAGCCGGGCATGCCGATCCCGGTGGTCATCACCGTGTTCCAGGACCGCAGCTTCACCTTCGTCACCAAGACGCCGCCGAACACCTACTTCCTGAAGAAGGCCGCAGGCATCGAGGCGGGCGCCAAGACCGTCGGTACGCAGATCGTCGGCAAGGTCACGAAGAAGCAGATCGAGGAGATCGCCAAGCAGAAGATGCCCGATCTCAACTGCGATTCGATCGAATCGGCGATGGCCCAGATCGCGGGCTCGGCCCGTTCGATGGGCCTCCAGGTGGTGGAGTAAGCCATGGCCGCAAATATCCAGAGGGGCGGAAAGCGTTTCAAGGCCGCCATCGCCACCGTCGACCGTGACAAGACCTACGGCCTCGATGAGGCAGTGAAGATCGTCAAGGCCAACGCCAAGGCGAAGTTCGACGAGACCATCGAGGTCGCGATGAACCTCGGTATCGATCCGCGCCACGCCGACCAGGCGGTGCGCGGCATGGTCGATCTGCCGAGCGGCACCGGCAAGACGATCCGCGTCGCGGTGTTCGCGCGCGGCGCCAAGGCCGAAGAAGCCAAGGCCGCTGGCGCCGATCTGGTCGGCGCCGACGACCTCGCCGAGAAGATCAACGCCGGCGAGATGAATTTCGACCGCTGCATCGCCACGCCCGACATGATGGGTGTGGTCGGCCGCCTCGGTAAGGTGCTGGGCCCGCGCGGCCTGATGCCGAACCCGAAGCTCGGCACGGTGACGCAGGATGTGACCGCCGCGGTGAAAGCCGCCAAGGCCGGCTCGATCGAGTTCCGCGCCGAGAAGTCCGGCATCGTCCACGCCGGCGTCGGCAAGGCCTCGTTCAGCGAGGACGCCATCGCCGCCAACGTCAAGGCGCTGGTGACCGCGATCAATCGCGCCAAGCCGACCGGCGCCAAGGGCACCTTCATCAAGAAGGTGTCGCTCAGTTCGACCATGGGTCCGGGCGTCAAGCTCGACCCGTCCACCGCGATCACTTCCTGATCGCGTCGCTATCGAGTTTCCGTCGCGGGTTTCGGCCGGCGGCGGTTGGAAGCGAAGAAGGCCGCGAGGTCTTTTGAGCTTCACCTGTCCGAGACCGCAGGTGCTCCGTCCTTTCGGGGACGGGCGTAATGGGGAAACCCGCCGGCGCAGACGGGGGCAAGGGAATTCAACGCGGCACTCCGGTGTCGCGCTGTGTGCCTGAACTTCCGGGGCAGTCGAGCAGGGCCATGGGGTCTTCGTTCGCGCTGAGCCGCTGACGGAGCTGCGTGGTCTGTAACGTAGCCGGTCTGATCCGGATCCTCCGGGTCGGACCAATGTTGGAGAAAGCCGTGAATCGTTCGGAAAAGGCCGAAGCGATCGTCGAGCTGAACCGTACCTTCAAGAACGCCAATCTGGTGGTGATCACTCGCCAATCCGGTTTGACCGTTCAGGAAGTGACGGACCTGCGTCGCAAGATCAGGGCAGCCGGCGCAAGCTATGAGGTCGCCAAGAACCGGCTCACGTTGCGTGCCCTCGAGGGCACGGCCTTCACGGCGCTCGGTCCCATGTTCAAGGGCCCGACTGCCATTGCCCACTCCAAGGATCCGGTCGCCGCGGCGAAAGTCGTGGCGGCATTCGCCAAGAGCAACGAGAAGCTGACCATCGTCGGCGGTTCATTGGGCGGAGAAGCACTGGACGTCGCTGGCGTCCAGGCTCTCGCCACCCTGCCGTCCCTCGATGAGCTGCGCGGCAAGATCATCGGTCTCCTCCAGGCCCCGGCGACGAAGATCGCCGGTGTTCTCGTGGCGCCGGCCGGTCAGGTCGCTCGCGTGTTCGCGGCCTACGGAGCCAAGGAAGAAGCGAAGGCGGCGTGAGCTAGTCGTCAAATCATCGAAGATCACGATATCGGAAGTTAGGAATACAGGAGTCTACAATGGCTAATCTCGAAAAGCTGGTCGAAGAGCTTTCGACCCTGACGGTTCTCGAAGCCGCCAACCTGAGCAAGTTGCTCGAAGAGAAGTGGGGCGTCAGCGCCGCTGCTCCGGTCGCCGTTGCCGCCGCTGGCGGTGCCGCTGCCGCTCCGGCCGAGGTGAAGGACGAGTTCACCGTCGTTCTCGCCGCCGCCGGCGACAAGAAGATCAACGTCATCAAGGTGGTTCGCGAGATCACCGGTCTCGGCCTCAAGGAAGCCAAGGACCTTGTCGAGGCCGCTCCGAAGGCCGTCAAGGAAGGCGTGCCGAAGGCCGATGCCGAGAAGCTCAAGGCGAAGCTCGAGGCCGAGGGCGCCAAGGTCGAGCTCAAGTAATCAAGCGTATCCGGATGGGCCGGTCCTTCGGGGCCGGCCCGTTCGGGCCTCTTTTCAAAGCGGACACGGGTTCATCGAATCCGGGACCGCTTCGATAAGTGGCCCTCTGCAAGGGATGGGACGAGCGGCTGGCGGGCCGCGAGTTCCGAGAAAGCAGAGGGTGTTTCTACCGCCCTTGAACCTATCGAGGACGCACGATGGCCACGGCCTTCAACACGCGCAAAAGAATTCGTCGTTTCTTCGGCCACATCGAATCGGTGGCGCCGATGCCGAACCTCATCGAGGTCCAGAAGAGCTCCTACGAGAATTTCCTCCAGCGGATGATCCCTGCGGCCAAGCGCACGCAGTCGGGCCTGCAGGAAGTGTTCCGCGGCGTGTTCCCGATCAAGGACTTCGCCGAGCGCTCGAGCCTAGAGTTCGTGAAGTACGAGTTCGAGGAGCCCAAGTACGACGTCGAGGAGTGCCAGCAGCGCGGCATTACCTTCGCCGCCCCGCTCAAGGTCACGCTCCAGCTCGTGGTGTGGGACATCGACGAGGAAGCCGGCTCGCGCTCGATCCGCGACATCAAGGAGCAGGACGTCTACATGGGCGACATGCCGCTCATGACCGACAACGGCACGTTCATCGTGAACGGCACCGAGCGCGTGATCGTCAGCCAGATGCACCGTTCGCCGGGCGTCTTCTTCGATCATGACAAGGGCAAGACCCACAGCTCGGGCAAGTACCTGTTCGCTGCCCGCATCATCCCCTACCGCGGCTCGTGGCTCGACTTCGAGTTCGACGCCAAGGACCTGATCCACGTCCGTATCGACCGCCGCCGCAAGATCCCGGTGACGACGCTGCTGCTCGCCCTCGACAACGACGCGACCGCCAAGAAGCGCGCCACCGCCGCCGCCAAGGGCATGCTGCTCGACCCGTCGGAGGCCCAGGGCCTGACGCCGGAGGAGATCCTGGCCGCGTTCTACGGCCAGGTCGTCTTCAAGCGCGACAAGGACAACTGGAGCACCGGCTTCGACGGCGAGTCGATGAAGGGCGTGAAGCTGACGCACGACCTGATCAACGCCAAGACCGGCAAGTCCGTCGCCGACGCAGGCGCCAAGATGACGCCGCGCCTGCTCGCCAAGCTCAAGGAAGCGGGCCTCAAGGAGATCCGCGTCTCCAACGAGGAGCTGGTCGGCCGCTACGCCGCGCTCGACATCATCAACGAAAAGACCGGCGAAATCTACGTCGAGGCCGGCCAGGAGATCACCGAGGCGGTGCTCGCCCTGTTCGACGAGAACGACATCGACGTGCTGCCGACGCTCGCCATCGACCACACCAATGTCGGTCCCTACATCCGCAACACGCTGGCGGCCGACAAGAACTCCAACCGGGAAGAGGCGCTGCTCGACGTCTACCGCGTCATGCGGCCCGGCGAGCCGCCGACGCTCGAGCAGGCCGAGACCCTGTTCCAGGGCCTGCTGTTCGACATCGACCGCTACGACCTGTCGCCGGTGGGCCGCGTGAAGATGAACATGCGCCTGGGCTTCGAGGGCGTGCCCGACAGCCAGCGCACGCTGCGTCGCGCCGACATCCTGGCGGTGGTCAAGGTCCTGCACGACCTCAAGGACGGCCGTGGCGAGATCGACGACATCGACCATCTCGGCAATCGCCGCGTCCGCTCGGTCGGCGAGCTGATGGAGAACCAGTATCGCGTCGGCCTGCTCCGCATGGAGCGCGCCATCCGCGAGCGCATGAGCTCGATCGACATCGACACCGTGATGCCGCACGACCTGATCAACGCCAAGCCGGCGGCGGCGGCGGTGCGCGAGTTCTTCGGCTCCAGCCAGCTCTCGCAGTTCATGGACCAGACCAACCCGCTGTCGGAAGTGACGCACAAGCGTCGCCTCTCGGCGCTGGGACCGGGCGGCCTCACGCGCGAGCGCGCCGGCTTCGAGGTGCGCGACGTGCATCCGACGCATTACGGCCGCATCTGCCCGATCGAGACGCCGGAAGGCCCGAACATCGGCCTGATCAACTCGCTGGCGACCTACGCGCGCGTCAACCAGTACGGCTTCATCGAGAGCCCGTACCGCAAGGTCACCAGCGGCCGCACCAGCGACGACGTGATCTACCTGTCGGCGATGGAGGAGGGCCGCTACACGGTCGCCCAGGCCAACGCCGCGCTCGACGCCAAGGGCAAGTTCACCTCCGAGCTCGTGCAGTGCCGCAAGGGCGGCGAGTACATCCTCGCCCGTCCCGAGACGATCGACTTCATCGACGTCTCGCCCAAGCAGATCGTCTCCGTCGCCGCGGCGCTCATCCCGTTCCTCGAGAACGACGACGCCAACCGCGCGCTGATGGGCTCGAACATGCAGCGCCAGGCGGTGCCGCTGATCCAGGCCGAGGCGCCGCTGGTCGGCACCGGCATGGAAGAGGTGGTGGCCCGTGACTCGGGCGTGGCGATCGCCGCGCGCCGCAGCGGCGTCGTCGACCAGGTCGACGGCACGCGTATCGTCGTGCGCGCGACGGACGACGTCGGTCCGAACCGCCCGGCGGTCGACATCTACAACCTGCTGAAGTTCCAGCGCTCCAACCAGAGCACCTGCATCACCCAGAAGCCGCTCGTCAGGGTCGGCGACCAGGTGAAGAAGGGCGACATCGTGGCCGACGGTCCGTCGACGCGCGATGGCGAGCTCGCCCTCGGCCGCAACGTGCTCGTCGCGTTCATGCCGTGGAATGGCTACAACTTCGAAGACTCGATCCTGCTCTCCGAGCGTATCGTGCGCGATGACGTGTTCACCTCGATCCACATCGAGGAGTTCGAGGTCATGGCCCGCGACACCAAGCTCGGCCAGGAGGAAATCAGCCGGGACATCCCGAACGTCGGCGAGGAAGCCCTCAAGAACCTCGACGAGGCGGGCATCGTCTATATCGGCGCCGAGGTGAAGGCGAGCGACATCCTGGTCGGCAAGGTCACGCCGAAGGGCGAGAGCCCGATGACGCCTGAAGAGAAGCTGCTGCGCGCCATCTTCGGCGAGAAGGCAGCCGACGTGCGCGACACCTCGCTCAAGGTGCCGCCGGGCGTCGAGGGCACGGTTGTCGAGGTCCGCGTGTTCAATCGCCGCGGCGTCGACAAGGACGAGCGCGCGCTCGCCATCGAGCGCGACGAGATCGAGCGCCTGGCCAAGGACCGCGACGACGAAAAGGCGATCCTCGAGCGCAGCTACTATGGCCAGCTCCAGGAAATGCTGATGAACCAGACCGTGGCCGGCGGGCTGAAGGGCCTGAAGCCGGGCACTCGCATCGTCGAGAAGGTGCTGGGCGAGTTCACGCCCGGCCAGTGGCGCCAGATCACGGTCAAGACCGACAAGCGCCAGGGCGAACTCGAGGCGTCGCACAAGCAGTTCGACGAGTCGATGAAGCGCCTGCAGGACCGCTTCGACAGCAAGGTCGACAAGCTGCAGCGCGGCGACGAGCTGCCACCGGGCGTGATGAAGATGGTCAAGGTCTTCGTCGCCACCAAGCGCAAGCTGCAGCCGGGCGACAAGATGGCCGGCCGTCACGGCAACAAGGGCGTGATCTCGCGCATCATGCCGCTCGAGGACATGCCGTACCTGGAAGAGGGCGGCCCGGTCGACATCGTGCTCAACCCGCTCGGCGTGCCGTCGCGCATGAACGTCGGTCAGATCCTCGAGACCCACCTCGGCTGGGCCGCGGCGGGTCTCGGCAAGAAGATCGGCGACATGTTGGCCGGCGCCCGCGAGGCGTCTGCCGCGCAGATCAAGAAGCAGCTCCGCGAGATCTACGGCGAGAAGTCGTACAAGGCCGACATCGCCGATCTCGAGGACGAGCAGGTGATCGAGCTCGCGCGCAACCTGAGCAAGGGCGTGCCGTTCGCCTCGCCGGTGTTCGACGGCGCGCACGAGCCCGACATCGTCGAGATGCTGGAAATGGCCGGCCTCGACAAGTCGGGCCAGGTCACCCTGGTCGACGGCCGCACCGGTGAGCCGTTCGATCGCAAGGTGACCGTCGGCTACATCTACATGCTGAAGCTCCACCATCTCGTGGACGACAAGATCCACGCGCGCTCGATCGGTCCGTACTCGCTCGTCACCCAGCAGCCGCTGGGCGGCAAGGCGCAGTTCGGCGGACAGCGCTTCGGCGAGATGGAGGTGTGGGCGCTCGAGGCGTACGGCGCGGCCTACACGCTGCAGGAGATCCTCACCGTCAAGTCGGACGACGTGGCCGGCCGCACCAAGGTCTACGAGGCCATCGTGCGCGGCGACGACACATTCGAGGCGGGCATCCCGGAATCCTTCAACGTGCTGGTCAAGGAGCTGCGCTCGCTGGGCCTCAACGTCGAACTCAATCAGGCGGCCGAGTAATCGGCTGCCAGGGCGGCCGGGCGACCGGCCGCTTCCCGACCTTCGCGAATTCAGTCCAACGATAAGTAGGACCCAAAATGACCGACCTGATCAACGTACTGGGCCAGCCGCAGGGCACCCCCACCTTCGACGAGATCCGCATCTCGATCGCCAGCCCCGAGCGTATCCGCGCCTGGAGCCACGGCGAGATCAAGAAGCCGGAGACCATCAACTACCGCACGTTCAAGCCGGAGCGCGACGGCCTGTTCTGCGCCCGCATCTTCGGACCGATCAAGGACTACGAGTGCCTGTGCGGCAAGTACAAGCGCATGAAGTTCCGCGGCATCACCTGCGAGAAGTGCGGCGTCGAGGTGACCCTCACCAAGGTGCGCCGCGAGCGCATGGGCCACATCGAGCTGGCCTCGCCGGTCGCCCACATCTGGTTCCTGAAGTCGCTGCCGAGCCGTATCGGCCTGCTGCTCGACATGACCCTGCGCGACCTTGAGAAGATCCTCTACTTCGAAAACTACGTGGTCACCGAGCCCGGCCTGACGCCGCTCAAGTACCGCGAGCTGCTGAACGAGGATCAGTACCTCAACGCGCTCGAGGAGTACGGCGACGACGCCTTCCGCGCCGACATCGGCGCCGAGGCGATCCGCGCCATGCTGCAGGTCATCGACCTCAACGAGGAGCGCCCGCGCCTGCGTGAAGAGCTGCGCGAGACCACCTCGGAGGCCAAGCGCAAGAAGCTCGTGAAGCGCCTCAAGCTCTGCGAGAACTTCATCGAGTCGGGCGCCCGGCCCGAGTGGATGATCCTCGAGCTGGTGCCGGTGATTCCGCCCGAGCTGCGTCCGCTGGTGCCGCTCGACGGCGGCCGCTTCGCGACCTCCGACCTCAACGACCTCTATCGCCGCGTCATCAACCGCAACAACCGGTTGAAGCGCCTGATCGAGCTGCGCGCGCCCGACATCATCGTGCGCAACGAGAAGCGCATGCTGCAGGAGTCGGTCGACGCCCTGTTCGACAACGGCCGCCGCGGCCGCGTCATCACCGGCGCCAACAAGCGCCCGCTGAAGTCGCTCAGCGACATGCTGAAGGGCAAGCAGGGCCGCTTCCGCCAGAACCTGCTCGGCAAGCGCGTCGACTACTCGGGCCGTTCGGTCATCGTCGTCGGCCCCGAGCTCAAGCTGCATCAGTGCGGCCTGCCCAAGAAGATGGCGCTCGAGCTGTTCAAGCCGTTCATCTACTCGCGCCTGCAGAACTACGGCATGGCCAACACCATCAAGGCCGCCAAGCGCATGGTCGAGAAGGAGCGGCCGGAAGTGTGGGACATCCTCGAGGAGGTCATCCGCGAGCATCCCGTGCTGCTGAACCGCGCGCCGACGCTGCATCGCCTGGGCATCCAGGCATTCGAGCCGGTGCTGATCGAAGGCAAGGCGATCCAGCTTCATCCGCTGGTCTGCACCGCCTTCAACGCCGACTTCGACGGCGACCAGATGGCGGTGCACGTGCCGCTGTCGCTGGAAGCCCAGCTCGAGGCCCGCGTGCTCATGATGTCGACCAACAACATCCTGAGCCCGGCGTCCGGCAAGCCGATCATCGTGCCGTCGCAGGACATCGTGCTCGGCATCTACTACATCACGCTCGAGCGCGACGGCGAGGTCGGTGAAGGCTCGCTGTTCTCCGAGATCGGCGAGATCGAGCACGCGCTGCATGCGCGCACGATCTCGATGCACAGCAAGATCAAGGTGCGCCTCGAGATCTACGAGGATCGTGTCGACGCCAACGGCGTCAACGGCCAGAAGAGCCAGGAGAAGATCCTCCCGGTGATCAAGGTCGTCGAGACCACGCCGGGCCGCATCCTGCTGGCGCAGATCCTGCCCAAGCACCCGAACCTGCCATTCTCGCTGATCAACCGTCTTCTGACGAAGAAGGATCTGCAGAACGTCATCGACATGGTCTATCGCCACTGCGGCCAGAAGGAGACGGTGATCTTCGCCGATCGCCTGATGGGCCTGGGTTTCTACCATGCGTGCCGCGCCGGCATCTCGTTCGGCAAGGACGACCTCGTCATCCCGGCGGCCAAGCTGAAGCTGGTCGCCACGACGACGAAGGAAGTGAAGGAGTACGAGCAGCAGTACCAGGACGGCCTGATCACCTCGGGCGAGAAATACAACAAGGTGGTCGACGCCTGGTCGCGTTGCTCCGATCGCGTCGCCGAGGAGATGATGAAGGGCATTTCCACCCCGCTGCCGGGCAAGCCGGTCAATGCGGTGTGGATGATGGCCCACTCCGGCGCCCGTGGCTCGGCCACGCAGATGAAGCAGCTCGCCGGCATGCGCGGTCTCATGACCAAGCCGTCGGGCGAGATCATCGAGACGCCGATCATCTCGAACTTCAAGGAAGGCCTGTCGGTCCTCGAGTACTTCAACTCGACCCACGGCGCCCGCAAGGGCCTGGCCGACACCGCCTTGAAGACGGCGAACTCGGGCTACCTGACGCGTCGCCTGGTCGACGTGGCGCAGGACTGCATCATCATCGAGGAGGATTGCGGGACCATCCGTGGCCTCACGATGCGCGCCGTCGTCGACGGCGGCGACGTGATCGAGCCGCTCAGCGAGCGCGTGCTCGGTCGCTCGGCGCTCGACGACGTCGTCGATCCGCTGAGTGGCACGGTGATCGTGAAGGCGGGCGACCTGATCGACGAAGTCGGCGTCGAGCTGATCGACAAGGCCGGCATCGAGGAACTGCGCATCCGTTCGGTCCTGACCTGCGACACCAAGATCGGCGTCTGCGGCAAGTGCTACGGCCGCGACCTGGCCCGCGGCACGAAGGTCAACATCGGCGAAGCGGTGGGCGTCATCGCCGCCCAGTCGATCGGCGAGCCGGGCACCCAGCTCACGATGCGTACCTTCCACATCGGCGGCGCCGCGCAGCGTGGTGCGGAGCAGTCGAATATCGAAGCCAGTCATGACGGCACGATCCAGGTGCGCAATCGCAACATCGTCATGAACAGCCAGGGCGTTCCGGTCGTGATGGGCCGCAACACCGAGCTGGTCCTGATCGACGCTGCCCAGCGCGAGCGCGCCAAGCATCGCGTGCCCTACGGCGCGCGCCTGCTGGTCGACAACGAGACCCCGGTGACCAAGGGCCAGAAGCTGGCCGAATGGGATCCCTACACCCTGCCGATCATCACCGAGAAGGCGGGCAAGGCGGTCTACGTCGACCTGGTCGAAGGCACGTCGATGCGCGAAGTCATCGACGACTCCACGGGCATTTCCAACCGTGTCGTCGTCGACTGGAAGGGCCAGCCCAAGGGCGGCGACCTGCGTCCGCGCATCGCCATCCACGGCGCCGACGGCAACCCGATCATGCTCGGCAACGGGCAGGAGGCGCGTTACCTGCTGTCGCTCGACTCGGTGCTCTCGGTCGAGAACGGCCAGGAGGTCCATGCCGGCGACATCCTCGCGCGCATCCCGCGCGAGGGCGGCAAGAACCGCGACATCACGGGCGGCCTGCCGCGCGTGGCCGAGCTGTTCGAAGCCCGCAAGCCCAAGGATTTCGCGATCATCTGCGACATCTCGGGCCGCATCGAGTTCGGCAAGGACTACAAGAACAAGCGTCGCGTGCTGATCGTGCCGGAAGGCGAGAACGCGGAGCCTGTCGAGTACCTGATCCCGAAGACCAAGCGCATCGCCGTCCAGGAAGGCGACTTCGTGGAACGTGGTGACCTGCTGATCGACGGCAACCCGGTGCCGCACGACATCCTGCGCGTGCTCGGCATCGAGAAGCTGGCCGAATATCTCGTCAACGAGATCCAGGAGGTCTATCGACTGCAGGGCGTGAAGATCAACGACAAGCACATCGAGACGATCGCCCGTCAGATGCTGCAGAAGGTCGAGATCACCGACGCCGGCGATTCGACCTTCCTGATCGGCGAGCAGATCGACAAGGGCGAGTACGAGCTCGAGAACGCCAAGCTGCT
>Ga0207652_10003508_pt1 | contig 12930 bp, 7 predicted proteins | sample KBSC63BmetaG_FD_184334 | JGI IMG/M metagenome (GOLD analysis project Ga0207652, IMG submission 184334) | Corn rhizosphere microbial communities from Kellogg Biological Station, Michigan, USA - KBS C6-3B metaG (SPAdes) (version 2) | ecosystem: Host-associated > Plants > Roots > Rhizosphere ... | reverse complement strand
GGCCTGCGCTTCGGCGGGAAACAGCGTCGCGGCGCGGCCGCCCACGCCGACGTCGCCGCCGCGGGCCCGCCCGGCGGCGTTGACGAACAGCAGCGCCCCCTCGGCGTCGGCGGCGAACACCTGATCCGGGCTGGCCTCGAACGCGCTCCGCAGGGCCGCGACGCTCGCCGCGAACTCCGCCTCGACCACGGACGACTCCACCTCCTCGGGGGCGCTCACCGGCGAAAAGGATGCCATAACCGGGGATCATCTTGGCGCCTTTCGCCACCCCCCTGGTCCGGCCGACGGACCCGCCGGACGCCCGACCGTTCAGGCGCGTGCTCCCGTCCGGGGGTGCCGTGACTCTTACCTGTCGTGTACCTGTCCTCGGCCCTTTCAAACGCGGCGATCGGGCGCCGCCGCCGGCCAGCGTTCGGATCAGGCGCTTTCCACCGGTGCGCCGACGATGGGCGGAGCGCGATTCCCAAAATGCAGCAGAGTTCCCGCGGAGAAACAGGCGTGTTTGACCCGGCTATCCGCGGCGCTGGGGCCAGTCGCAAGTGGCTTGACACCGCGAAGACCACCATGCTTTTATCCTGCCGCCTCGCGGGTTTGTTACCTGGTTTTACAATCAACCGCTTGCGGCCAGCGCCGTCCGCGGATGACGTCCGACGGCAGACTGTTCTCCCACACCACGAAGGGATGGCGTAGTATGCCCCGTCCCCCGTTCAGAACGTGTTCGGCGCCTGCAAAGTGAAAAGTGAGACGATGCGAAAAGTACGCCTCTTCCTTGGTTCAGCGATCCTCACCACCAGCCTCGCGCTCGCGCTTCCCGCCCACGCGGAGCCGACGGGCGCTCCCCCTCCCGCGACGGCCGCCGCGGAGCAACCGGCGGCCGATACGGCGCCGCCCCACCCGCGCTTCCAGGTCAGCGTCTCGTATCTGCCGATGGCGTTGGGGAAGATCACCTCGAAGAGCGCCGGCATGACGGACACGGCAGACGGGGCGTTTGCTTCGGGCGTCGGACTGTCGGCCAGCGCCCACGTCTACAAGGGCTTCATGGTGGGCATAGCGCCTCAGGCCATCTGGAAGGGCAAGGTCAAAGCTGACCCCAAGAGCGGTGCCGCCACGAAGGTCGGAACCGATCTGCAGTACGACCTGCTGCTCCGGCTGGCGTACGCCTACGAGATTCCGGGCGTGGCCACTTTCTTTGCCGAGGTCATGCCGGGCTATTCGACCATCTTTCCCGCGCCCGCGAACACCTCGACGGGGCTGGTGATGGTGTACGGCATCGGCGGCGAGATCGACGTGACCCGGCGGATCTTCGCCAACTTCGAGGCCGGCTACCAGATGGGCTACCAGAAAGAGTCGTCGACCGCCTTCTATCGAAACAACTACGTGCGCGTGGCGCTGGGCGTGGGCGTGAGGTTCTAGCCGGCAGCAGGCCTCGAAGCATGGGTGCCGACGCCCGCAGGGGTGATCGGCGAAAACTTCGTCCGAGATCGACATCGAGCTCGCACCTGCCGCGCTCGACGAAGTTGCCCCCACAACTTTCCCTTCTCGTGGACCTGGGCTCGCGCTCAGGTCCCGAATCCAGAAAAGAAGTTCCCAGGAGTACCCGATGACGAAAATGAAGTTTCTCGCGCCGCTGCTGTTGCTGACCGCCGGATCGCTGGCGGGATCGTCCTGCAGTCTCCCTGCGCCAGTGCCGACTGGCGAGGACGACGGCGGGACGCCCGATACGTCTGCCCTTTGCTCCATGATGGGTTCGGGCGGCAGCGCGCCCACGACCACTGGCACGGGCGGCACCTCCGGGACCGCGGGGACGACCGGCAGCGGCGACATGAGCTCGGGCTCGGGCGGCAGCGCGCTCGTCTCGGACGAGAGCGCCGGCGGCGCCGGTGGGGCGGCCGGCGCATCGGCCTCGGCGGGAACGAGCGGTAGCGCGGGCGGCGCGGGCGGCGCGGGTGGCACGGCCGGCAGCGGCGGAAGCGCCGCGACCGACCCCAACACGGTCATCACGCCCGTCTCGTGCGATGCCACGAATGCCCTGCCCTTGCCCTACACGCCGGGCTACACGCCCGACCCGATCATCCAGGGAATGGTCAAGAGCACGGTCGATGGGATGACCTTGGCCGACGAGGCGGCCCAGATGCGCGGTCTGGCCATCACCGCCTTCAATGCCCCGACCAATGACATCCAGAGGAGCGAGGACACGGGATCGATCCGCGGCTTCCGCTACCGCGACGCCTCGCGCGGCATGGACCTGGGCGAGGACTTCTCCGGCACCTACCCGAACGCCCAGACGATCGCCGGCTCTCCCGTCGGCTGGTCGACCGCCTTCCCGGTCAGCATGGCCCGTGGCGCTGCCTTCGATCTCGATCTGGAGTACGCCGTGGGCGAGGCGATCGGTGACGAGATGCAAGCTGCCCACGAGACCCTGCTGCTGGCGCCCTGCATGAACCTGCTCCGCAACCCGCTGTGGGGCCGCGCGCAGGAGACCTACGGAGAGGACTCGTTCCAGATCGGTCGCCTGGCGACCGCCATGGCGGTCGGTATCCAGAAGCACGTCCTGGCCAACGCGAAGCACTACATGGCCTACGACGTGGAGAACTCGCGCGACACCAACGATTCGGACATGGACGAGCAGACGCTGCGCGAGACGTTCGCCCGTCACTTCCGCATGGTCGTCCAGGACAGCGGCGTCGGGTCGGTCATGGCCTCGTACAACTCGGTGAACGGCACCAAGGCGACCGAGAACGCCCACATCATCACCGATGTCCTTCGCGGGGACTTCGGGTTCCAGGGCTTCGTCCTCAGCGACTGGTGGGCGATGACGAACGGCAGCCAGGCCAGCACGGACGCGACCTTGCTGAAGGCGACGGCCGTGAAGGGCGTCAAGGCCGGGCTGGACGTCGAGCTCCCCTGGGGTCTGAACTACGGCCAGCTCGAGAACATCATCAACACGCAGGGCGGCCTGAACAAGACCGACCTGGACACCTCCGTGAAGCGCATCCTGGAGCAGAAGTTCCGCTTCAACGCCCAGAACCTGAGCGGCCCCTACGGCCTGCCCCCGGGCGCCAAGACGGTCTACTACAACAACAACCAGATCATCTGCAACGAGCCGCACATCGCCCTGGCGCAGAAGGCAGCCACCGAGGGCATGGTGCTGATGAAGAACGACAACAACACGCTGCCCATCCCGCCCAGCGTCACGAAGGTGGCGGTGGTCGGCGCGACCGTGACCTACGAGGTCACCGATGGCGCCTCGGCGAACGGCGGCAAGATGCGCACGCTCGACTTCGCCAAGGATGTCATCACCGGAGACCTGGGATCGAGCCGCGTCTTCGCCGACCCCAGCAAGAGCATCGGGCCCTTCGACGGCATCAAGATGGCGGCGCCCTCTGGCGTCACCGTGGTCTCGGGAAGCTCTGCCAACGACGCCATGGATGCCGACTTCGTCGTCGTGATGGCGGGCCTGACCCCGGAGGACGAGGGCGAGCAGTACACGGGAGCGGGCGATCGGCAAAGCCTGGCCCTCGACGCGAAGGCGCCGGCGGCCGCCCGGACGAAGCAGAACGATCTCATCGCGGCGGTCGCCGCCCTGCACAAGCCCATGGTGGTCGTGCTGGAGGGCGGAAGTGTCATCGACATGCCCTGGCGCGACGGCGTTCCCGCGATCGTCATGGCCTGGTATCCCGGCATGGTGGGCGGCGCTGCGCTCGGCCAGCTGCTGTTCGGCGCGGCGAACTTCAGCGGCAAGCTGCCCTTCACCTGGGCCAACCTGGGCGACTACCCGCCCTTCGGGGGCGCAGGCAAGGTCACGTTCGATTACTACGCCGGCTATCGCTGGTTCGACGCCCAGGGCAAGACGCCCATCTACCCGTTCGGGCACGGCCTCAGCTACACCAGCTTCGAGTACACGAAGCTGCAGCTCGGCTGTACCGACCTGAAGCAGGGGGCGGTTTTGCCCGTGGTCGTCAACGTGAAGAACACCGGCAGCGTGGCCGGTGACGAGATCGCCATGGTCTTCGTGTCGTTCCCCGGCTCGAAGGCGACCCGCCGCTCCGTCAAGGAGCTGAAGGGCTTCCAGCGCGTCAGTCTGGCGCCGGGCGAGGAGAAGCAGATCACGATCCCGGTTCGTCTGGCCGACCTCGACTACTTCCAGATGGATTCTCCGACCGCAAACACCGGTAAGTGGGTGGTGGAGTCCGGCAACGTCCAGATCATGGTGGGCGGCAGCAGCACCAGTCTCCCGCTGTCCATGATGGTCCCGGTCGCCGGGTACTCGCACTGATTGCGAATTTCGAAACGATCGCTCTCGGATAGATCCTCATGAGAACACTTTCTCTGTCCAAGCTCCTCTCCCCTGCCCTGGCCGTCGCCCTGCTGGCGGGATCGTCGTCGCCGGCCTCGGCACGCCACCCGAAGGCAAAGGGCGGCCTGCAGCAGGCCGCCGCCACCGAGACGCCGCCGGCGAACACCGGGGGCCAAGCGCCACCGGCGAAGGAGGCGACGCCGGCAGCGGCGCCGGTGGTCGAGGGGCAAGCGGGCCCAACGCCCGTTCCCCTGGCGCCGGCCGCCGCTCCCGCCGCACCGATCGCGGCGCCCGTACACGTCGAGCAGCCGTTGCCACCCGCGGAGGGCGCCACCGCCGCCCCCGTGACGCCCGCCGCGGCGACTCAATCGCCCGCGCCTCGCAGCGAGGCGGCCTCCGCCGCCGGTTCGCTTGGCGAAGCCCCCCAGCCTGCGGCCGTTGCGCCTCCCGTCACCGAGGTTGGCATCCAGCGCTTGCCCGGCTCCGCCTATCCCGAGCCGGTGACGCGTGGCCTGAAGTATGGATCGCTCTGGCTGACCTTCCACGGTCTGCAGTGGCCCTATCTCCCCGCGGGGCCCAAGGGCGAACGGTTCGTGATCGGTCTGTCCGGCTGGGGCTGGGTCGACACCGCGTACGAGAAGTTCGGCCCCTGGGGTGCCAACCCCACCATCAAGCAGAGCCAGATCAAGTACTGGAAGGGGCAAAGCCGCCTGCTGGCGCGGGTAACTCCCACGTACTCGTTCGGCGACGACCTGTTCATCCAGGGACAGGTCGAGCTGGTCGGCAGCGGCGATCAGACGATCTCGCGTTCCGACGTCGGTGGCGCCGACACGGACGATCTGTACCTCCGGTTCGGCAAGTGGAACAGCTGGGACATCACGGCCGGCCGCTTCGAGGGCTGGGAGGTCTTCCACCTGGGCATGGGCCTGGACCAGAACACGTTCGAGCGTCAGGGCGCCGTCGGCCCCGGAGAGGCGGGCCTGCCCATCTCGTTCTACGGGCTGACCGACAACCAGTTCCGCCCCTCCGCCGCGACCAATGCCGCGTTTCACTACTATCCACTCAGCTTTCTCCGCTTCGAGGTGCTGGGGATGGCGGGAACGATCAACAACCAGCCGACCTATGCCACGCGTCCGGTCGCCATCCTGGATTTCGGCTGGCTGAAGCTGAAGGGCGGCGTGGAGTACACGCACGGCGCCGGCATCCAGACGCAGAGCCGTGCCAGCACGATCAAGAAGGGCGTCGGCGGCGCGATCCAGTTCGTGTTCGATCCGCACATCGAGGCCGGCTTCAACATCGCGCAGGGGACCGTCGAGTCCTATGACGACAGCGGCCGGCAGAACCTCAAGGCCAGCCTCACGCGAACCAGCCTGGGCGGGTTCGCGAACGTGTCCAACGGCAGCGCCAGGCACCCCATCCTTCTGGGCCTGGGCGCCTTGTGGACCCGTAACGTCGACCAGAACGACCCCGTCCAGTCGACGGCGGTGGTGGACAACTACTGGATGCTGCAGAGCTTCGTCGCCCTCCAGTACGTGGCGTACCAGCAGCTGTACATCAAGCTGGTCGGTGGTTACTCCCGGGGTCACTGGCTGGGCTCGGGTCCGCCCCCCATCACCTACGACGACGAGATGTACAGCGTCCGTATGCGCTTCGCGTTCTACTTCTGAGCCGATCGGCCCGGCAGCGGACCGCTGTGTGGTGCCGCTGGCGTGGCGCGCTTTCGTAAGCGCTTGGCGCGCGTTCGCAATTCTATGGCTCCCCGGGGCACCTTCACTTTGGGCACAGTGAAGGTCGGCTGGATCGTTACCGATCGGCCGACGAAGCCAACCTTTGGACAAAGGACCGGTGACCCATGAGATCAGCTCTTGGAAGGACGTTGGGAGTGGCCATCATCGCGAGCATCGTCACGCTCGCCTCGACCGCCAGCGCTCAGACGGACACGCGCTGGAAGAACGCCAAGGATCAAAGCTACTACCTGTCCGTGGCAGGCGGCGGCCAGTGCGGAGCCGGTCACGGCTCGTGCTGGTACAACAACGGAACACAAGTCGTCATCTGGCATGGCTACAGCAATGATCAGGAGTGGTTTGCCACGCAGGACGGCACGCCGAGCACCATCTACAGCGCACGCTTTCTGGACCCATCCTGGGCGTACAACTCGTGCATCGGCGTGGCCGGAAGCTCGACCAGCTGGGGTGCGAACCTGGTCATGTGGCAGTGCAACGGAAATGCGGACCAAACCTGGACCGCGCATCCCGCGTCCGACTTTGGTCTGATCGCTCCTGGTTGTTTCGTGTTCCAGAACTCCGATGGCCAGGTCATGGCCGTCGCCGGCGGAACCATGAGCAATGGCACCCACGTGGTGCAGTGGCCTGTCGACCAGACTCACGCGGCCACCATCGACCAGGCCTGGTGCCCCGAGTGACGGTCTCCTGCTCGCCGACATCGCCGCGTCACCAGCGCTCGGCCTGAACAAATCGAGCATGGCCGGCGCGTTCGCGCGCGTCGGCCGTCGTTCCACCCCGTTCAGGGCGTTGGAGCAGAGGCCCGGCGATAGAACAGCCCGTCGTCCGTCACGTAGTGCTGATGAACGAAGCGGACGAAACGCGGCCCGAGATCGATCAGGTCCTGGTCCAGCGTGATGAGGGCTGGCCGCGCCTGTCCGGTCTCCAGGGCCTCGACGTAGGCGTCCTTTTGCCGCTCGGTCAACATCGGTAGCAGGTCACCGTGCATGAAGGCGTAGTAGAGCGGATGCGGTCGAAAGACCCCGGTGCCCAGCCACCCGTCCAGCACCGGGTCCGCCGGCGCCGTGTGCTCGAACACGTACCGTAGTCGCGCCGTCTGGCGCGCATCATGATCGGTGGCGGCCGTCGCCAGCTCGACGACGGGGAGCACCAGCAGCGGCAGCGTCGCCAGGATGACCACCCGTACACGCCTGCGTTCGTTCGCCAGCTCGACCAGGAAACACAGGGCCCTGGCGGCGAAGAGGCACGCGATCGTCAGCGGCATCAAGAAATACTGCCGGTACGCGATGGGCACCACCCGGATGCCCGCGATCAGCCCGACCAGCGTGCACAGCAGCAGGACATCCCCGTAGGCGCGGGCGCGTTCCTGCCGGAACCTTCGCCAGGCACGAACCACCCCCAACAGACAGAGGACCAGCATCGGCGCGCTCGTCTTGACCGTCTTCAGGATGTGCTCGTTCGGACGCTGCTTCCAGTTGGCGTTGAGCAGGAAGTTGTTGAAGATGAACTGCCGCCCACCGTCGTGAAGGGCGAAGCCGGCCCAGGTGAGGACCGCTGGCAAAGCCACTCCAGCGCCCAGCAGGAAGACGCCGAGGCACCGCTGCAGCCACCCTCGCTTTCCACCGCCCAGCACCCAGAAGGCCAGGCCCACCACGGCGCCAGGCAGCACGAACAGCATCTTCTGCGTGCACATGATGGCCGCTCCCAGGCACAGACCGCCCGCGAAGAAGCGGAGCAGGCGCCCTCTGGGCACCAGCTCCTCGTCGACAGCACGCACCAACAGCAAGAGCCCGCCGACGAAGAAGGACAGCGCGGGGATGTCGGGCCGGATCTCCAGCGACTTCTGGATGATGACGGGCTGCCCGACGAAGAGCAGCGCTGCGAATAGCCCGAGCCTGCGACCGCCGATGGCCCGTCCGATCAGAAAGACCAGACCGGCTGACAGCGCCGTCATGGTCAGCGAGAACAGCCGACCAAACTCCAGGAAGTGCATCGCGCCGTCGAACGACTGATCGACGGCGAACCAGCGAAAGAACGGCGCCAGCAGGTAGTAGTACCAGGGGGTGTGGTGCTCGAAGAAATCCCGGTAGGGGACCAGCCCCCGGGACACGCTCCACGCCGCGTGGGCATGCTCGAACTCGTCGGGGTCGAAGAACCGCGTGGGGACCGAGGGAAGCTGTGCCAGCAGCAGAACGATGATCGCGATCGACAGGAAGATGACGTCTGGAGATCGCCAGAACCTGTCGGTCGTCGTGGGCGACTGGAACCGCTCGGGGTGCTCCATCCGGCGTGATATTTACACCAGCCTCTGCCGGGCGCCGCTTTGTTGCTGTCAGCCTCGCTGCCCCTGGCCTGCGTCAGCCAGCCACGCTCCCCCTCTGCGTATGGACCAGTCGACGCTTCGCGGCGCCGCATCGCTGGCCGCGCTTCGCCACCGCCCGCCTGGTTTGGTGGACAGCTCCCTCCATCGGCCCGGCGACATGCCGACGTGCTGGCGAAATGCGGCGCTGAAATGTTGGGGTGAGGCATAGCCCGCCTCGAAGGCGATGGACTTGAGCGGGCCGTTGGTGGTGGTCATCAAAGCCATGGCCCGTCTCACCCGCGCTTGCACGACCTCGTTTTGAAAGCTGGTACCAAGCTTCAGCAATCGCCGCTGCAGCGTCCGCGGCGAGATCCCCATCTGGCGCGCCACGTCCTTCATCGCTCCCACGCGGGCGCGATCCAGACAGGGTCGGAATCGTGTCGCGAGCCAGCTCGCGTCGTCCCGGCCCGTCCGAAGCTGGTCAAGCTGCGCGAGCAGGCCGTGGTCGGCGACGCCCATCCACCGCAGAGCCTCGCGCGCGTCGGCGAAGCGGCACACCGGGATCGCGCCGGCCGCCTTCACGAACAGCTCCGCTATCACCACGCCCGCCATTCCATCCGGACCGACGACGGCTTGCCTGGTGATCTCCCCCCTCGAGGCCGACAGGAACGCCATCACACGCTGCAACAACTCGTCGAACAGCCGGAGATCCAGCACCTCGAGGCGACTCAGGTCGACCAGCCAGGCCTGGGGGCGCGTCCGGGGCTGCGGCGCGCTCTGGATCGTGTCGAGCACCACGAGGTCCGACTCGTCGGGCTTCCCCCAGAACGACATCCCGCGGACGCTGCCGTTCACACAAAACATGGCGGCATGTGTCGCCACCGCATACAGACAGTTCGGATTCACGACACAGCTGCTCATCCACTCTGGCGCGTCCCATCCAGCGACGACCAGACCTTCCGAGATGGCCATACGTTATCCCGAGCTCCTTTCCCCCCGGAGACCGACCATTGCCGTCAGCGACGGGCTCCGTCGGTGACTCGCGCGCGGCGAACTTAAGACGATCGCGGCGACGTGTTAACTGGCCGATCCTGTCCGCACCGAACAGACCGATTGACGGCGAATGGACTGACGTCGTTCAGGGAAGACGACGGCCGATGGCCAGCCGTCCTTGCCGGTGCACGAGCGGAAAGTGTCGGGCGATCAAGGCCAGCGCCGGTTCGGGCGCGTCCCAGACCAGCACCTGTGTGTACCGCTTCCCGGCGTCGGTGAGGTAACTGTCCCACGCCTCCGTCCACGCGCGCTCGCAATCGTCTGGCACGAACCTGACCTCTCGAAGCAGCGTCTCGCACCAGTGCGCTGCCGACACCATGGCGCGCGGGAAGTCCTGGATCACGTCGTGATGGAAACGGGGCGGGGGTAACGTCCGGTACTGGACCGCGTCCACGCCGCGAGAAGCCCACAGCAGATCGGCGCTGGTCTCGCGCTCGATGGCGTAGTACCCCCAGGCGTGCAGCACCGGCTCGATGTTGTCGCCCCGGGACTTCACCGAGAACAGAAGGGGCAACAGCCGGGCGCCCCGCGCCACGAAGGGGATCCCCGAGCGAAACTCTGCCACGTCCGCGTCCATGCGCAGAAGCGCGTAGCCGTTACCAGCGGTGCCGACGATCCCAGCTACCACCACCAGGACGACCCACTTGCGCGGCAAGGTCTCGGGGACGCGCACCAGCAACGCTAGCCACAGGAAAGGCACGAAGCGGGTATTGAAATATCCCCAGATGGGGAACATGAAGCTTGGCAAGAGCGCGTAGCCGGCGACCACGACCAGGACCCCCACCGTCGAGAGCGACGCCGCCCTCCGCTGGCCGCGCAGAAGCACCGCCACCAGCAGGACCAGCGCTGGAACCAGCGACGCCACGCCCCAGTAACTGGCCCCCAGCACGTAGTTGCGCAGCCCCATCCACAGTAGCTGGGGAACGCCCAGCCATTCGGTCTTCTCGAGGCCGGTCAAGTGCGCGCCGGTGCCTTCCACCGCCGGAGCGAGCACGAACCCCAGACCGATGAAGATCCCCGCTGGCACGAGCGAGATCGCGGCCCGCCAGGCGGCCCCCAGGGCGTCGCGGTCGCGGAGGCGGGCGTGAAGCAGGTCCGCCAGGGCCATCGCGCCGAGGACGAGCAAGGGGAACGTGTGGGCGACCCAGGCGACCGCGCTCAAGGCGGCTATCGCCCCGGCCCGGGCGCCTGACCAGGTCTGCCGCTGCCTGACCAGCAGGCCGAGGATCCACAGGGAGATCCCGAGTGACAGCGAGAAGTTCAGCATGCCCATCACGACGAACCAGTGCTGGATCAGCGGGATCGCGAAGGCGCTGGCGAGCCACATGCGCCTTCGGCCGCCGATGGCGCTGAAAAGAAAGGCGTAGCCGAAGGCGGTGATCGCCAGCACCGCGATCACGAAGACGCGAGCGGCCCCCATGTAGCCGACGTGGGGCGACGCGAGACGTAACCACTCGAGCAACGCCGAATTGGTGCGCAGCCCGTGCGCCGCAACGTACTCAGGGTAGGCGGCGAGGTGATCCGTCACATAGGCGGCGGCGACGTGCCCGGGGAGATCCTCGAGGGCCAGCTGCTTGATCACGAACAACGGCCAGACCGCGAGCAGCCACAGGACGAGCCCCGCCTTCGCCACCGCCCCCCAGCAGACGCGCGGTGCATCGCTCGACGGTGAGCCGGCGGTCGGAGCCACGGTCATGGGGCCCTTGACTATCACCTCGTCGCTGCGCATTCCACGACCGGGGCGCCTCGCTTCGCAGGCAGCGCGACCGCGTTCACGAGCAAGCGACGACCTCGATGTCGGGCGTCCGCCACGACCCGCCAGCGACCGCCGGTGCGCGGCCCATTGCCCTGGTCGAACGGCACGGTCGGCCTGGCCGGACACGAGATGTGGCTCAGATCCGGCGACGGCAACCTCGGCACGTCGGTCGCCCGCACTATCAAGGGAGAGTCCGCGCGGTACACTGCCGCCATGATCGGTCGCGAGGGCAGCGCGCCTGCCGCATCGACGGCGCCCGCGCGGATGGTCACGTCGTTGCCGGGCGATGCGGACTGGTTGCCGGCACGCCTGGGTGGGCTGAGCGACTTCCGGCTGGTGTCCGTCTTCGCCGCGCTGCTGTTCCTCCTGGCCGCCTGGCCGCTGCTGCTGGTGACGCTGCCGCCGTTTCAGGATCTGCCCAACCACGTCGCGACGGCGCACATCATCGCGCACCCGGACCTTTACCCGCAGTACGTCTTCAACGGCTTCTTCAAGTCGAACGGCCTGCTGACGCTGTGGCTGGCGGCGTGGACGTCCCTCGCCGGCGATCACGGCCTGTTCGCGGCGGCGCGCGCGTTCACCGCCGTCGTGCTGGCCGTGAACGCGGTGGCGTGGCCACTGTTCGTCCTCCGTCTCGCCGGGCGGCGCCACGTGCCCGCGGCGGCCCTGCTGGTCTGGCCGCTGGTCCACGGGTTCTTCGTGGTGATGGGCATGCTGAACTTCGCGTTTGCCTTCGGCCTGTCGCTGATCCTTCTGGCCGTCCTCGAGCGCCAGCGGGCGCACCCCACGGTGGTCCGCGGCAGCGTCATCGCCGCGCTGGCTGGCTTGCTGTGGTTCGCGCATCCCCTGCCCCTGGCTGTGGTCGGCGCGCTGGTGGCCCTGCACGCGCTGCGCGCCCTGGGCTGGCCGGCTCGCCTGGCCGCCGCGCGGGCGCTGCTGCTGCCGCTGGTGCCGGCGGTCGTCCTGTCCGCCGTGGCCGCCGAGCGCCACCTGGTCAAGGACGCGCACACCACCGCGTCGACGGCGCTGTCCTTCTCGTACCTCAACCCGTTCGAGATGGTCGAGCACCTGTGGCTCGACGCCTCGGGCGCGCTCACCCGCTGGGGCAGCATGACCATCGTGCCGCTGGCGCTGCTGGCCTGCTTCGCGTGGCGCCGGCGCGCCGTCGAGCGCGCGTTCTTCTCGCGCGCCGCGCTGGCCGCGCTGGCCGCAGGCTACGTCGCCCTCCCCGAGACGTTGAGCAACTGGTCGTACTTTCATTGTCGCCTGGTCCCGTTCCTGTGGGCGGGGCTGGCCTTGCGGCTGCCGGCGCGGCTGCCCCGCGCCGTGACCGGAGTGCTGATCACCTGCGCGCTCGCCTTCTCGGTCGTGACCGGCGTCGACTACGTCCGGCTGGCGCGCGATCAGGCGGCGTTCAGCGCGGGGATCGACGCTGTGCCCGCCCGCGCCACGCTGCTTCCGCTGCTGTTTCGCAAGAGCGCGACCAGCGACTTCACCGAGAGCCTGACGCACGCCTGGGCCGACTATGTGATCGCGAAGGACACCTCCGCCCCCCTGGTCTTCGCCGTCGAGCGTTCCTACCCCATCACGTACCGCGTGTTCCCGCCCCGCGCGCTGATCCCGCCCGCGCTGGAGTCCTTCGCCGAGCGCTCCGGCACGCCGGCGCGGCTGTGCCAGGCCATGGGACAGCCGTCCACCGACCCCACCTGCGGCGCGGCCTGGCGCGCCATGTGGGCCGACTTCTGGCGCCAGGCGGCACCCCGCTTCACCCACGTGCTGG
>Ga0207652_10003506_pt1 | contig 12934 bp, 10 predicted proteins | sample KBSC63BmetaG_FD_184334 | JGI IMG/M metagenome (GOLD analysis project Ga0207652, IMG submission 184334) | Corn rhizosphere microbial communities from Kellogg Biological Station, Michigan, USA - KBS C6-3B metaG (SPAdes) (version 2) | ecosystem: Host-associated > Plants > Roots > Rhizosphere ... | reverse complement strand
CGACTCCAGCAGCTGCTGGAAGAAGGCGCTGTTGCGGCGCTCCCAGGGCTCGATGGCCCCTTCCTTCAGCGACAGATCCTCGTTGGGGACGATCAGCTCGGGGTCGAAGAACATCTTCGCGCCGATGCCGTCGCAGGCCGGGCAGGCGCCCGCCGGGTTGTTGAACGAGAACAGCCGCGGCTCGACCTCGGGATAGCTGATGCCGCAGGTGGGGCAGGCGAACCGCTCGGAGAAGATCAGGTCGTCCCCCTCCAGCGGCGAGATCTTCACGATGCCGCCGGTCAGCTTGGCCGCCAGCTCGATCGAGTCGGTCAGGCGCTGGCGGATGCCGTCCTTGTTCACCAGGCGATCGACGAACACCTCGACGGTGTGCTTCTTGTTCTTGTCGAGCTTGGGCGGCTCGGCCAGCTCGCACAGGTCGCCGTCGATGTTGGCGCGCACGAAGCCGTCCTGGCGCAGCTTGGCCAGCTCCTGCGTGAACTCGCCCTTGCGGTCGCGCACCACGGGCGCCAGCACGCTGAAGCGCGCGGCGTCGGGCAGGGCCAGCACCTGATCGACCATCTGCTGGATCGATTGCGAGCTGATGGGCTGCCCGCAGTTCCAGCAGTGCACCTGGCCCACGCGCGCCCACAGCAGCCGCAGGTAGTCGTAGATCTCGGTGATCGTCCCCACCGTCGAGCGGGGATTGCGCGACCCCGACTGCTGCTCGATCGAGATGGCCGGCGACAGCCCCTCGATCGAGTCGATGTCGGGCTTGCGCATCTGATCCAGAAACTGGCGCGCGTACGCGGACAGCGACTCGACGTAGCGGCGCTGGCCCTCGGCGTAGATGGTATCGAACGCCAGCGAAGACTTCCCCGAGCCCGACAGGCCGGTCACCACCACCAGCTTGTTGCGCGGGATCTCGACGTCGATGTTCTTGAGGTTGTGCTCGCGCGCGCCCTTGACGACGATCTTGTCCATCGCGTGGGTCGTCGCCTGGGGCGTCGGCTCGGCGCTGGGCCGATTGAGATTCTGGGCCTTCATGGAAGAAGTGGGCGGGTGGGCGCGGTACAGCGGCGAGCGTACCTTATCACATTGTTCTGGTGCCGGCGTTACGCCTTCGTCGACGCGTTTTTGGACTCATTTTCCCGGCCTGCCTGTCCCGAAGAGAGTCGCACGGCCAGGTCCAGGGCGGTCAGGAAACTGCCGGGATTGGCGCGCCCCTGGCCGGCGATCCCGTAGGCAGTGCCATGGTCGGGCGAGGTGCGTACGAACGGCAAGCCCAGCGTCACGTTCACCGCCTCGTCGAAGTGCAGCAACTTCACCGGGATCAAGCCCTGGTCGTGATACAGGGCGATGACGGCGTCGTACATGCCGTCGGCGGCCTGACGGAAGATGGCGTCGGGGACGTGCGGGCCGCTCACGTCCGCGGGAAGCCGCTCTTCGGCCAGCCGGGCGCGCGCATGCTCGATGCCGGGGACGACGATGCGCCCCTCCTCGTCGCCGAACCGGCCCGCTTCGCCGGCGTGGGGGTTGAGGGCGGCCACCGCCACCCGGGCCCGACCCACGCCGAAGTCCCGCAGCAGCGTGCGCGCCGCCAGGATGCTGGCGCGCGCCACGTCGCTGGCGCGCAGCAGGCGCGGCACGTCCGCCAGCGCCAGGTGCGTGGTGGCCAGCACCACCCGCAGGCGCGGTCCGGCCAGCATCATGGCGAAGTCGTCCGTGCCGGCGCGATGGGCCAGATATTCGGTGTGGCCGGGGAACGTGAATCCGGCGCGCGCGATCCAGTCCTTCGAGATGGGCGCCGTGCACAGGGCGGAGATCCGGCCCGCCAGCGCGTCGTCCGTGGCCGCCTGCAGCGCCTCGAGCTGCGCGCGGGCCGCGGCCAGGTTCGGGCGGCCAGGAATGATCTCACCGTGCGCCGGGACGGGCCGCACCCGCGCCGGCGGCGGGGCGGGCAACCCCAGCCGCGCTGCCGTGGACGCCAGCACCGCGGGATCACCGTAGACGCGCAGGGGTAGCTGGGGCCGCTGCTCCAGCGCCCGCACGACGATCTCGGGACCGATGCCTGCGGGATCGCCCAGCGAGATGCCGATCGGCGCCCGGGTCGGGAGGCCGCGGGGATTCATCGGGACGTCCATGGAGGGGGCATCATACGGAACTTTTTCCCGACGGTGGCCCGTTCGAACGTTTTCCTCGTGCCGGCGCGGGCGACGAATTTTCTGCGCCATGGGCCAGTCGAATCCGGGTGAACGCGCTGGTCCTCATCCCGGTCCTCACGACCGCTGTTCGGTTGGCCAGCGGCTCGCCCGCCGGCTCGTTCGCCGTGGCGGCCGATGCGACGGCGGCCGTCGCCCCGGCGCCGGTGCCTCCGGCGGCCTCCCCTCCGGCGCGCCGCAAGCTTGGCCGCTGGCACCGCATCGACCGGTGGAAGATGGCGCTACCCCCGCACGACGAGACGATCCGCTACGACGTGCGCTACGGGCTGCTCGGGTCGATCGGCTCACTGCGTGTGTCATCGGGGGCGCTGGCGACGCGGCCGGGCGCGGCGCCCACGGTGCGGCTGCAGGCCACGGGCGGCGGGTCGGTGCTGGGCCTCGGGTCGATGCAGAACGAGATCGACGCCGAGTTCGACAGCTGGCTGCGCGGCTCGCGCCGCTGGACGTCGGCCCGCGGGGGCGCGGCGGAACGAATGGTGGACAGCGGTTCGTGGGACGGCGCCGGGCAGACCAGCTTGCTGCGTCGCAAACCGGGCGCGGCCGACGAGACGTATCACTTCAAGGCGGCGGTGCAGACGTCCGATCCGCTGGGAGTGATCTGGCGGCTGCGCACCGCGCCGCCGCCGCTGGGCGGCAGCGATACCGTGCAGGTCATCGACGGCCTGGCGATGTGGCGGGTGCGGGCCACCACCATCTCCGCGGCCGATCCGGTGCCCGAAGCGGCGCCGGGCGTGACGGCGCTGCGCCTCGAGGGCGAGGTGGCGCCCTTCTTCTATGACGGCCGGCCCGATCCGGATCGTCCGACGCGCCACTTCACCATGTGGCTGGACAGGACGCCGGGCCACGTCCCGCTACGGCTCGCGTTCCGCTTCGGACCCGCCGACGTGGTCCTGCGCCTGGTCGAGGCGCGCCCCAACGTCGTGCAGCGGGCGCCCGCTCAGGCGGGAGCGCCGGCGCCGGGCGCGCGCAGCTTGTAGCCGACGTGGCGCACCGTCTCGATCATCACGCTGCCCGGGCCCAGCTTGGCGCGCAGGCGCCGTACGTGGATGTCCACGGTGCGCGTGCCGCCCGCGTAGCGATAGCCCCACACGCGGGACAGCAGCTGCTCGCGCGTGAAGACGCGGCCCGGGCGTTCGGCCAGGAACTTCAGCAGCTGGAACTCTTGCCGCGGCAGCTTCAAGGCGCGGCCGCGGAATGACGCCTCGACGGCGACCGAATCGATCACCAGGTCGCCGATCTTGATGCGACCGGCGGCGCGGAACGACGACATGCGCCAGTCGAGCTGGCGGATGCGCGCATACAGCTCTGGCGCCACCACGGGGGCCAGGACGAAGTCGTCCGCACCCGCTTCAGGATCCAGGCCGGCCAGCCGAGAGACCTCGACACACAGGAGCACCGGCACGTCCGACAGCGAAGCCACCTCGCGCACCCGACGGATGGCGGCGCGGCCGACCTCCAGGTGCGCCCCGGCGTCGACGACCACGACCGAGGGGCGAGAGAGCTCGATGTCTTCCGGGAGCTGGTCGATGTCGTAGCCGACGGCGACGACCTCGCAGCCCAAGTCATTCAGCGCGGAAGCAGGCGAATCAGGTTCGGATACGGCCGTCGTCGGATTCGACGTGACCACCAAGGCTCTCATTTTGTTCCGATACACTATCAGTGCTAGCCCGCCGGAACCGAAAAAAATGATCCCCCGTCACTGGCGGTGACCACGCTCTTTTCCAAGCGGAAACATTTGAAGAGTCACGCTTGGCGGCACCCGGGGCGGGATGTAATACTCAAGCCCGATGGATGATTTTCACTGCTCGTTCTGCGGGAAGCGGCGACGTGAGGTGCGCAAGCTCATCTCAGGTCCGCGCGTCTTCATCTGCGACGAGTGCGTGGCGCTGTGCAACGACATCATCGCGAAGGAAGAGGCGGCCGAGCGCCCCAAGTATCCCCGCCCCCGCGAGATCTACGACGAGTTGAACCGCTACGTGATCGGCCAGGATCGCGCCAAGAAGGCGCTGGCCGTGTCGGTCTTCAATCACTACAAGCGCATCGGCCAGCACGGCAAAGCCGGTGACGTGGAGATTCAGAAGGGCAATATCCTTTTGCTCGGGCCCACCGGCTGCGGCAAGACCTTGCTGGTGCAGACCCTGGCCAAGAAGCTGGACGTGCCCTTCGCCATGGCCGACGCCACCACGCTGACCGAGGCCGGTTACGTGGGGGAGGACGTGGACAGCGTGATCAAGGCGCTGTACCGCAACGCCGGAAACGATCCCGAGAAGGCCAGCCGCGGCATCGTCTGCATCGACGAGATCGACAAGATCGCCCGCAAGGGTGGCGGGCCGTCCGTCACCCGCGACGTCTCGGGCGAGGGCGTGCAGCAGGCGCTGCTGAAGATCCTGGAAGGCAAGCAGGCCTCGATCACGCCAGACGGCGCGCGCAACCGGCCCCAGCAAGAGCTGATTCAGGTCGACACCACGGACATCCTGTTCGTGTGCACCGGCGCCTTCAACGGCATCGAGGAGATCGTGCGCCGCCGCACCGGCCAGCGCGGCCTGGGGTTCGGCGCCAGCATCGAGAAGTCCGAGCAGTCGAAGAACGAGCTGCGCGCGCGGACCCGCACCGAGGACCTGATCAAGTTCGGGATGATCCCCGAGTTCATGGGCCGCCTGCCCATCATCGTGGCGGCCGACGATCTGGACGTCGACATGCTGGTCGAGATCCTGTGGAAGCCGAAGAACGCGCTGGCCAAGCAGTACGAGCGGCTGTTCGAGATGGAGGGCGTTAAGCTGCGCTTCACCGAGGACGCTTTGGTGAGCGTGGCCCAGGAAGCAGCGCGCCGGAAATCGGGCGCCCGGGGCCTGCGGGCCATCCTGGAAGAAGTTATGCTGGACGTGATGTACGAAATTCCTTCGCTGACGGGTGTCAGTGAGTGCGTGGTGACTCAAGATGTGGTGGTATCTCGGGGGCGACCGCAGCTGGTTCGCGAGAAGAAAGCCTCCTAGTCCACCATTTCCGGTCGGGACGTCGCTAAACCCTCAGGCGCCGTCCCCTGTCACCCCGGCCGAGGTCACGAGGTTCAACGAGGTCAAAATAGAATGCTGAGTCAGAAGGAAAAGAACGAGATCCGACGCGTCCTGGAAGATGAGCAGCGCCGCCTCTCCCGAACCAGCCAGAACGCGCTGTCCTACTCGATGAACCACGAGCGGAACATCGGGCGCGACTCGATCGACGAGTCCATGGAGGAGGAGATCTTCTCCACCGAGATGCGCCTGCACGACCGCGAGAAGTTTCTGCTGAACAAGGTCTCGAAGCAGCTGGTCCGCCTGGACGCGAACGAGATCGACGTGTGCGAGGAATGTGGCGAGGCGATCTCGTTTCGCCGGCTGATGGCCCGCCCCGTCAGCACCCTGTGCATCGATTGCAAGGAGCAGGCGGAGCGCGAGGAGGCGGCGGTGGCCCAGAATGGCCGCGGCGCCATCACCGACGCGGACATGGGCGGCGAGTCCGAGAAGATTCCGGCGGGCGTCGAAGACTAGGTCGACGCGCGGGCCGGGCGCAGCTCGCCCTGAAAATCGGGCTGCGGTCCCTGCCGAGAGCGGCATGAAGAGCACGGCCGCGACGGCTGCGCAGAGCTGCGTGATTGCCGCGGCGGTGTAAGTGATGTAGTTTTCTGTCGCCAGAACGGCGAACCAATGGCCGACCGATATCGCATCACCGAGCGGATTGCCTCGGGAGGGATGGCCGAGGTGTTCCGCGGGGTCGCGGAGTCACTGCAGGGCTTTCGCAAGAACATCGCCATCAAGCGCGTGCTGCCCGCGCTGACGCAGAACAAGAAGTTCGTGGCGATGTTCCTGGACGAGGCGCGCCTGTCGCTGTCGCTGCAGCACGCGAACATCGTGCAGGTGTTCGACATCGGTCACACCGACGACACGTACTTCATCGTGATGGAGTACGTCGACGGGGTCGATCTGAAGACGCTGCTCGAGTGGCGGCGGCGCATGGGCAAGCGCCTGCCCATGGCGGTGGCGTTGAACATCGCCACCGAGATCTGCAAGGGCCTTTCCTATGCGCACGAGCTGCTGAGCTTCGAGACGGGCCGGCCGCTGGGCATCGTTCATCGCGATGTCTCGCCGCCCAACGTGCTGATCTCGAAGCAGGGCGAGGTGAAGGTGGTGGACTTCGGTCTGGCCAAGGCTACCAGCCAGATCGAGACCACCGATCCCGGCGTGGTGAAGGGCAAGATGAGCTATCTCTCGCCCGAGGCCGCGCGCGGCGAGGAGGTGGACAGCCGGGCAGACATCTTCTCCGTGGGCATCCTGATGTACGAGATGCTGACCGGAAAGCGCCTGTTCTACGGCGAGACCGACTACCAGACCGTCGAGCTGGTGCGGAACGCGAAGATCCCGCCCATCAAGGCGCAGAACCCCGAGGTCGAGCAGGAACTGGAAGACATCGTTCGCAAGACGCTGGCCAGGAACAAGGAAGATCGCTTCCAGTCGGCCACCGATCTGCAGGACGCGCTGGCCCACTACAGCTACTCGCGCGGCCTGAAGGTGATCTCGCGCGACGTGGCCGATCTGGTTCGCCAGTGCCTGGAGGACAAGTCGGCGCAGTCGTCGGGGGGCAAGCGACGGCCGGGCAACATCCTGGACAACCTGCTGCAGGACGAGATCAACAAGTTCACGTCGGTCGACTTCGAGGATCCGGGCGCGCGTCCCCTGGGCGCCGACGACCTGAGCGGCGGGACCAGCGGCGATCTCATCGATCCGCGTGCCTGGGCGGGCGAGGCCAGCAGCGGCCCGGGCGGTATGGGCCGCCCCACCGGCGCGGTGCCCGTCGATCCGGCCAACCGGCCCACGCTGCGCGAGAGTCCGGCCGTGGTCGGCAACACGGGGCAGCGCCCCGGCCAATCCGGCCAGCGCTCGAACGCCAAGAACGTCAACGCCAAGAACGTCCAGAACGGCAACGGTCACGGCAACGGCAACGGCCGCCCGTCGAGCGTTCCGCCCGTCGGAGAAGAGAGCGGCCGGGTGCCGGGAAGCGGACGCATCGGCAAGGGGAACGGCGCCAGCGGGAAGGCGCGTCCGGCCCCTTATCCTTCTGCGCACGATCCGGGGAGCCGCCCCACGCCACCGCCGCCGGGATCCATGACGGCCGTGCAGGATGACGAGCTGATGAACCGGGCCACCCCGGGGCCCGAGGCGCTGGCGGCTGTCCTCGAGCCGCAATCGGCGTCGGCGCTGCCCGTCGCCCCCGGCCCGTGGAAGCCCTCCAAGCTGCTGATCGGCGTGCTGCTGGGCGTGATCGTGCTGGCGGTGATTGCCCTCGCCAGCATGGTCGCCGCCCGCAAGTGACGGCCGCGCGCCCGTCGCCGCGGCGCTTGCTCAGCGCGCTGGCTGCGCCAGCAGCTTCTCGGCGGTGGTGAAGCGCGGCTCGATGTCGACCGGCACGCGGGCCAGCCGATCCAGCACCGTCTTGACGGCCGGGCGGATCACGGCGCGGCTCCGCACCAGCGCCGCGGCGGCGCTGTGGTCACCGGCCGCCTGCACGGTCATCAGCTCGGCGGTCAGCGCGCGCACGGCCTCCTTCATCTTCGCCGGCTCGGCGGCGAACGTGCCATCGGCACCGACGGTGACGGCGCCCGCGTCCAGGAACGTGTTCAGCTGCAGCGCCACCGCCCGGCCGTGCGCCTCGTTCAGCCCGAAGCGGATCGAGCGAAACGCCGAGGCCAGGAACGTCGCGTAGAGCGCCCGCTCCAGCTTGCGATCGACGACGCCCCGGTCCATCAGCGTGGCCAGCGCCCACAGCCCGCCCACGTCGGCCTTCGCCTCCTCGATGGTGCCGTAGGTCTCCTGCAGCGCTTCGCGCACGGTGCGCCGCGGCCGCGGCTTCGCGGCGGCACCCTTGGCCACCTCGGACGGCGCGGTGTCATTCTCGGTCACCTCGTGCGGTCCCAGGCCGTGCATCAGCTCGTGCATCAAGATGTGCATGAAGAACGCGTCGAAGCTGACGTCCTGGCGCTGGCCCCGCGCCAGCGCCACGCGCGCGATCGGCAGCAGCACCAGGAGGAACTTCGCCTCTTGCACGTTCTTCAGCATCACGCGCTTGGTGCCCATCTCGCGCTCGATCTTCTCGTCGTTGGGCAGGTTGAACGCCGCCGTCTGGACGCCCCGGTTCGCGTCCCCCGCCCCGAAGATCGAGTTGACGACGCGAATGGGAGCCAGCGCGCCCAGGTGGGGGTTGCGCAGCGCCGGCGCGATCGGCAGCTGGTCTTCCAGCGCCTGCAGGTCACGCGCGAAGCGCGCCAGCCGCGCCGTCTCGGCGTCGTCGCGTAGCGTGACGAACCCCTCGAAGGCGGCCTTGGCGCTGAACCAGCCGTCCTCGTAGACCTCGTAAGGGCCCAGCGTCGGCTCGATGCTGGCGTCGAGCTGCATCCACGCCGCGTCGCTGGGGTAGTAGTCGTTGGAAAGGAAGGAAGCGGCGCGGGTCTGCAGATACTTTCGCAGCGAGGGCTGCGTCGTCTTGGCAGCGGCCTCCCGCAGCAACGCCGCCGCCTGGCTCAGCTCGGGCTGGTACGCGACGCTGTAGGGGACGACGGTGAACGCGCCGCCGGGCTCGCGGCGGACGACGGTGAAGAAGCCGCGCGCGCCGGCCCGCGCCTCCGCCGGCAGGCCCTGCATCCACGCCTGCAGGTCTTCCTTCGTCGCGTCGGCGGGATAGAAGGTTCCCGCGGCCGGCTTCGCGCCCACGCCGTAGAGAAAGGGCCGGTCGCCGTCGAGGCGCAGCCAGGGGCCCTTGTTCTGCAGCAGCGCGTGCAGCCGTTCGCGACCGAGTGGCGTGGTGTCGCCCGCCAGCGCGACCAGCAGCGTGTCGTTGCCCGCCCAGACCTGCCGCATGAACAGGCCGTCCATCAACCGCGCCGCGCGCAGGATGTCGAGCAGCGCGGCCTGCTCGCTGGCCGGCAACCGGGACAGATCCACCGACAGCTCGGCGGGCACCAGCCGTGCCGCCAGCCGCTTCAACGCCGCCGCGTCGGGGATGGTCGCCTGCGCGGCGGGGGCCCTGTCCTCGGCCTGGGCAGTCGGCGAGAAGCCAGCGACGGTGGCCGTGACCGCGATGGCCAGGGCACGACGTCCGATCAGCGGGCGGCGACGGGAGAGGCGGTGCGCTGGAATCATCGCCCGATGATGGACCACCGGGGACGGGCGGGCGAGCGCCGGCGGCCGCGGAGCCGTCCTCGCTCAGCGGACGGGCTTGCCCGTCACGGGCGCGGCCGCCCCGTAGATCGGCGCGACGCTGCGATCACTGGTGGCGTCGGACGGTGAGGCGTCGAGCGGCCCGGCCGTTCCGCCAGCGCCCCCCTGTGCGCCGGCATCCCCGCCAGCACCCGCGCCCGCTTCCATCGAGGCGTCGACGGGGGGCGGCGCGCCGTACGGGGGCCTCGGCATCGGCGTCCCGCTGCCGCACGCCGCGACGCCGACCAGCGCGGCGCCCGCCGCGACGCGCGCGGCCCGGCTGAGCCCGGCGGTCGGCGCCATCGCGCGCGGCGCCTCGCAGACGCGCAGCCTCGTCGCGCAGAAGGGACAGGTGCACGCGTCGGTGAAGACGTGACGGCTGCAAGAGGGACAGGGGATCAGCGATGCGGTCATGGCGACCTCCGTTCGATCAACCGTTCGTCTATCCCGACTGGACACGGCCGGCGCGCGCAGGCGGGCAGGGCGTAAGGCTGCAGGGCTTCGCTCATGTCGGCACGTCCTCCACGATGATCTCGAACCGGCCGTTGTCGAACGGCGCGCCGGGCGCGCGCTCGACCTGCACCAGGCGCTCGCGCTTCCCCTGGCGCTGAAACTCCAGCGCCCGATGGTGGCACAGCGGGTTGTTGCCCGGCTTGCCGAACAGCGAGAAGGCCGTCCAGGTGCAGCCCGCGCGGCACGTGTCGGCGTAGTAGCAGTTGCGGCAGTAGCCCCACAGATCATCGACGGTGCGGTCGCGGTTGTAGCGCAGCGGCGCCGATCGTTCCCATATGTCCTGCAGGCTGGCGTCGCGGATGTTGCCGCCCGTCCACGGGTCGGTCTGCAGCGACGGGCAACCCTTGATGGCGCCGTCGGCCTCGATCCCCAGCGTCGTGCAGCCGGCGCCGCAAGACGCCGAGTGAAATGGCGGGATCGCGCCCCGCAGCTGGGATTCGTACGGTCCGAAGTAGCCGACGTTGTTCCCCGGCCACAGCATCACGCCCGCCTCGTCGCAGCGGGTCTTCAGGCGCGCCAGCAGCGGGAACAGCGCCAGCAGGTCCGACGGCTGCAGCAAGACCTCGGGCGCGTCGGCGGCCCGCCCCATCGCCACCGTCAGCTGAAGCTGCCAGGCATAGGCGGACAGGCCGATGATCGTCTCCAGCACGTCGGGCAGCTCGGACATGGACAGCCTGTTGATCTGCGTGTTCACCGACAGCCGCAGGCCCGCGGCGCGCAGGTTGGCGGCGGCGCGCAGGGCGGACTGATGGGCGCCGGCGACGCCGCGCAGCCGATCGTGCGTGGCCTCGCGCCCGTCGAGCGACACGCTGGCGGCCTGCAACCCGGCGGCGGCGGCGGCCTGCGCGCGCTCGGGGGTCATCCCCCGGCCGCCCGTGGTGGTGGTGCACTCCATGCCCGCCTGGCGAATGGCGCGGATGATCTGCACCCAGTCGTCGCGCAGGTACGCCTCGCCGCCGATCAGCGTCACCTCGCGCACGCCCAGTTCGGCCATCTGGCGCACCAGATCCAGGCACTCGGACGTCGACAGCTCGTCGGGCCGGGCGCGCCCCGCGCGCGAGCCGCAGTGCCGGCAGGCCAGATCGCAGGCCAGCGTCAGCTCCCACACGGCGTAGACCGGGCGCCACTGTCGATCGACCTCACGCACCCCGGCGGCCAGCGGCAGATGCCGCCGCCCCGGATTCGCGCGCGGCGCGAGCGGCAGCGAAGTCCCCGTCCTCCCGTCCACGGCCGGAATGCTACACCGGCGCGCGGGCGGGTGCTGGGCGGGCAAGCCGGCGCTGCGCGAAGCGGCGCAAGACGTACGCGCCCAGCGCCCGCCGCATGCGGCGATCACCCTGGGGTAGCCAGCGCCACCGATCCCCGCGGTTCAGCGCCCAGGCGCGCACGCCGCTCCAGTCGCCCTGGTCCAGGCAGCGCAGCAGGTCGGTCGGGAATACCGGGACCTCGACATCCACGTCGGGCGCCAGCCGGCGGACCGCTCCGACCGGGGAGCCGACGAGGATGGCGCGTAGGGTGGACGCGACGTCGACCCCCAGCGCCTGCCCCAGATGAAACAGCGCGTTCGGGCGCAGATCGAGCTCGATCAGGTGCAACCGCTCCCCGGGGTCGCGCACCGCCGTGATGTTCGCGAAGCCGTGGCATCCCACGCGTGCGCCGATCTCTTGCGCCAGCGCGATCAGCGCCGGGTGATCGACAAAGCGACGCAGCGCCGAGGCCCCGAAAGGGCTGGGCCAGGCGCGCACCATCGTGGAGGTGACGGCGTGGCGCAAGCGGCCGCGGTCGTAGATGGCCTCGACCGACAGGGTCTGTCCCGGCACCAGGAGCTGCATCACCACGGGCCTGTCGAACACCGCCGCCGGCAGCTTGTCGACATCGCCGGGCGTCGCCAGCGCGTGGCAGCCTTCGCCACCGCTGGGTCCGTCCTGCTTCAAGATGCCAGCGGTATTCCAGGCGGTCAGCGCGGCCCGCGCCTCATCGCGCCCGGCGCACACGCGCGACGGAGGGATCGGCAATTCCAGCGCCTCGGCCGCCCGCACGAACCCCACCTTCGAGCCGAGCAGGCCGAGCCGCACCGGATCCGGCGCGACCGGCAGGGCCGTGCGGGCCCACGGTTCGTCCGCGCGGGCACCCACCGCGGCCAGCAAGGGATCGTCACCGAGGACGATCCAGTCGTAGCTGGCTGTCCGCAGATGCGCCGCCAGCGCGGAGGCGACGGCGCGCGGTCCGCCGCTGGCCTGCACCCAGTCGTCCACGAACGAGCCGCGCAGGGCCCACGCGTCGGACGGACCCAGCAGCGTCACGCGCGCCCCGGCGCGATGGAACAGCCGCGGCACCTCCGCCGGCGCGAGCCAGGACGTGCTGGTGGCGCACAGCACGCGAAAACTCTCCCCCACCATAGCCGACTGACTACCGCGAACGCGGTTCCCTGTCTGCACGCGCCCCAGAGCCCACCCCCGGCGAACGGCCCCCCTCGCTTTGACCGCCGGGGACCGGGCTATAGGATGCCGGCCTTCGCGTTCCCCCGGGCAGAAGGAGCATGTCGTGGTGCACAGCGTTCGGCGTTTGCGGGTCTCTTCGTTCGTCTCGTCGCTGGTGCCGGCCTGGCGCCGCGCGGCCGGTGTCGCCTTGGCCTGCGCGCTGCTGACCGCCGCGGCCGGCCGCGCGCAGGCGGCCACCACCATCGACGGGGGCAACGTGGGCGGCCAGGTCTGGACCGCCGGGGGCAGCCCCTATTACCTGCTGGGTGACGTGTCGGTGCCGGCCGGCAGCACGTTGACGATCCAGGCGGGCGCCGTCGTCGAGCTCGCGGGCAGCGACAAGCAGCTCACGGGAAGCTCGGCCACCCTGGTCGAGATCGTCGTCGAGGGCGGGCTGCTGATCGACGGGACAGCTAGCCAGCCAGTGCTGATTCGCGGGCGAAACGCCACGGTGCCGGGCTTCTGGTGGGGGATCGAGGTGGGCGCGGGCGCCACGTCGGTGGTCATCCGCGGG
>Ga0207652_10003498_pt1 | contig 12946 bp, 7 predicted proteins | sample KBSC63BmetaG_FD_184334 | JGI IMG/M metagenome (GOLD analysis project Ga0207652, IMG submission 184334) | Corn rhizosphere microbial communities from Kellogg Biological Station, Michigan, USA - KBS C6-3B metaG (SPAdes) (version 2) | ecosystem: Host-associated > Plants > Roots > Rhizosphere ... | reverse complement strand
AAGGCCCGCTTACCAAACAACTACCGATAAAGGACTGCTTATACTTTTTCTTACCCAGAGCCATTTCATCCCATTTCGTACAGTGCTTCAACATTTGTGAAACATTCATTTTGCCCCATTGTGCTGTACTTTTTTCATTGAGTGAATTAATCCTTGCTATTAATTCATCTCTTATTGTTTTATCAAATATTGATTTCATATTTATTATTGTTGTAGTTATAATGAAATTCAATTTCCTCGAAGGAATTTAGTTAAGACCTGAAATTAATATCCAACTGCAGCATCTTCACCGCGGCCATCTCCTACGCCAATTATAGTTCCATCCGGTTGTATCATTATTACTTCAGTTCTTCCAATTCCAGATTTTACTGATATTTTATAACCCATTTTTCTTAATTCATCCACAACATTTTTATTAAAAGTGTCTTCAACATCTATTACATCAGGCAACCACTGGTGATGAAACTTGGGCTTGTTCACCGCATCTTCGGGACTCATTTTAAAATCAATAATGTCAATCAATGTTTGATAAACACTCGTGGGAATTGTAGTGCCACCGGGAGTTCCCACTATAATCCAGGGTTTATTATTTTTCAAAACAATTGTTGGCGTCATACTGCTCAGCATTCTTTTACGAGGCTCAATCGCATTAGCTTCGGCGCCTACGGCGCCGAACATATTAGGCACGCCCGGCTTTACACTAAAATCATCCATTTCGTTATTGAGAAAAAATCCTGCACCGGCCACAACTACTTTGCTGCCATACCATCCGTTTAAAGTTGTAGTTTCCGAAACAGCATTGCCATCTTTATCCACAACATCAAAATGAGTAGTTTCGTTACTTTCATTAGATATAGTTCCTGCTTGTATATCTTTACTATTTCCAGCTTTACCAGGCTCATAGTTGCTCATTCTTTGTTTTAAATATTCGTTGCTTACCAAAGTTTTTACAGGAACTTTTACAAAATCAGGATCGCCTAAAAACTTCGCCCTGTCTGCAAAAGAACGGCGTTCTATCTCCGTCATCAATTGCACAGATTGTACAGTTCCATACTTCATTTTATCAATGTTGTGCATTTGGCTCATCTTCATCATTTGCTCAAGTATAATTCCGCCACTGCTCGATAGTGGCATTGTTATTACCATGCTTCCCTTATAATTAAACATTAGTGGAACACGCATAACAGGTTTGTAATTTTTCAAATCTTCTTCTGTGATAATCCCCTTTCCACGTTTCATTTCTTCTGCAATAAGCCTTGCTGTTTCTCCTTCATAAAAACCTTTTACACCATTATCTCTTATGCGCTTTAGTGTATTGGCAAGATCTTTTTGCACCAATGTATCACCAGCTTTCCAGCCATCTTTTTTTACAAAAACAGGAACAACCGTATTCAATTTTATAAATTCATTTTTGGCAGCGTCAAAACTTCTTGCCTCTGCACCAGATAATACATACCCTTTTTCGGCGAGGTCAATAGCAGGTTGTATTAGTTTTTTAAATGGAAGCTTTGCATATTTCATGGCTTCAAAAATTCCTGCAACAGAACCGGGAACCCCTGTAGCGAGATGCCCATCCTGCGACAAATTCATCTGTGCGTTACCGTTAGTATCAAGATACATATCACGCGAAGCTGTTCCAGGTGCCACCTCCCTGAAATCAATCGCTATGTTTTTCCCGTTTTTTAAATGTATCATCATAAACCCACCGCCTCCTATATTTCCTGCACCGGAAAACACAACTGCCAGTGCCAGTTGCGTTGCAATGGCAGCATCAACAGCATTCCCGCCCTGCTTTAAAATATTTACGCCAATTTCACTCGCCAGCGCATGTGCAGAAACTACTGCACCATTTTTACAAATAACTTTTTTGCTTGTTTTATATTGGTATGGATTTAATGCCTGCTGCTGGGCACTTGCGATTTGAAATGAGCAAATTATAAATGTGAACAGGAAAAGGAAGATCTTTTTTTTCATGAATAAGATTTGATTCATTAATTACTAAAACAAAAATACGCTTTCGCAAATACCTGATTTATGCCCTGCCGGTTAATTTTATTTTAAACGAAACCTTTCCGAAAATTACATTACCTTATTTTCGTAGAATAATTATATTAAATATGCGTAAGATTTTTTTATTGCTTTTTACTTTTTACTTTACATTTTCCATTTCTGCCCAATCGCCTGAAACCTTTACTTCTTCTGAGATTTTTCAACAAATAAAAAAACTGAATGTATTGGCTTCCGTATTGTATGTGGCGGCCCATCCTGATGATGAGAACAATGCATTGTTACCCTATTTCGCTAAAGAAAGACTTTGGCGGACTGCTTATTTAAGCTTGACAAGAGGTGATGGTGGACAAAATTTAATTGGCGATGAGCAAGGTGTTGAGCTTGGAATGATACGTACCGAAGAACTATTAGCGGCAAGAAAAGTGGATGGTGCAGAACAATATTTTACGCGGGCTTATGAATTTGGCTTTAGTAAAAGTGCCACAGAAGCATTACGCATTTGGGATGAACAAAAAATATTAAGCGATGTGGTTTGGGTTATTCGTAAATACCAACCTGATATAATTATAAAGCGTTTTCCACCGGATAAACGGGCAGGGCATGGCCATCATGCAGCCTCGTCTATTTTAGCGCAGGAAGCATTTACAGCTGCTGCTGATCCTAATAAATTTCCCGAGCAATTTAAATATGGCGTAAAGCCCTGGCAGGCTAAAAGAATTTTATGGAACACTTATAATTTCGGCGGCAATAACACCACCAGTGAAGATCAAATAAAAATTGACATCGGCGGTTATAATTCTTTGATTGGAAAAAGTTATGGAGAGCTTGGCGGCGAAGCAAGAACAATGCATAAAAGCCAGGGCGAAGGAAGGCCAAGGAGAAGAGGTGAATCCTATGAATATTTTACAACGACAGGCGGCGATGCTACAAAGAATAACGATTTGATGACGGGCATTATTACTAACTGGAAAAGAATACCAGGTGGAGAAGCGATAGAGAAAATGGTTGATGAAATTATTAGCAGTTATAATATTGCACAGCCGCAATTGTCTGTTCCTGCTTTGGTAAAATTATATGGGGCCATTAAAGCATTGCCCGAAGGCAACTGGAGAAATAAAAAGCTTGATGAAGTACAACAAATTATTGTAGAATGCAGCGCTTTGTTTGTTGAAGCCACTTCATCGCAACCGCAGGTAGTACAAGGCGGAAACCTAAACATCAATTTTGTTTTGAATAAAAGAGAAGATGTAAATGCTTCTTTAAAAAATATAAAAGTTGAGAATTTCGATTCTTCGTTTAGGGCTCCTTTAGTAAACAACCAAAATGTGGAGATCAGTAAAACATTGGTTGTTGCAAATGATAAAAAAATATCGCAGCCTTATTGGCTGGTGTATCCTTTAAACGGAGGTTCATTTGATGTAAGAGATCAAACATTAATTGGCAAAGCCTGGAACGATCCATCATTTGAAGTATCATTCGTTTTGAACATTGATGGAGAAGATTTCACCATAAAAAGGCCTGTTGAATACCGTTACATTGATCCTGTAAAAGGAGATACATATCAGCCAATACCGGTATTACCTAAGGTGGAGATTGGATATGCAATGGATAATTTTATATCTCTAAATAATGCAGGAGTAAAAGTTTCGGAAATTATCAAATCAAATTCTACACAAGCGGAGAAAATTAGCGTAAGCCAGAACTATTCTAAAAATTGGAAAGCAACAAATTTACCCGCCTATGAAATCCCAAGAGGCGATTCCACCGGACAATTATTTTCTCCACTACCAAAAGAAATCAATACCTCATCAAAAATTGATGCCGAAGCAAAAAGCGGTGACAAGGTTTATAACAGCTACACAAAAGTGATCGCTTACAATCATATTCCAACGATTACTTATTTTCCTAAAGCAGAAGCAAACCTTGTAAGCCTCGATATAAAAATTATTGGCAAAAAAATCGGCTACATTATTGGAGCTGGCGATAAAGTTCCGGAAGCATTGGAAGCAATGGGTTATGACGTAAGTTATTTAAAAGACGCCGATATTACTGATGATAACTTAAAGCAATTTGATGCCATAATAACAGGAATCAGGGCTTATAATTTATACGAATATCTAAGCGATAAAAATGATGTATTAATGCGCTATGTAAAGAACGGCGGCAACATGATTGTTCAATACATGAAGAGCAACCAGGTAGGCAATAAGGAAATAAAAGTAGGCCCCTACCCTTTTAAAATAAGTTCCGGCTCAAGAATCACAGAAGAAGATGCCAAAGTAAACTTTTTACTGCCGGATAATACGGCATTGAATTATCCAAATAAAATAACAACAAAAGATTTTGAAGGATGGGTGCAGGAAAGAAGCACTTACCAGGCAACGCAGTTGGATTCGCATTATGAAACACCAATAGGCATGCATGATACAGATGAAAATGAAAGCAACGGAAGTTTGGCAATTGCTAAGTATGGTAAAGGGAATTTCGTGTATGCGAGCCTGGTATTTTTCCGCCAGTTACCTGCAGGTATTCCGGGGGCATACAGGCTAATGGCGAATTTAATTGCACTTCCGAAAAATTAATAGTTATTACACGAATTAAGAATTAGTGTAATTAGCGTAATAAAAATATAATAATGCAAAGTGAAAAAAGATATTGGAACAGATGGTACTTTATTGTGCTTGCTTTTCTTTTGGCTCAGATTATTTTATACTATTTTCTTTCTGTTTATTTCAATGGGAAATAATATTTAAATAATAATATCACAGCATTTTAATAATTCACCGGCAATTGCCTATATGAGTAATATTGACTGGATCATACTAACGGTTACGCTTACATGCATAATAGTTTATGGCATTTATAAAAGCCGTGCTTCAAAAGATCTTGACGGGTATTTTTTAAGTAACCGGGATATGCCATGGTACCTTGTGCTGCTGAGCATAATGGGCACACAAGCCAGTGCTATTACATTTTTAAGCGCACCCGGGCAGGCTTATTCTGATGGTATGCGTTTTGTGCAGTACTATTTCGGGCTTCCCTTAGCCATGATCGTTATCTGCATTGTTTTTGTTCCGGTATTCAACAAATTAAAAGTATATACGGCTTATGAATTTTTGGAAAGACGTTTCGATTTAAAAACAAGAACACTCACTTCTTTTCTTTTTCAAATATCACGAGGTCTTTCAACCGGAATTAGTATTTATGCTCCTTCATTAATATTAAGTTCTTTACTTGGCTGGAATATTTACTACACAAACATTATTATGGGCGGCGTGCTAATTATATATACCGTAAGCGGCGGTGCAAAAGCTGTTGCCCACACACAAAAACTGCAATTAATAATTGTAATAGTAGGAATGGCTATTGTGGGTTATTTGCTTGTTTTTTACATGCCTGCAAATATTGGTTTTGCAGATGCACTTCGTATTGGAGGCAATAATGGCAAGATGAATATTATTACTTCAGGAAGAACATCTGATGGTTTTGACTGGAAAGATAAATACAATATTTGGAGCGGGCTTATAGGTGGCTTTTTTCTTGCCCTGTCTTATTTTGGTACCGACCAAAGCCAGGTGGGCAGGTATCTTACAGCAAAGAACAACAGGCAAAGTAAAATGGGTTTGCTTATGAATGGCATTGTCAAAGTACCAATGCAATTCTTAATATTATTGCTGGGTGTTTTGGTTTTTTCTTTCTACCAGTTTCATAAGGCTCCAATTTATTTCAACGAAACACAGGTTGCCATCGCTAAGAAAACATCTTATAAAGATTCACTAAACGCAATAGAAGCGCGCTATGATAAAGTTTTGCCAGGTGATGTAGCTGCGAAGAATTCGCTTAAGAAAGAATATAAAAACATGCTTACAAAGGCGCTACCAGGCGAAGAGATAAACGACACCAATTTTGTATTTCTACGTTTTGTAATCGATTACCTGCCTAAGGGCCTGCTTGGTTTGCTGATAGCGGTGATATTCCTGGCCGCATGGGGAAGCATTGCAGCAGCTTTAAATTCATTGGCGTCGTGTACAGTTGTGGATATACATAAAATCTTTATCAGGAAAAATCTGGTCGATCACCAGGATTACCGCATATCTAAATTATATACTTTCGGCTGGGGTATCTTTTGCATACTCGTTGCTGAATTTGCAAGCAATCTCGGCAATAGCCTTATAGAAACTGTAAACATTCTCGGTTCATTATTTTACGGGGTGATACTTGGAATTTTTTTAGTTGCTTTCTGGTTTAAAAAATTAAAAGCAAATGCTACTTTCTTCGGTTCTGTACTTGCGGAAGCGGTTGTAATAATTATTTACAGTGCTAATATAGTTTCTTTCTTATGGCTAAACGCCATAGGAGCGATATTCGTAATTATTTTCGGGTATGCGATACAGTTATGTTTAAAAGATAAGGTTGATAAGCTGGCAGAAATTAAAACCGATTAAATATATTTAATTAAAAAAGACAATGACAAATCGACGATCAGTGCAAGTTTTTTAAATCATATTTTTACCTAAAATCTGTAACTATTATAAATTGGCTGCAAGGAAGTCTTGAGTTTTATATTAATCATGAAAAACTATAAATTAATTGGTGGAATTGCCTGCATATTATTATTCGCATGTTGCTTTATGCCCTGGACGTATTATGCAGATCTTAATAAAAACTTTACAGGATTTTTTTCTGAAAAAAACATTTACGGAAGGCCGGGGATATTCTTTTCTTTCATTGCAATAGTATCAGCAATATTAATCGCCCTCAATAAAATATGGGCAAAAAGAGCTCATATTTTTTTTTGTGCCATTAATATTGGATATCTTATAAAAACTTACATTGTTTATACTTCTTGTTACAACACTTATTGCCCCGAAAAAAAATACGGGCTATACATTCTAATAGCAAGTTGCATATTGTTGTTAATTATTTCTCTTTTTCCTGATACGAAACTAATGCCAGAGCAAGAAGCGAATGACCAGTAAATTATTTTGAAAAAGCCTTATTAAACAAAAAAAATTAATTGTGTAATTATACTACTCGAAAAGTTCGAGTTTATTTTTTGGCCTTTTACCATCAAGCCAAATAAAATCTTTCAGGAATTTTTGATCATCAGGTATTTTTCTCATTGGATAAAACTTTCCCTTTACATCATTCACAAAAAGAACTTTTTTCAAATCATCTTTTTGAAAATATAAATCAATTACGTCGCCTGTAGCACGGTTCATGCCAAGATACGCGCTATCGCTATCCTGAGCATAATAAATACTTTCTGACTGTGAACCCTTCACACGCATATAATCAATATTCCCGTTCACAAAATATCCGTTAATAGTCTTCCCTGAAATCTGGTTGTAAAAGCCCTGCGTGGTCTTGTTTACAATTATCCCTTTATCAAAAGCATAAAACCTTTCAGCCTTTTTATTCTTCGTAAATAAAAAGATGGTATCACCTGTTACCTGTGTATGGCCGCTCCAGATTACCGGGTCATAGTACAAACGAAAAACCGAATCCTTTGTAGAAAAGAATAAGCTATCGCAAACGCTTTGTAATGAATCGTTATAAATTCTTACATGATGAAATGCAAGAAAATATCGCGATGAATCTGCACCTTTTGTTGTATCGGTTCTTTGTAAGTTTAAAGAATCCAAAATTAAAGTTGTATCTCTCTTTTGTAACTGTAAGGTGTCAGAAATTTTGGTTGTATCCCTGTTTTGTAGTTGTGAAATATCTGTAGTTGTATCGCTCTTTTGCAACTGTAGGCTATCTTTTATTTCAATATTTTTTTCTTTGGAAATTGATTGTATTGAATCCTTTTTTAATGAATCTTTTTTTAAATGAATTAACTGCAAAGAATCTGGTAAAATGGCCTTTTCTTTTGGCAAATTTTCTTCTTTTAAATTTCGTCGCTGTGTATTTAAAGAATCTATCAGGTGTGCAAGACGGTAAGACGAATCCTTTTCATTCTTGAGCTTTGGAGATGGGATTTCCTTTGTAGAATCTCCATTTAGAATTGTGTCCGCCATCATTTTTTTATGCAACGAGTCATTGGCAAGCGAATCATTTTTTACGATAAAATCCTCATTTTTTATAACTGTCGAGTAGCCGGAAAAGATAGTATCTGCAGCTACATAAATGCTATCATTCTTTTGTTTAATAATTAATACCGGCTTTCTTGTAGCAAGAAATGAATTATTTTTTTTATGAAGAAAAATTTGGTTTGCAAAAACGATATATCCGCCTGCAGAATCCTTCACTATAGCATTGCCTTCTAACTGCGCATCGCCGGATTTATTATCAAGCGCCATGTTATTAGCAATGTAAACTCTTTTGCTGCTATCTATCACAGTTGTCCGGCTTGTGAACAAGGCATTGCCGGTATTGAAATCGTAAGTGCCCTGCGTGGTATAAATATCTACCTCTTTGTTAGTAATATGCGTATTACCTGTATAGTTAGACGCCTGCGATTTCATGTTATACAAAAGCGAATCGGTTATAATGTGATTTTTCGGTTCATTCACTATCACATTATTTTTAAAATATACATCTTTGGTATCTGCATAATAAGTTCCATCCTGACTGGTTATCGTTGTTTTTCCATTAACAACCTTTCCACCATTGTGATAATTGCCGATGCCGGTTCCAAGATTGTAATCAAGCTCCTGTGTAAAAATCGTGCTTTTTTTGTCGTAAAGTTTTACGTCTTTCTTAAGAAACGCTGTTTTATCTGTACCAATGTATTTCAGGTATTGAGCATAAGTTTGTACACTATCGGCCTGGTTTATATGAACATTTCCAAAAGCTTCTACGATATGAGTATTCGGGTTAATGGCGATGCTATCAGCATTAAAAATTGTAGTGCCCTGCTTCACGATTGCTCCGCCGGCAATAGTTTGTAAAGTGGTTACGGAATCAATGTGTATGCTGCGCATGCTGGGGCCACGTATAATCTCAAACTCCTTTACGGTTGTATCTGCCTTTGCTTTTGATGTATCCGTTCTGGTTATTACCGTATCTGGCTTGGGCGGCGCAACTACAGTTTGAGAAAATGAAATAAAACTAACTAGCAATAAAAAAATTGTGAAGCAGATTTTTACCGGGATGTTCATCCTTACTTTTTAACCACTTTTAACGTATCGTCAATCAAAGGAGCAGTAATATATTCACCTCTGTCTTTTTTACCGAATACCGAAATATTTACATAACGTTTTGGATGCACTCTAATATCGTCGATAAGAATATTCAATTTGTTAGACGTTGACTCAAGGTTATCATACAGCTTTGTATCATTCAAAAGTAAACCTATAGAGCCGTCTTTACTGTTAATTTTATCTGAACTCCTTTTGAAATTAGCTACCGCAGCATTTAGAGTATCTAGAGTATTTTTGAGGTCTATTTCAGCAAACTTTTGCGAAGCAGCTCTTGCATTTTCAAGAATACTGTCCAGCTTTCTATTATTGGAATTAAGATTGGCAGTAAAGTCACTTACATTTCTTAATGAACTTGACAAAGCGCCGTTTTGTGTATTTAATAATTCCTGCAAGGAAGCGGCTGATAAAGCGAAAGAAGCAGTTGTTGTATTCAAGTTGGATATAATCCCCTTTATATTATTCTTTGTGCTGGGGTCAAAAACACCAGTAACAACATGCATTACAGAATCTAAAGATTTTACAGCATTACGAACTTCATATAAAACAGGATTTATAATTTTTAACGCTTCATCGAAAGCACCGCTGCTAAGTGTTGTTAATAAAGTATCGTTGTTTTTTAAATAAGTTGATGAATTACCCAACTGTATTTCCAGGGAAGGGCTGCCCAAGAGGTTAGGATTAATAACTGCAAGCGAATTGTCAGGAATATTTACATCTTTAGTAAGATTAACCGTAACTACAATACGTCTCATATCCTTGCCGCCATCTACACTTTCAACACGCCCTATCTGCACTCCATTGATGATAACAGGATTTGATTTGGCAAGCGTTTGAACATCCTGGTAAACCGCATAAATATGCTTTTCTTTTTTAAAAAGGCTTTTCCCTCTTAAAAAATTAAATCCCAGTGCCAGTAATGCAATACCTACAACCGCCATGATTCCTATTTTCGTTTCGTTGTTGATTTTCATATTTCTTTTCGATTACTTTTTAAATGTGTTTACAGATGATTAAAGTTATTAGTCCCGGACCTGTAAAATCAGCATTGCGAAAATAGTAAATCTTTACCGGCAGAAAACCGGCAATATGTTTATAGACACATGAATGCGAAAACGCACATAATTCATTAACACAAAATGGAAGACATTCAAATAGCAAGAAGATTGTAACAGCTACTTCGAATTTATAGCAGCAGCATTTGCATTTGCTGGTGAGGACTCAACCTGGTTTTTATATTTTATAAGCGCACGGGATATCGATTCTGCAATTTCCTGCTGGCCTTTTTCACTGTTCAAATAACGCTCATCATCATAGTTATCAATAAAGCCGGTTTCAATAAGCACCGCCGGCATTTGAGTTGCCTGTAATACCCAAATACCTATCTCCCGTTGCCACACGCCAAGATTATTTCTGCCTATAGCGGCAATTTCATCCTGCACGTCTGTTGCTAACTGGTAGCTTCTTTTAAAATAACGTTGAGTATATAAAAGCGCACTGGCTTTCCATTCAGGGCTATCGTAATTAATATTTAACGTACTATCGTTACTCTCAGTATTAAATTGCATATCACTTTCTGCAAGCGCCTCTGTTTTGGCGTTAGTCTTATGTGAGGCAATAATAAGTGTGCTGGTACCCTTTCTGCTGGTAGGTAATTTGTAATATTCTCTTACCGGAACTACATGCGTGTGTGGTGTTCTTATTTTTTTTCTTTTACTTCCTTTGCCAACATATTTTGTAGTATAGTAGGTTTCTTTGCGATGGCCTATAATTCTTGATGCAGTTTTCAGCCTTACTGCATCAGCATGTATGCATACAAAAAGATCACCGTGGTTATCGTTGGCAATTTGCGCTTTTTCCCGGGGATTTTGATAAACGTCAGTTGTACGGGTAGGAATAATAGTTACATCCGGTAAATCTTTTTGAAGCTGTGCAACCACTTTTAACGAGATGGCCAGCGTTATGTTTTTTTCTTTGGAATTTAATGAACCTTCATATTCACTTCTTGCGCCATCGTCCTTTCCGCCGTGGCCCGCATCTACTATTATAGTCCTTATTTTTTTTGACGATTGTGCGATACTAACTGAAGAAAACAGCATCAGGGCGGTTAATACAAAAAGAATAGAAACCGTTTTTTTAAATTGAAACATCTGGTATAATATTTTATGGGTCAGTAATGCCGTTTATAATCTTCACATATCCTTAATTGGATTATCTCTACTTTTGTTTTCTACTGCTATGTACATGATAAACAAAGTTAGCTTAAAATACCTCCTTGCTTTATTGATATCAGCTACCCTCTGGATATTTACGGTTCAAAGCAGGGATAAAACTTATCATGCCTCTTCATTTCACACATCTTCAATTTATAACGCAGACACAACACCCGCAAAGAAAAAAAATATAATTGTTGATAAAAAGCTAAAATCTCAAAACGACACAATACCCCAAAAAATTGTATTGCCCGGCGATACAATTTCTATAAATAAAAGTGATACAGCTTCCACTGATACATCAGGCTTAAAAAAAAATGTAGACACGCTAAATTATGTAACCTCTAAAAATGCGCCTGATACCGTAATTGAATACTCGGCGGAAGATTCAATGGTGGTAGATGTTCCTGGAAAAATGATCACCCTATATGGCAAAAAAGCTACCACGGAATACAAAGACAATAATCTTACTGCACCAATAATTACACTTGACCAGGAAACAGGAAATATAATTGCATCCATAAAAAGAGATAGTGCAGGAAAAGTGATTGCATTGCCAACTTACAAACAGGGAGATTTTCTGTCTCAAAGTGATTCTATAAAGTTTAATATGAAAAGTGGGAAGGGACTTACTAAAAGCACTTACACACAGCAAGGAGAAATGTATGTATATGGAGAAACAATAAAAAAGATTGATAACAATGTATTTTATGCATTGCGTGGAAGATTTACAACATGCAACCTTGATACGCCGCATTTTGCATTTGTAAGTAACAAAATAAAATTTATAAATAATAAAGTTGCCATTACAGGACCTGTACATCCTGAGTTTGAGGGAGTGCCAATTCCTATTTATTTTCCTTTTGGCATCTATCCGCTTAACCAGGGAAGGCATTCCGGAATGCTGCAACCTACTTTTACTACCAATGAACAAAGAGGCCTTGGGCTTGAGGGGATCGGCTATTACAAAATAGTAAATGAATATTGGGATGTTATTTTAAGAACAAGTATATATTCTTATGGAGGGTGGAGCTTAAGTATGAACCCGAGGTATAAAAAAAATTATCGCTACAGCGGAAGCCTCACGTTTGACATACAAAATTTTAATACCAATTTCAAGGGAGACCCGGATTTTGTACACAACCGAAGTTATCATTTAGCATGGAATCATAGCATGGATAGCAAGGCAAGGCCAGGTGTAAGCTTCTCTGCAAACGTAAATGCGGGAAGCAGCAGTTACAATAGAAACGTACCTGATCAGCCCAATCTCAATTTTTCTAATCAGTTGCAATCGTCAATTGCTTATTCAAAAACATGGAAAGACAAACCCTTTAATCTTACAATAACAGCCAACCACAATCAAAATACCAACTTAAAAATTATTAATGTCAACTTGCCCGACGTGGCTTTCAACGTACAAACAATTTATCCGTTTCGAAAAAAAGAATCTATAGGTACGCCTAAATGGTATGAAAACCTGGGAATAGCATATAACGGAAATGCAAAAAGTCTTTTTTCGTTTTATGACACATTGCCGCAAATTTTTAAACAGATTGCTGATACTTTCCAGTTTGGCGCTCA
>Ga0207652_10003497_pt1 | contig 12948 bp, 6 predicted proteins | sample KBSC63BmetaG_FD_184334 | JGI IMG/M metagenome (GOLD analysis project Ga0207652, IMG submission 184334) | Corn rhizosphere microbial communities from Kellogg Biological Station, Michigan, USA - KBS C6-3B metaG (SPAdes) (version 2) | ecosystem: Host-associated > Plants > Roots > Rhizosphere ... | reverse complement strand
GGACAACATACAGAGCCCAAGCCGGTAATGGCACTGCTGCCGGCACGGCTTGGCCGCTTAAGAAAAGCGCTAACGGCCGGTACTTAGTAGATCAAAATAATACGCCCTACCTTATGGTCGGCGACTCCCCACAGTCGGCCATCGGCAACCTTAGTATTTCTGAGGCAGACCGCTACTTTGCTGACCGCGCTGCCCACGGTTTTAATACGGTCTGGATTAATCTTTTATGCGGCAGCTACACCTTTTGTAATGCTGATGGCACTACGAAGGATGGCATCAAGCCCTTTACAACAGGTAGCTCACCGAGCAACTATGACTTATCTACACCTAATGAAACATACTTTGCCCGGGCTGATGCCATAATTAATTCCGCAGCTTCTCACGGTATAACTGTCGTGCTCGACCCGATTGAAACTGGTGCTTGGTTAGATACCATGGTCAACAACGGCGCTACAAAAGACACTAATTTTGGTAAATACTTAGGCAACCGCTACAAAACATTCCCAAACATCATATGGATGAGTGGCAATGACTTCCAATCTTGGCGCACGGCCAGCGACGATGCCGTTGTACGTGCCGTTGCCCAAGGCATCCAAGCAAACGACACTAACCATATCCACTCACTCGAGCTGGACTTTCTAACCAGTTCCTCGCTTAATGATACCAACTGGAGTTCGATGCTCGGGCTTAATGCTTCTTATACTTACTATCCGACATACGCCGAAGTGCTAAATGGCTACAACCAGACACCAACAATACCGGACTTTATGGTTGAAGCTAACTACGAGTTCGAGCACAATGGCGGCACTGATGGTGGTGCTACTCCTAACTTGAGGAGGCAAGAATACTGGACAATGACATCTGGCGCTACGGGACAGCTTTACGGCAGCGGCCATACCGATGGTATTGCTAATGGCTGGCTGGCATCTGACCTGGACAGCATAGGTGTCACACAGCTGGGCTATGTAACATCACTGCTGCAAAACAGGACTTGGTACAACTTAGTGCCAGACCAAACCCATACACTGCTAACAGCTGGCTATGGCACATTCGCAAGCTCCGGCAGCATTGTTACCAACGATTACGCCACGGCAGCCAAAACCTCCGACGGCACCTTGGCGCTGGCCTACATACCAAGCTCCAGGACCGTCACCATAGATATGAGCCGCATGTCCGGGCCAGTAACCGCCAAGTGGTACGACGTTACCGCAGGCACCTATGCTACTATTTCCGGCTCGCCATCCGCAAATTCGGGTACGCACCAATTCACCACACCGGGCACGCATAGCGATGGTACCAGCGACTGGGTGTTGGTGTTGGAGGCTGGAGCCAGTTCCGACAATACTCCACCAACAGTTTCTGTAACGGCACCCGCTGCCGGTGCTACTGTTTCAGGTAATGTAACACTTTCGGCCAATGCTTCAGACAACGTAGCTGTCAATTCTGTACAGTTCAAAGTTGACGGTAATAACTTAGGCTCTACTGACCTAACCTCACCCTACAGCGTTAGCTGGGATTCAACTGGAGCCACTAACGGTACGCATACTCTTACTGCAGTTGCTACAGATAGTTCAGGCAATAGCACGACGAGCTCATCCGTATCAATTACGGTCGATAATGGCAACACTATCAAAATCGGTGAAACAAACGTCTTAACTACAGACGATTCCGGCAACGGTAGTATACTGCTTGCTCAAAGCGCCACGCTGGGCCAGACGGCCACATTACAATCGATGTCGTTTTATGTAGTTAATGCCACGGGTAAGTTGCGCCTAGGTATTTATGACGCTTCTGGTCCGGGCGGGGGCCCTGGGGCTAAAAAAGCCGAAACAGCCGAAATTACACCTGTTGCAGGATGGAATACGGCTAATGTAATCACGCCAGTTTCACTGCCTGCCGGCACATTCTGGCTTGCTTATCTGCCATCTAGTAGTAGTTTAAGCTTTAGGATAGATAGGTCGTCGGGTTCACTTAAGTACTACAGTTTTACCTATGGAACTATGCCCAACACGTTTTCAACAACTACAACTTCTGAAACCGGGCACTGGTCTTTCTATGCTACCTTTAGTATTGCTAGCGCCGGACCAAAAACGGGCGACATCAACGGCGACAATAGCGTAAACATCACAGACCTTAGTCTCCTTCTATCTTCCTACAACCAAAACACCACTCAGTGTGTAACGAATAACTCCTACAAGTGTGACCTAAGCTCTCCCGGGGACGGGGTGATTAATATCTTCGATCTTTCAATTCTCTTAAGCCACTACGGAACGTAAGGTGTAGCCAAAATAAGGTGTAAGTTGTATAATTGCAACTTATGCATGTAACGAGAGAGCAAATTTCACCCACCAAATCGCATCTGGTCATAGCTGCGACAGCCGAAGATTTACAGCCAATAAAAAATCATGTGTTAGGACATTTTAGAAAAAGCGTGAAAGTTCCAGGCTTTAGGCCTGGCAAAGCGCCGATTGCCCTAATTGAGAAAAATGTAAACCCGCAAGCACTAATTGATGAATTTTTAGAACACGCTGTTAACGACCTTTATAGAAAAGCACTTGACCAAGAGAAGGTGCGGCCTGTTGCTGCTCCTAACGTAGAGCTTAAAAAGTTTGTACCGTACACAGACCTAGAGTTCCATGCTGAAATTGAAAATATCGGCGATATTAAGCTTGCAAATTATAAAACGGTTAAAGCTGCCAAACCTGCAGTTGCGGTAACCGCCAAAGACGTAAACGATATTATTGCCAACCTGCGCCAGCGTATGGCGGAGCGCGTGGAAGTTAAGCGCGCTGCCAAAGATGGTGACGAAGTTGTGATTGATTTTGCTGGTAAAGATGAAGACGACAAGCCGATTAACGGCGCAGATGGCAAAGACTATCCACTAGTTATTGGCAGTAAGTCATTCATTCCAGGGTTTGAAGATGAGCTAATTGGCTTGAAAAGCAATGAGGAAAAAGAATTTAAAATTACATTTCCTAAAGATTACGGCGTAGCCGCTTTGCAAAACAAAAAAGTCACCTTTAAAACAAGCGTAAAGAAGGTTAACGAACTCAAAGAACCCAAAATTGACGACGAGTTCGCTAAAAAAGCCGGGCCTTTTAAGAGTTTGACAGATCTTAAGGCAGACATTAAAACTCAGCTTAAAGCCGAGCGTGAGAACGAAGCCAAGAATCAATATGAGAACCGCCTAATCCAGCAAATCGTAGAAAAAAGCACCGTAGAAGTTCCTGAAGTTTTGGTTGAAGAGCAAGTCCAGCGCATGGAGGACGAAGAAGAGCGTAATTTAGTATATCGTGGTCAAACCTGGCAGGAACATTTAGAAGCTGAGGGCATTACAGAAGAACAGCACCGTGAACGCCAAAAGCCTGACGCCGAACTTAGAGTAAAAGCCGGTTTAGTCTTAAGCGAAATTGCCGATAGAGAGCAGCTAAGCGTTGAGCCGGAGGAGCTTGAAATTAGAAAAGAAGCGCTAAAGAGCCAATATAAAGACCCGGGCATGCAAGCGGAGCTCGACAAGCCCGAAAATCAGCAAGACCTAGCCGCCCAGCTGCTAACAGAAAAAACAATCGCTAAATTAGTTGAATACTCATCCAAGAGTTAAGGGAAAGGTAGTAGCCCGAGAAAATGTATTCCATTTTCCCGGAGCGTTGAAGGAAAACCTTGAGGTTGTCCTTCAAGTTCTGTAAAAACAATAGCAAAATTAGTCGACTACGCCTCTAAATAGGTCGAACAAGTAGAAATCTTACAGTCACACGCAAGCATAAACGTGTAAGCTGTATTTTGTGCTAAAAGAGGAGAGGGTTATGCAGTTTGAAAATGTAGATAGGTCGCAGGAACCTCCAGCGGCAATTTATAGACCAGCTGCCGATATGGTCATTAAGCTGGGGTCAAGATTTATAAAAAATAGGCTGTATCCAAATTTTAATGGTCATGCGCTTGAAGTGCCTGTGAGTACGGAAGCCGCAAGGATTCTCGAGGGTGAAGACGAAAATGCCCGGCAAGATTTGGCGGGAAGTTTAGTCCAACCCAACAATGTTCCTAATTTTTATCGCACACCCAAGAATGCGCGGCTTGTAGGTAGGATTTCTAATAGGGTTGTCTCAATTGCAATTCCTAACGACGAAATCCGCGAAGCACCAGCAGTGTAAAAAACAAAACGCCCATGCTTGCAAAAACAGTTTTTAAAAGGCTACAATTCAGGTTTAAGCTAGTAAACCAAGGATTTTATGCAGTTTGAACACATAATCGACAGCAAGGCACCAAACGAAGGAAGACCTGCAGAACCTGCATATATGGTTTTTTCCCCAGACGAAGGGCAGTATTTTCAGCATATATCAAGCGGCAAAAGGCACACTCCAAAAATTAAAGTTAATAGAGGCGATCAGCTTAGAGTTCCGATTAACGGCGAGGATGTTACACCTATTAGGGAAGCAAAAAGAACTCTAGATGACGACGAATTGCTAAGACTGATAAGAAAATATGTGCAGACTAGAGGACTAGGTTTGCGCATGCAGAAACAACGCGATAACCCTTTAAGCGGAACTGTACACACACTGCCTGAGGGGACGACGATGCACAGAGGAAGAGTACGTTACGACGTAGACCAAGAGGTTAATGAATTGCCTTTGCCAAAGAGTTAATATCGCAGAGAATTAGCACTCTGGGTTGACGAGTGCCAATTAGACCTATATACTTAAGTACGTATGATTAATAAGCCTACAAATCAAATCTTAGTACCAACAGTTATTGAGCAAGAAGGTCGTATGGAGCGCGCTTATGATATCTTTAGCCGCTTGCTAAAAGACCGTATTATTTTCTTAGGTGACGATGTAAATGAACACACAGCCAACTTGGTAGTCGCCCAGATGTTGTTCTTGGAAAACCAAGACCCAGACAAAGACATTATCTTTTATATCAATAGCCCCGGTGGCAGCGTTTATGATGCTATGGCCATTTACGACACCATGCAATTTGTTAAATGCGATATCCAAACAGTTGGAATAGGTGTGCAAGCTTCTGCTGCCGCATTCTTATTGAGCAGCGGCACCAAAGGCAAGCGCCTTTTGCTGCCTCATGCAACAGTTATGATCCACCAACCCTCGTCCGGCACGCGCGGTAAAGTTACCGACCAAGAGATTGACCTTAGAGAAGCTTTGCGCGTTAAGCGAATGTTAGAAGAAATCATGGCTAAGAACACTGGCCAAAAACTTGATAAAATCCACCATGACATGGAACGCGATTTTTGGATGACAGCCGAAGAAGCCCACAAATACGGTTTGGTAGATAAAATCATCGACAGTCGCAAGCTCGCCGAATCCGTACAAAAAAGCGCTTAAAATTTAGCTATTATGCTATAGTTCGAGATGTTAAGAACGGCTTTTGTCCATAATGAAATTTTCTATCATCCCTCAATCCCGAAAAGCTGCGTTTCTATGGATTGCTATAATATTCCTCGTAACGGCGATTTGGTTAATAACCTTAAAACTAGGTTTAATTACAGAAGTGCGCTATCGATTTGAGACGCAAAAGGCATTTACACAATTTTACGCGCTTGACAGTGGTTTGAATAAAATTGGCATAGATTTTCGTTCTAAGCAACCAAGCTTTTCGTGCCCAGATGGACCATATAGTGATTCGGATCCTTGCAGCATGGACCGTGAGGAAGTTATAAGTTCTCCAGATAATGGTTTTAAACAAAATATTGTAAATAATTCGTCGTACTTGAGCAATATGTTAGAAAGTAATGGTTGGAAAAGATACAATAATACTCCTGCGAACTTCAGTAATATGTTTAGTATGAATGATGTGCAAGAATTGATCGAATATCATACAACTAAAGGAACGGGATGCGATCTAATTTTTGAATACGATAACTACATCGGAAGTGAAAACAATCCAATCAATAAATTTTCAGTATCAGAGATTTGTACAGCACTAAGGCAATAACTCTTACAAAGTCCTTGACTCACTCTCGTTCCTGGATTATAATTGTAATCAAGAAGTAGTGTACTTTGGTGCTTGCTATGGTTATAAACAGTAATATTGGGCATCGAATGTAGTGGGCTTCGCATATGCGACACACAAATTAAACAATTTTATAAAAACAAAGCTCAATATTAATTTAAAGGGAAAGGTAGTAGCCGGAGAAAATGTATTCCATTTTCCCCGCGCGTTGAAGGAAAACCGGGGTCCCCATCAAAACTTTAGTTTTTATGGAGTAAAAAACCGCTAGGTTGTCCTTCAAAAAGCCTTTTAATGGGAGATGTTTTAGCGCATGGCAAAAACTACTAGCGTGCTTAGTCCACGCACTTATTTTACGCAATCTGATGACGTACTGGATCCGCCAAATCTAGTCGACCACCAGAGCAAATCGTTCCAATGGTTTATAGACGAAGGCTTGGGAGAACTCCTGGCCGAAATTAGCCCGATCGACGATTACACCGGGCAAAAGTTAAGCATCCGTTTTAAGGAATATCATTTTGAAGATCCAAAAATGACGGAAGCTGAGGCTCACGAAAATAACGTTAGCTACGAAGCACCGCTTAAGGCGATGGTTGAGTTAACCAACAAGGTCACCGGCGAGGTTAAAGACCAAGAAATTTATCTTGGCGATTACCCCTGGATGACTACTCGTGGCACATTTATTATTAACGGCGCAGAACGCGTTGTTGTAAGCCAGCTAATTAGAAGCTCCGGCGTATTTTTTACGGCTGACCCGCATGGCACTCACAGCCTATATGGCGCAAAGGTTATTCCTGTACGCGGCGCTTGGTTGGAATTCGAAACAGCTGCTAACGGTGCTCTTTATGTAAAGATCGACCGCAAGCGCAAAATTGCAGTTACTACACTGCTTCGCGCTCTTGGTATGACCGAGCAAGCAATCAAGGATGCCTTTAAGCATGTTAATCAGGGTCCAACCGATTATATCCAGGCAACTTTGGACAAAGATCCGAGCAAGAGCACAAACGAGGCTCTAATTGAAGTTTACCGCCGCCAGCGCCCGGGCGATTTGGCTACAGTAGACAACGCCCGCGGCATGATCGAAAACATGTTCTATAACTTTAAGCGTTTCGACTTTGGCCGCGTCGGCCGCTACAAAATCAACAAGCGCTTGAATCTTGACGTTGCAAATATCGCAGAAAACCGCGTTATGCGCATTGACGATCTTATAGCAATTATTGCTGAAGTTATCCGCTTAAACATTACGCAAGACCCAGCCGACGAAATCGACTCTTTGGCAAACCGCCGTGTTAAGCTAGTGGGCGAACTTGTACAGCGCCAGTTTCGCATCGGTCTCCTGCGCATGGAAAGAAACGCAAAAGACCGAATGTCTATGTCCGAGATCGAAACAGTTACACCCGCTCAGCTAATAAATGCCCGACCGGTTGTAGCCGCAGTCCGCGAATTCTTCGCCAGCTCCCAGCTATCCCAGTTCATGGACCAAATCAACCCGCTTTCCGAACTTGCCCACAAGCGCCGTCTAAGTTCTATGGGCCCCGGCGGCTTGTCCCGTGAGCGCGCAGGGTTTGAAGTCCGCGACGCCCACGCAACCCATTACGGCCGCATTTGTCCGGTAGAAACACCGGAAGGCGCCAACATCGGTTTAGTGCTTAACTTGGCCAGCTTTAGCCGCATTAACGAATATGGTTTTATTGAGACTCCTTACCGCAAGGTTATCAATGCGGTTACTGCTAAAGATGCAGCCGGCCATATTGCCTCGGTTGACCTAGAAGATGCAAACGGCAAAGTAATTGTAAAAGCCGGTGCAAAAATTACAGAAGCCGACGCAAAGAAACTGGCAGAAGTAAAAACTCAAAAAACTTGGCCGGTAAAAGCCAAAGTTACCGATAAAATTGAATATTTAGATGCTGCGCAAGAAGAGCAAGCTGTTATTGCTAGCGCTGGCAGCAAGTTTGGCGCCGATGGCTACTTTAGCGACGAACGCGTAAGCGCTCGTAACCGCCTAGAAGCCGGTGAAATTGACGCCAACGAGGTAACGCACATGGACGCCAGCCGCTCCCAGACTATTGGAAGTTCTGCCGGGCTTGTTCCATTCATCGAGAAAAACTACGTGCTTCGCTCGCTGATGGGCTCTAACCAGCAGCGCCAAGCCGTTCCGCTAATCAAGCCGGAAAGCCCGATTGTAGGCACCGGATTTGAATCTATTGTTGCCCAAAACTCCGGCCAAATGTTCTTGGCAGAAGAAGACGGCGAAGTTACAAAAGCCACAGCCGAGGAAGTTGTAGTTAAGTACAAGAGCGGCAAGTCCGCTAAGTACGTTCCAACTCATTTTGCCCGGTCTAACGAAGGCAGCTCAATCAACCAGCAAGTTGTTGTAAGTTCCGGCGATAAAGTTAAAGCCGGCCAGCCATTAGTAGAAGGTATGAGCATTTCCGGCGGTGAATTAGCCCTTGGAAAAGACTTGCTCTGCGCATTCATGCCTTGGGCTGGATATAACTTCGAAGATGCGATCATCTTAAGCCGCCGCATAGTTGAAGACGACACGCTAACTTCTATCCACATTGTTGATTACATGACAGAAGTCCGCGAAACCAAACTTGGGCCAGAGATTGTTACCCGCGACATTCCAAATGTTTCTGAAGAAGCATTGCGCCATCTTGATGAAGACGGAATTGTTAGAATCGGTGCAGAAGTACACCCGGGCGATATATTAGTAGGTAAAATTACGCCTAAAGGCGAGCAGGAATTAAGCTCAGAAGAGCGCTTGCTCCGCGCAATCTTCGGCGAAAAAGCTAAAGAAGTACGCGATACATCACAAAGAATGAGCACCGGCCGCCACGGTAAAGTGGTAGGCGTTAAGGTGTTTAGCCGCGCTTCCGGCCACGAATTAAAAGCCGGCGTAATTATGCAAATCCAGGTATTTGTTGCCCAAATGCGTAAAATCAGCGTTGGCGACAAACTTGGTGGACGCCACGGTAACAAGGGTGTTATTGCCCGAATCCTTCCAGCCGAGGACATGCCGTTTACAGAAGATGGTACTCCAATCGATATCATATTGAACCCGCTCGGCGTGCCATCACGCATGAATATCGGCCAGCTGTTTGAAACCCACTTAGGCATGGCCGCAAAGGCGCTTGGCATTAAAGTCGCCAGCCCAGCATTCAACGGTGTGCCGATTGAGAAAATCCAGGAACTTCTTAAAGAAGCCGGACTGCCAAAAGACGGTAAACAGCAGCTTTATGACGGCCGCACAGGCGAGCCGTTTGCTGAGCGCACTACAGTTGGTGCAATGTACATAATTAAACTAAACCACATGGTTTCCGATAAAATCCACGCCCGCTCAACTGGCCCATACACAATGGTTACCCAGCAGCCTCTTGGCGGTAAGGCCCAGAACGGCGGCCAGCGCTTTGGAGAGATGGAAGTTTGGGCGCTCGAAGCTTACGGCGCCGCAAACACTTTGCAGGAAATGCTAACCATTAAATCCGACGACGTTTATGGCCGCGCAAAGGCTTACGAATCCATAATTAAGGGCACCGAAATCCAAGGTCCAAAAGTCCCAGAAAGCTTTAACGTGCTTGTTAAGGAACTCCAAGGTCTTGGCCTAAAGGTAGATCTTCAGACCGAAAACGAAGAAGTAATCGACGCCGAAAAAGTCTTGGCCGAAAACATCAAGCTTGAAGCGTCGCAAACCCCAACTGTTGTAGGCCAGCCAGCCGACGATGCTGCCGGCGGCACTACAACCGACATTACAACTGACGATTTAACAGATAATTTTGCCGGCCTAACCGAAGAAGAAGGACCGCCTTCAGAAACGGAAGTAGAACTAGAAGGCGAAATTGTCGACGAAGCAGTAAACATTAACGAAGAAGAGGAGGCTTAAGAATGCGTCATTATACATCTGGAACGAATATCGCTGATTTCGACGCTGTAAGACTCGCCATTGCCAGCCCGGATGATATCTTGGAATGGAGCTACGGCGAAGTTACTAAGCCAGAAACAATTAATTACCGTACGCAAAAACCAGAGCGCGACGGCTTGTTCTGTGAGCGCATCTTTGGCCCCGTTAAGGACATTAGCCCGCATGATGCCAAGTTTAAGGGTGTACGCTCACGCGAAGCTGCTGTTGATAAAAACGGCGAGCTCGTAACACGCAGCATTGTGCGCCGCGAGCGCATGGGTCATATCCAATTGGCCAGCCCAGTTGCGCATATTTGGTTCTTGCGCGGCACACCAAGCGCTATCGGTCTTCTTTTAGGTATGACTGTTAAGAATTTGGAGCGCGTAGCTTATTTTGCAAGCTACATTGTAAAATCTGTTAATTCGGATGCCCGCGACCAAATCCGCGCAGATCGTGAAGCTGAATTTAAGGCAGCTGAAGAAGCTATTAAACTGCGCTACGAAAAAGAAGCAGAAACCGAAGGCGCCGACGTTCGTGCGTTATCAGAAGCTCGCAACAAGGAACTGGAAGAACTCGGTACTGAATACGAGACATTTAAAGTCCAAATGGACAGCCTAGAAAAACTTCGTTTGCTAAGCGAGACTGAATACCGCAACTTGCCCGAAGAAATGCAAGCTTTGATTGAAGTTGGTATGGGCGGCACAGCGCTAAAAGACTTGCTTGACGGAGTTGATTTGGACCAGCTGATCGAAGAACTCACTGCCGAAGCTGAGGAAGCTAAAGGCCAGCGCAAGAAGAAAATTATGAAGCGCCTGCGTCTTTTAGAGAGCATGCACCGCGCCGGCATTAAGCCGTCTAGCTTATGCGTATCTGTTCTTCCAGTTATTCCTCCGGATCTTCGCCCAATGGTTCAGCTTACCGGCGGCCGATTTGCCACAAGCGATCTTAACGACCTTTACCGCCGCGTGATCAACCGCAACAACCGCTTAAAGAAACTTATGGAGCTCAACGCCCCAGAAGTTATCCGCAGAAACGAACAGCGCATGCTGCAAGAAGCAGTTGATGCGTTAATCGATAATAATAGCGCCCGTTCCGGCCGTGCCGTTGCCGCTACCGGCCAGCGTCGCCGATTGAAGAGCCTTTCTGACATGCTTAAAGGCAAGCAAGGACGCTTCCGCCAGAACCTTCTTGGTAAGCGCGTTGACTACTCCGGTCGTTCAGTTATTGTATCCGGACCAAACCTTAAAATGTACCAATGCGGTCTTCCTAAGACTATGGCGTTAGAGCTATTTAAACCATTTGTTATCGGCCGTTTAATCGAACAAGAACTTGCCCATAATATCCGCTCAGCTACTCGTATGATCGAAGCTGGCGAATCTGCTGTCTGGGACGCTCTTGATGAAGTAATTAAGGGTAAATATGTTCTTCTAAACCGCGCGCCAAGTTTGCACCGCTTGTCCATCCAAGCATTCCAGCCTGTTCTGATTGAAGGAAAAGCTATCCAGTTGCACCCATTAGTATGTAAGGGCTTTAATGCCGACTTCGACGGCGACCAAATGGCTGTGCATTTACCGCTATCCGACGCCGCCCAAGAAGAAGCACGCGAAATCATGGCTGCTAATAAGAATTTGCTAAAACCTGCCGACGGTTCGCCAATCCTGCACGTTGAGCAAGACATCGTTTTGGGTTGCTACTACTTAACTTACATCCGCCCAGGCCAAGAAGATTCACCTGTGACTAATTACCACAGCGTAGAAGAAATGCTTTTGGCACTTAATGCACATAAAGTAAGCGTGCAAAACCGCGTACGCGTTCCATTCCGCGGCGAAATCCGCGAAACAACTGTTGGGCGTATTTTGTTCAATGAAATCTTCCCAGAAGATTTTCCGTTCCAAAATATCCCGATGACCAACAAGCAGCTGGACAATGTAATGAGCATGGCCTACCAGAAATACGGCCAGGAAAAGACCGCCGAAATTGCCGACGACCTCAAAGACTTAGGCTTCCGTCACGCAACAAATTCTGGAATTTCTATCGGTATGGACGATTTCTCCGACCTTAAATTGCTGCACGAAATTGTAGATAAGGGCGAAGAAAAAGCTGCCGAAATCTCCCGCCAGTACGCTGCCGGGTTCATCACGGAAGACGAGCGTTACCGCTTAACCGTAGAAACCTGGACAGACGTAGACAGTGCTGTAGAAAAAGCGCTTTCCGCGCAGTTCGCAACAGAAGATAATACTATGTCAATCGCAGTTGCTTCCGGCGCCCGCGGTAATATTCGCCAGATGAAAATGTCTGTTGGTATGCTTGGTATCTTTGCCGACGCTACCGGCCGCGCAATTGAGCTGCCAGTTAGGTCTAATTACAAATATGGTCTAGATCCGCTTGAGTACTTCACCGCAACCCGCGGTACCCGTAAGTCTCTAGTCGACATTGCCCTGCGTACTGCCGACTCCGGGTACTTAACCCGCCGTTTAGTAGACGTTGCACAAGATGTATTTACAGTCGAGCACGACGTAGAAGACCCAGGCTTTGCAATTACCCGCGAAGATTCAGCCATTATCGGCGTATCTTTGGGTTCGCGTCTAGAAGGCCGATTTGCTGCAGAGAATGTTAAAAAACATGTAAAAGCAGGCGAGCTTATCACGCCGCAAATCGCGCTTAATATTGACCAGGACGAATCTATCCAAGCTGTAAAAATCATGAGCGTGCTGTCTTGTACTTCAGTCCGCGGCGTGGGTCAAAAATCTTACGGCATCGATTTGTCTACCGGCCAAGTAGTAACAAGCGATTGTCCAATTGGCGTTATAGCCGCACAAAGTATCGGCGAGCCAGGAACACAGCTGTCTCTAGACTCCAAACACCGCGCCGGCTCAGTAACTTCCGGTGACGTAACACAAGGTCTTACTCGTGTAGAGGAGCTTTTGGAAGTCCGCACTCCTAAAGGACAGGCTTTCTTGTCTGATATAAGCGGCGTTGTAACCGCATGGGAAGAAGGCGACCATTATGTTGTAGAAGTTACCGCCAAGAAGCAAAAGCCAATTGAGCTGATGCTTGGCGAGCGCGTTCCTAAAGTTAAAGACGGC
>Ga0207652_10003491_pt1 | contig 12956 bp, 15 predicted proteins | sample KBSC63BmetaG_FD_184334 | JGI IMG/M metagenome (GOLD analysis project Ga0207652, IMG submission 184334) | Corn rhizosphere microbial communities from Kellogg Biological Station, Michigan, USA - KBS C6-3B metaG (SPAdes) (version 2) | ecosystem: Host-associated > Plants > Roots > Rhizosphere ... | reverse complement strand
ACAATAATAATAATGTTCCTAAACAGGATTGTGGCCAGGGCGATAAGCACAGACAAAATAATAGAAAAAGCTATAAGGAGCGCACCGGCCGGGTTACTGACGGCAATGAAGAATCCTGCTGTTAATGCGGCTGCTATACCAACATTGGTGCCTATGGCGGCAACTGGGCTTAGATGGTTAAGAATACTATTAAGGTCCATATTCCCCGCCCCGCCAAATGGTGCTGTTATAAGATTGGCAAGGCCGTTTCCAAGGTCATTTGCTATACCAACCATAAAAATACAAAGCTGCCAGGATATTTGCATTGCTATTACCGCAATAACTAACCTGGGCAGCACCTTCCTGACTGTGTAGGCTTCGAATACGCTTGTCCCTGCGGCTTGCGATATAACAACAATCAGCAAAACAACCACAAGCACGCTCGTTACCAAGTTCTTGAATATTGTCCAAGCTTTGTAAACGCCGCAATCTTGGCTGCCGCTGGGTTTACAATTGCTGTCTGGCAACATTTGCCTGGCGCTAAAGTCCAGCTGATTTTCTATAAAGCCGTTCATGGCGTCTGTTGTTTTGCCAAGCGCGGTAGTAAGCGGGCATAAAATCCACTCTAATGTGGTGCTGCCTTGCACTACGCAGTCCGATGTATCGCTGCCATTATTGGAGCCGCTGGCATTAGAGACAGTCGTATTATTAAAACCACCATCGCAAGCAGTTTGTTCTGCTCCATTATATGAAGAGTCGCAAGAGTTGGATTGACCGGCTAGTTTTTTTTGTGCGCCGTCAAGACAGGATTTTAGAGTTTTGGTCGGATCTGGGTTTTGAGCGGTTTTGTTTGTCCACCCGTTGCAGGTTGTAGAAAGAACATCTACGCACTGGCTGAGCTTATCTCCCGAGTACGCATTGCAAATATTATTGATGTAATTTGTGCCAGAAGGTGCGGTAGTCTGATTATTTGCGGCACCGTTCCAGCCTGTTACGCAAGCTGTGCTTTGAATGCCGCTAAATGTAGTGTTACAATAACTGGTTTTTCCGATCGACGGATTATTTATTTCTTCGGCATATCCGCCCTTGCAGGCAGTATATTGGGCATTCGAGGCAGTTGTTGTTGAGCCATCCGGGTTTTTACCATTGAAAGGTTCTGCAGTTTTACAAAAAGCATTTGCATCTGAGGCGGTATCAGCGCTTGCCTTATTGGGATGTGAGAAGCTAAAAAAAGCAAATCTAGGCCCAAAACTAAAGACGTTAAAACAATTAGCCCACCATTTCTGTTTTTGTAAGCGCGCATTTGGTTAAAACTATAGCACAAGCGGTATAGCTCAACAATCTGTTACTCGGATTGGCTACTAAAGTTGTGCTATAGTTTAATTAAATTTGTAAAAAAGCTATGCATAAGCTAAAAATTAAAAACCATCTTTCTAATTTAAAAAACCTGGCGATTGTAGCTGCGCTGCTGTCTTACGTTTTATTTATTCCGGCCACAGCACTTGCTGCTTCTGATGCTCAAAAAGCTTGTGACGGCAGTAAAAATGCGGGCACCCATGGCCTCTACACAGACTCTTCTAGTGTTAACTCTTGCGAAGCCGGGTTTAATGGGGGCAAGGCTAAAAAAAATCGCGATACAGCTTGCAAAAATTATACCAGTGACGATTTAGACGCCTGCTATTTTGGTTTTGGCAAAGGTGCTTGCTCGATAGACAACCCAGACCAAACTGAATTAAATAATTGCTTAAACGGCAACCCGATTGTAAACGACCTTAGAATAATTATTAATTTCTTGAGTGCCGGAGTCGGCGTGGTTATAACCGGTTCTATAATTTTTGCCGGTATTCAATATATTGTCGCCGGCAATAACGCCAATACTGTAAGCGCGGCCAAAAAGCGCATCCAAGATTCGATTATTGCCCTTGTTGCCTTCTTCTTTATCTGGGCATTCTTACAATGGCTAATACCTGGAGGCTTGCTTGACGGCATTTTATAAATTATGTTGATGATTTCCTTATTGCCACTTAATTTACACATTTTGCAGTTCTTTGCTTTTACATGTCCCGACCACCAGTTTTTTTTCATTCCGCATTGGTGGGAGTATTTAAAGCTTAAACAAGACGCCCTTGGCAAATGCACGCCCGACATAAACTTTAGCCAGCCCAACACGCTATGGCTTATAGGGATGGCAATTTTAGACATATTGCTAAGGGTGGCAGGGTTTTTGGCGGTAATTTCTATAATTATCGCTGGGTTTGAGCTTGTGCGCACCGAAGGAAACACCGAAAAGGCTACAAATGCACGCCAACGGCTGCTTAATTCGCTGCTAGGTTTGGCAGTGGTAGCTGGTGCAACTGCACTGGTAGCATTTGTAGGTAATGTAGTGGGCGGCAAAGGTGGCGGCAGTGGTTTGCCTCATACCGCAGCTAATCAAGCCGCCATAAGCAGCATCTTAAATGCCGTGCTTATAATATTCGGTGCCTTGGCGGTTTTGTTTATTGTTCTTGCAGGTTTTAGAATGGTGACCGCCGGTGACAATCCTACAAAAGTTTCGGAATCCAAAAGACAAATCCTATACGCACTACTTGGTTTGATTGTTATTGCTACTGCCGACACCATAGTTAATTTTGTGCTAAAAAGGTTAGGTTAATGATAAAAACACTAAAAAAACTATTACTTGCTGCTCTACCCTTGCTGGTAATTTGTGCAGGAGCCCAACAGGCTTCGGCCTTTGATTTGTTCGGCCCTACTTGCAATGGCGATAAAGTCCAGGGTGGCAACGGGTCGCAAAGCCCGGTTTGTAGCAAAAATAGCGCTTCCAAGAATAACGACGGTAATGATAATGTCGTGCTAGATACCATTAATAAAGTTATTAATATTTTGGCAGTCTTAGCGGGGGTTGTAGCTGTAATAATGATAATGATTGCGGGCTTTACCTATGTAACCGCTGGTGGCAACGCAGAAGACACAAAAAAGGCACGAGGCAGGATTATATATGCAGCAGTAGGCCTCGCAGTAATTGCCCTCTCCTGGGCTATTGTCAGGTTTATAACAAGTAAGATATTATCATGATGATTATGCATAAAATAAAAACTGCAATGCTAGCATTGTGCGTTATGTTGTGCGCTGTATTTTCTTTTATGCCGGCTGCCGCTTCGGCGATTGACCCGCTGCAATGCGGTGCTAACGCCGCTGCTACGGGCGATTGTAATACTGAGCCAAAATCGACAAGCTTAAATGACATTATTGCCCGGATAATTAATCTTATCTCCTCCCTAATTGCGGTAGTTTCCGTAATTATGATTATGGTTGGAGGATTCCGCTATGTGACTTCTGGTGGAGACTCCAATAAAGTCGGATCTGCAAAAAGCACAATTACCAATGCCATAATCGGACTGGTAATAGCATTCTTTGCCCAAGTAATAGTTAGGTTTGTAATAGCCAAGGTAAAGTGATGCAAAAATTGAAAAATAATTTACTTAAAATTTCAGCAGTATTTCTAACGGTTTTGGCAGTAATACCCGCTGTGCAAGTAGCAGCAGCCGATAACGTAGATATACAAGGAGCCACTTGCGCCGGTTCTGACCTTAAAATCACCAGTGACCCAGGGAAAGGGGCTTGTGATAATGTCAATCAGGACGTAAAAAACAATACTGCCGACCATCTGGTAAGAACTGTAATTAACATATTGACTGCGGTGGTGGGTATTTTGGCAGTGATTATGATCATTTTTGCCGGCTTCCGCTACGTTACTAGCGGTGGGAGTGATGACGCCATTAAATCAGCTAAAAATACCATAATTTATGCCATTATCGGTCTTGTCGTTGTGGCCTTGGCGCAAATCATCGTGCACTTCGTTTTAAACAAAACCGCGCAAGCTTCTTTCCCGTGCCAAAACCATAAAATCCAAAGCGGTCCTAGCAAAGGCGGCGCCTGTTAATCGTCGCATTGCCATAAGCGGGTTGACTGTGTTATAAGTTGTGTATAGTATAAATAAAACTTTAAGAATTAAAAAGGAACGACTAAAAATGATTCAAAAAATAAAACTAATGCTACTGTCTGCTAGCACGGTATTTGCCTTTGCTGTGCCGGCGCTAATGACAGCCTCTGCTTCTGCGGCTGTAAGCACGGGTGATATTCAAAGTAATTTATGCCAAGGGTCTAACGGTGACCTAAATGCTACCGGGGATACTACTAACTGTGATACCTCGGCCACAGATACTGCCAATAATTTAGTGAAGGAAATTATTAACATAATTTCGGTTGTTGTCGGCATTATCGCTGTGATCATGATTATCTTTGCCGGTTTCCGCTATGTTACCAGTGGTGGCAAGGAAGATTCTGTTAAGAGTGCCAAAAATACTATCCTTTACGCAATAATTGGTTTAGTAGTTGTTGCCTTGGCGCAAATAATTGTCCACTTTGTACTAGCTAAGACTACCCAGGCTACAGGCCCCTAGTAATTTAGCTATAAATATTATATAATGTGGGATATGAATACCGTTAGAAATAAGAATTTGAAAAATTCTGCCGATTTGCAACAAGCGAAGCGGATTTCTAACGGCATGAACAGATTTAAAAAGGCCATTTTAATACTCAGTGAAACTATTGCAGCAATGGCTTTGGTTTTTGCGCCCGCCCTGCCCGCATTCGCCCAAGATACAGCCCAGCAGCAAATTAACGCCGGCCTTTGTACTGGCTCTAACTTGCAATTTACAGATGACACAAGCGGCGCTGACTGTAGCACTACCGATGCTACGGAAAAGGTCAACAATCTAATCAGGACCATAGTCAATTTACTATCCGCAGTTGTGGGCATAGTTGCAGTAATCATGATCATCTTTGGCGGCCTGCGCTATATTACTAGCGGCGGTAACGACACAAGTGTAACTAGCGCTAAAAATACCATTCTCTACGCCATTATCGGTCTCATAATTGTTGCCCTGGCTCAGGTGCTGGTGCGCTTTACGCTTAGTAAAGTTACAAACTCTTAGCTTGAGCTAAGAGTAAATTGACCTAATTAACCTAATTTCTAATTATTTTAAATAACTATCAAATAAACTAAAGTCCCAAAAAGTTTGGGGCTTGGTGCTTAGGCTTTATTTAGGTCAATTAGAGCAATTAGGAATTAGAACTTTGCAAGCCTTAGTTTGTCTAGAGGACTTCGATCTTTTTGACTGTGTCTTGCTTAACCTTAGCAAAGCTAATTGTCAGCACGCCGTCTTTAAGCACGGCTTCGATCTCATCTTCCTTAACAGGAACAGGCAGAACTAAGCTGCGGCTAAATTCGCCCCAGTAACATTCTTGCAAAAAGTAATTTTCTACGCCTTCCTCATTGCCTGCGCTTAATGTGCCGCGGATACTTAGCGTGTTATCGGAAATACTTACATCGAGATCGCTTTTATTAACGCCGGCTACCCGGCCCTTAACTACTAGTTTTTCGCGTGTTTCATAAACATCTACCGCTAGCTGGCCAGCTACTGGTTCTTCGTCAGTCCAGTCTTCTTCTGGCATTGGCTGCTCATTGACCGGCTGCTCATCTACCTGAGTGTCATCATCACTAAGAAAAGCCGCAGTAATATCGTCGCCCATCAAAAGGTCGTCTTGTTGTTGGCTGCCTCGAGCCATGGAATTCCCCTCCAAATATATAAAACTGTTTAGGTTATTTTATTTGATTGTTTTTGTTAATAGTAGTATAACTTAGCCTTACAGTTAAGCGCAACAGCTTATACATAACAATTACAACAAAAGAATTACAACATGGGAGTTTTAGAAACTTTTATAGGGTGGCTTGCGCCGTCCGTTTGTTTAGTGTGCGGCCAAGAAGGAGCAAGCCTGTGTACTCCTTGTTCTGCCTTGAACATTGTTCCCTTTGGCGAAAGGTGCTTTAACTGCGCGGCATTAAGCGCGAGAGCTAGAACGTGCTCATCCTGCCGCAGTTTAGGCTCACCCCGGTTTGTTTGGGTAACAACTGATTATAAAGATCTTGCTAAAGAAGTTGTGCATGTATATAAATTTGGGCACCAAAGAATTGCAGCCGCCTCAATTGCCGATTTGATGGCAGAAACACTTCTAAGCTTTAATAGCGATGAGGATATCGCCAAGGCTAACTACACGGTTATTGCAGTGCCGACAGCTACAAGCCGTGTGCGTCAGCGCGGCTTTGACCACTCTGCCCTTTTAGCGCGGACAATTGCACGCAAGTTAGGGCTGCCTTACGCAAACATAATGAAGCGGCTTGGCCAAGACCGCCAAGTAGGGAGAACGCGCGCCGAGCGCTTCCGCCAGGTTGATGGGAAATACATTGTAGCCAGCCCAGAAAAAATTACTGGGCGAAATATTTTGTTGATTGACGATGTAGTGACTACCGGCGCAACGCTAACCGCTGCCGCCAAAGCCTTACGTGCGGCCGGAGCAAAAAGGGTTGACGCCCTAGTATTCGCTAAACGTTTATAGCACTAGCCACTAAAGGTGTTTCTTGCTATACTTACCTCTGTTATTATCAGGATGACTGATACAATTTTGTGAGACAAGTAATTGTCTTGCTCACAAAATTGAGAGGACGACCGTAGCCTCAGGCCAGAGCTTTTGTCCGCTTGCGGCAAAACAAGGCAGAGGCGTACGGGAGGACGAGGAAGGGTGTCCGAGCGGTTTAAGGAAACGGTCTTGAAAACCGTCGTGCCGGAAACGGTACCGTGGGTTCGAATCCCACCCCTTCCGCCAATTTGTTATACTAACCTGGCACGGAGAGGTACCCAAGAGGCTGAAGGGGTCGGTTTGCTAAATCGATAGGGGGGAGCAATCTCCCGCGAGGGTTCGAATCCCTCCCTCTCCGCCAAAATAAAAAGACTAGATTTGCTGGTCTTTTTATTTTAATGCCAGATTGCGCAGGCAACTTGCAACTGGTAAAATTTAAGCATTAGCTTTAAGAACAAAAAGTGAAAAAAACTCAAAATAAATCCCAGTCCGACATCAAGCCAAATAAATGGGCGGAACTTGGCTTTACGCATAAAGTTATGCGGCATATTTTAATTGCCAGCTCTGCAGCGCTTAGTTTTATGGCTGTTTTTACAGCCCTCTTTTATTTTGTAGCACATGGCTCGCTAAACCATATTTATGTCGGCTCAATCCCTGTAAAAGCCACGGACAGCCAGGCGCAATTGCAGCAAAAAATCAGTACTGCAGCAGGTAAATACCAACTCGCAATTCAGTACCCAGACGGCACAAAAAAGAAATACCCGCTTCTTTCTGCGGTCGGACTGGGCGTAGACATAAATACATCCGCTAAATACGCCAAGGACACAATAAAAGAGTCAGTTCCTGAGCGCTTGCGCTGGTGGCGGCCGATGTATATTCAGCTTAGTCTTGCAATCAATAAAACCCAATTTAAAAATTTTATAAATACTGAAACCACCCAAGTATCCCTAGCACCTAAGGATGCATCTTTGGCTCAAGACGCAGGCGGAATTGTGCTTACTCCCGAGCAGCCTGGCAAAGGCAGCCGCATCGACCATGCTTACGGCGCGATCGTTAACGCCGTTTCCACGCTTGACTCTTCCCCGCTGGTGTTTAAGCCTGCGCTCTTACAGCCGAATATTACTGCGGCGGACCTAAAAAACAGCCAAGACAAAGTTAATGAATTGTTATCGCAAAAAGTCACTTTTAATGTTGCCAACCACGTAATTACTCCAAGCAAGAGTGATATTGCCGGATGGATTGAGCTTTCGCCTGTCACCAAAGAAAAGACAGTTGATGTGAATGTAGATAGCGGCAAAGTTTTAAAATACATAAATAAAATTGCTGGCCCATACATTCAGCCGCCGCGCTCGCGCTTAATTACAAATACTGATAGCGGCCAAGTGGTGCTCGATCCTGGCACAAATGGTATCGATGTTTTGCAAAAAGACCAGGCCGCTGCCGATGTTGCCAAGCAGCTCATGGAAGGCAAGGATGTAAAATCCGATTTAGTTATTAAATATGCCGCCGCCCAGACTGTGGAAGTCCAGCCATATCCAAAATGGCTGGTAGCCGATGTAACAACAAAGCGTATGTACGCCTACGAAGGCACCACATTAGTAAAATCCTTTTTAGTTTCTGCCGGGGCGCCCAAGACGCCAACGGTTTTGGGTAAGTACGCCATATATGCTAAATATAAAAGCCAAGATATGAAAGGCAGTAACGCCGATGGCAGCCGTTATTTCCAGCCGGCTGTGCCCTACGTTAATTATTTTTACAGCGACTATGCAGTGCATGGAAACTACTGGAGGCCGGATAGCTGGTTTGGTAATATTAATAGTTCGCACGGCTGCATTGGGGTGAGGACTTCTGACGGGGCGTGGATTTATAATTGGGCGCCTATCGGCACCCCTGTAATCGTACATTCCTAGCCCACACCCCACACCCAACAAGCCCAAGCAAAGCCTGTCTTGCCCTGGTGCTCTTGGCGCCATATGCAATTTTTCTCTCTTGGTGCTCGGTCACCGTATTTAAATACGTTTCCCCCACTCCTCGAGAAAAAATTACATCTGACGCTCAAGTGCGTCGAGCTAGGTATAAAGTGATACAATAAACACTAGTATTATGGCTGAAGAAAATACCAATTGGGAATATAAACCAAGTGCAGGCGGCTCCGCCATGCAAGACGCAGGTGATTCCAGGCCTTCCGATACTCCAGAAAAACTCACTTGGACAGCCAAAGAATTTATAGAACATCAGCGCGGCGGCGGCTGGTACGCAGTATTAATTTTGGGCAGCATCGTACTCGCAGGGTTGTTTTACTTACTGACGCGGGACTTTTTTGCTGTGGGTGCAACTTTGGCCGCATGCTTGATTATGTTAATTTATGCTGGCCACAAACCCAACGAACAAAGCTACGAACTTACCCATTCATCTCTAAAAATTGGCTCAAAAATCTATAAATATAACTTTTTCCGTTCTTTTTCTGTCATCCATGAAGGTGAACACACAAGTATTAACCTAGAATCCATCAAGCGATATATGCCGCCGATCGTTATTTATTTCCCCCCCGAATACGAAAAACAGGTTACCAACTTAATCGGCAACCATTTGCCCCTTGAAGAAGAGAGCCAAAGCTTAACGGACAGAATCACCCACCGTCTGCGGTTTTAAATGGTATAAACATGAAAAAAAGCCGGGCAAGCCCGACTCTTTTCATGGTACGCCATTGTGGACGATGTTAGCATTGCATTTGTAGCTATTTAACCATTCTCTGCCTTTAGTTCTTGAAGCTTTTTAATAAAATCTTGTCGCAGACCTTCTAGTTTAGCCGCATCCTTACAATTATAATAAGCGTTGTAGTAGCCTGGATCAGTTGTTTTTGCGGACTCGGCTGGAGGTTTACCTTGTAGCCTTTCGTCGCAATCATAATACTTGGCGTAGTCATCTTTTGTAACACTCGTAGGGTCGTTATAAAACTTGGGGTTACCACAGAATACATCTGTTTCTCTGACATCCTCAGTTATGCGGTTACAATCAAATTTTTTAGCAATATCTTCAGCCGACAGAGACGAACTGTGTTGTTTATAAAAAACAAAAAATACGGCTCCAACTAAAATAGCTATTAATGCCAGCGTGGTCACGATTTCTATAATAGAAAAGCCATTCTGACGCTTTTGCATAAGCTAATGATAGCTAATTGTGTAAATACAGTAAATAATGCTTATGCTTGGTACGCGTGGCAGGATTCGAACCTACGACCTTTGGCTCCGCAAGCCAACGCTCTATCCAGCTGAGCTACACGCGCAAAAATTTTGAAGGACAACCTAGCGGTTTTCCTTCAACGCGCCGGGAAAATGGGATACATTTTCTCGGGCTACTACCTTTCCCTCCCCCAAAAAAGTAACAGGGGTAATTATAACAGATTACCCTTTAGATTTCTAGTGTGGGGGCAATTTTAAAGGCAATAGGCATAATTATATAAAAAGAGGCCTTGTTATAAGGCCTCTTTTTATATAATTATTTTTTGTTTAATTGTTGTTAATGGAAACGTCGAGCGAAGTGGAGTTGCTATTGCTGGCATCTCCAGTGCTGGCGCTTCCAGCATTTGTATTGCCGGAAACTGTAGCATTACCGCTGCTAGCGCTTTGGTGGCTGTTGTTGCTAACACTTACGTTGTTGGTATTAGTGATTCTTAAGCTGTTGTTGGTAGTTTCAGTAATGCGGTTGCTGGAATTGGGGCCGGTGTCGCTGATGCTGGCACTTCCGCCACCGCCTGAGCTGGCAAGGCTTACACTAGGTGTAGAGTTGCTAATCGCAAAGCTCATATCTGTAGAATTGCTGTTGTATGCACTGCCTGTGCTAGCGTTTCCGCCGTTAGTGTTGCTGCTTACAGTTGCATTACCTGTGCGTGCAAATTGCGAGCTGGTATTGCGCGCATTTATTGTATTGTTATTTGTAAATGTTTCCCTGTTAGAGCTACTGGTATTTATGGAATTGGATGAGTGCGGGCCGGTGTCGCTGATGCTGGCACTTCCGCCGGCACCCCCGCCAAAACCGCTAAAGCTGCTGCTGTTGCTGACGCTCACAGAAGCATTCGTATTGTTCTCATTGTTAGCATTGCCAGTCCATGCACCTCCAGAATTGGTGTTGCCACTAACTCTGGCATTGCCCGATCTGGCATACTGATGGTTAGAGTTACTAACCCAAATATTGTTATTATTGCGGCTAGTAAAGCTGTTCATGCTAAACTGCCGAATTGAGTTCCAAGAATTTGGTCCGGTGGTGTCAATACTCGAGTGCGCCGAAGCCATGCCCACTAAGCTTGCAGCACTCAACACTGTACTGGCGCCAACTACCCCTGCTTTTCTTGTCAATGATTGCAATTTAATCATAAGCCCTCCCTCTTTTCGAACTTATATTTATAATTTGCCAATTTTATTGGACAACTTAAACTATAGTGAGTTATATAAATATATCTGTTAGATAGCTTACATTAACACAACTTTTTTGTGTGTTCGCGAAATTTACGTTGTAAGCTTAAATGGCTTAAGGCAGATGCTGGCCGCCTGTTACTCCTATGGTTTCGGCGGTGATAAAGCTTGATTCTTGGCTAGCTAGAAAAACATAGGCAGGCGCAACTTCTGCCGGCTGCCCTGCGCGGCCCATTGGCGCCTGGGTGCCAAATTCTGGAATTTTATCCTCTGGCTGGCCGTGACTGGGCTGCAGCGGCGTCCAAACTGGGCCGGGGGCAACCGCGTTAACGCGGATCCCTTTATCTATAACCTGCTTCGCTAACCCCTTAGTAAAATTATTGATGGCCGCTTTAGTCGCTGCATAATCAAGCAAGTGCGGCGAAGGTTGGTAAGCTTGGATAGAAGTAGTGTTAATTATCGAGGCGCCCGCCGGCATATGCGGCAAGGCGTATTTGCAGAGCCAAAAAATCGCATAAAAATTTGTTGCAAAGGTTGATTCTAGCTGCCTGGAATCAATCTCCTGGATATCCTCAACTGACAGTTGGCGTCCGGCAATGTTGGCTAAAATATCAATACCGCCAAGCTTATCCAGCGCCATACGAACAATTTCTTTGCACTGCTCTTCTTTAGAGATATCGCCAGGGCACGCCACAATCTTGCAACCCTCATCTGTTAAAAGTTTAATCACCTCCTCAGCGTCGGGCTGCTCGCTCTTAAGGTAAGAAATTAAAACATCGGCGCCTTCGCGCGCAAAAGCAATGGCCGTGGCGCGGCCAATGCCAGAATCGCCACCAGTTACTATTGCTTTACGGCCTTTTAATTTGCCGCTGCCGGCATAGGATTCTTCGCCGTGGTCGGGCTTGGGGCGCATTTTTTTAGCCAGACCCGGTTCGGGCTGTGTCTGTTTTGGAAATTTGGGACCTGGGTATTGTTTTGTAGGATCCTGCATACTGTGTTGATTTTTCTTCGCCATATCAAGTATCTCCTGCTTCTCTTTAGAGACACTTTAATTAATTGGCGGATTGCGAGCAGTAATATATCGGACAATTACGTTGTCTAACTTTCCGTGTCCATAGCGCGTTCTAAGTTGATAGCAATCAGCGCAAGGTCGGCAAGATCACCGTCGTAAGCCATGTAATTTATTTGCCACTGCGGATCGAACTTATTTTTAAACTGTTCTAAGCCTTTTGCCGAAAATCGTCCAGTGCTAAGAGTTTTTACAATATTTAAAATCGGATCTTTGGCCTGGGCAAATGGCACAAACCCAAGATCAAAAGCTTTATATCCTGCCTGCTCGGCATGTTTAATGGTGTTAAGTAGCAAGTAAGGCATAGCGTTTTTTGCATCCGGCAAATAGCGCAAAAGGTCGATTGTAACCACGCTCAAGTTTTTAAATTGAGGCAGCTGATTAGTAAATGCAAGAACTTTGCCTTGCTCATCGTGCAAAAAGTGGATGTTGGAACTCTGCATATATTCTTCGTTAAAATATCCAAGGGCAAAACCGCGCTCTGTGTGGTCCCCTATTTTAAGCCATTCATCCGAAATCGCCTTAAGCTGCTGTAAAAAAGCGCTGCTATGAGGAGGCTTGGACATAGAATATAAATAGCCGGCTTTAACTGCGCTGTTATTTTTCCAACGCCACCATTTGTCACGCGCCGTAACGCGCAAGAATTTTTCGATATTAACTTCTGCACTGGCGCCGATTTGCGTAAGCTCCAGGCCTGCCTTTTTATAAAGCTTTTTATCTGTTTCGCGTACCATTAAAAAACAGGTGCGTGTGCGGCGAGCCTTATTGTTTTTTACAAAATTATTTATGATTTTTGGCGTGTGAGTTTTTTTGGCGATGGGGTTTGCCAGGGCAAAAGAAACCGGCCCGGCTTCGCGGTACGCAATAAAACCATCCCGATCCTTAGAAAAATAGTACGACTTATCATATGGCCAAAGCTTAAAATAATCTTCTGAGGAATCCGAATATTTTTCTAAAAGAGCTTCAACTTCTGTGCGATCAACAAGTTCTGGTGATGGTTTTTTATATGGCCTAAACAA
>Ga0207652_10003490_pt1 | contig 12957 bp, 11 predicted proteins | sample KBSC63BmetaG_FD_184334 | JGI IMG/M metagenome (GOLD analysis project Ga0207652, IMG submission 184334) | Corn rhizosphere microbial communities from Kellogg Biological Station, Michigan, USA - KBS C6-3B metaG (SPAdes) (version 2) | ecosystem: Host-associated > Plants > Roots > Rhizosphere ... | reverse complement strand
TGATCAAAGAGCGTCAAGATTGAGATCAGGACCGGTGTCAAAGATACACGCGCAGACAGGACAACGAATCATGAGCTTCTTCGAAGATCAAACGCTCGGGCGAATACACGAACCAGCGATCGATCAGCCAGACAGCGGTGACTGCTCGTACTACACGAATCAGCCATCGCCGGGCCAGTGGATTGCGATTGGCATCACACCACCGAACACGCCTCCCGAATCAGCACCTCAATTGTTGGTGGGAACAGGCCGAACAGAACTCGCTGCGATTCGCGCACTCCACCGACGCTGCCAGATGCGATCGGTCGACGCAGAGCACTGAAACCTTACGGCCCCTCGTCCCTCGAAGCGTCCACGCCCCATCCTTGATGAAATCTTGGAGCCGTTCGCGATACCACCGACGATAGGGTTGCGCTCCGACCCAGACTGACAGCGACAGAGCCGGCGTGTCGTCCAACCGAGGCGACGCCCAACTTGGTAGGATCGGTTGAGCACGTTCGGTCGCCGAGTCTGACACGTGACTCGAACGCTGGTGTCGTCGTGCGAGTTCGTATGGGCAAGGGGGGCAGTTGGAGTCGACGTGTGTCGCCCGGAGCAACGAGAAACCAAGTTGCGCACTCGTCGTTGAGGCGGCGAGCGCCGCGTCATGAGGATCTTGCGAGATGTCGCGCTTTCAGACGTCCTCTACTACCGTATCGGCGGTCCGGTGCGCGCGCTACTTGAGGTGCACAACGCCGATGATCTCCAGCGCGCCCTCGATTTCATCGAGCACGAACGCCCGGCGCGGCTGATGGTCGTCGGGCTCGGCTCGAATCTCCTGATGCCCGATGACTATTTCGACGGCGTGGTCATCCGGGTTTCCGCCAACGCCGCCGAGTCGATCCTCCACATCGATGACGACCAGATCGAGGTCTTCGGCGGAGCGCTCCTCAGCGATTTTGCGCTCTTTGCACTCGAACGCGGGCTGACCGGCCTTGAATGGGCCGGCGGACTCCCCGGCACGGTCGGCGCCGGGGTGCGCGGCAACGTCGGCGCGTTCGGCGGCGAGATCGAGCAACGGGTGCGCTCGGCCGAGGTCATCACGGTCGACGACGGTCACGTTCGCTCATTCCACCTGCACCACGCGGATCTAGACTTCGCCTACCGCGAGAGCTGGGTGAAGCACCAGCAGAACGCGATGGTCGTGTCAGCGATCTTCGATCTGCTGCCAGCCGGAGCGGAGGAAGTCGATGCTGCCAAAGCCATCCACCAGCGCAACATCGACTACCGCCGGGCGCGGCACCCGATGGAGTACCCGAACTGTGGCTCGGTCTTTAAGAATCTCGCCGGAGAAGAGAAGGTCTGTCGAGTGCTCGAGGTCTGGCCGGACATCACGTCGAAGGTGCGGGTCGACTGGCACGGCAAGGTATCAATGGGCTATATCATTGGACGGCTCGGGTTGTCCGGCAAGCGCGTCGGCGGTGCCGAAATCTCCACCAAGCATCACAACTTCATCGTCAATCTCGGCGATGCGCACGCCTCCGACGTGCGGGCGATCATTGGCGGTATTCAGGAGACGGTGTTCGAGACGTTTGGCCTGACGCCCGAAGTCGAGATCGAGGTCATCGAATGATCCAGATCAGCGAAGGAGCAGCCCCGTGGACATTGGCGCGATTATCTCAGCGCTGGTAATTCTGCTCGTCTTCGTGCCGCTTTTCGGCGCTTTGGTAGCGGCCACCCTCGGCGTCTGCGGCTGGCTGCTCCTCCGCGATCATCGCGCTGAGCTCGTGGACGGGGCCGCGGAATAGCCCAACCTACGCGATACCATCCAGCCGCCAGCGCGCACCGGTATCGCCCCACTCGCCTCTCCGGCCGCTGCTATAGACCGGCCGCGACTCGCATCGCACCAGATTAAGAGCTTGAGCTTCCAGCGATTGCTGCAACGATGGCGTTAATAGGTGACAGCGTTCGGCGGATCGAGCCAACCGAATCATCGCGCGAGCCAGGCCAACCTGGCGCACGCGAAACTCGGTCGCGACCGGTGCCCAGCGGCGCACGTTTCGCTCAAATCCCTCGTCGTCGCGCAACGTCCGCACCACGCCGAACCGGACGTATGCTCCAGCGCTCAGCGCGAGCACCGGCACAGCGATGCCCAACGTTCGTTGCCAGCCAGGGCGTGCTTCCCCAGGCATCGCGCTTCTCCTCTCGCGTGCGGAGCATGGCTCGATCAGGCGATTCCCGGCGTCCAGGGCGGCGGGTCGCTTGCAGGAAACGAGCTGTCCGACGCCCAGTCAACGATGTCCACAGTCTCGTCATCGGCGGAGAGACCAACGTCGTCCAGAACCTCGTCGTCTTCCTGCACTTGATCATCAAGATCAGGCGCCGGCGACCGGACGTCCCGTGATTTCTGATCGTTCACGCCATCGCTCGATTGGCCGTTATCATTGCGTCACCTTAAGCTTTCCGATCGCGCCGGCATTCGCGTGGAGCATGCTGTGATCAACAAACGGATACGTGCCCGGAGTGTTGATGACCACGTCGATTATTGCTCCGGATCCAGGCGCAATCTGATAGGTCTGGAGATGATTCAGGGTATGAGACGGGTCGCCATCCGGGTAGACCGTCTCCAAAATTGAACCGATGACATGGAATGACGTGTCATAGGTTGGCCCAGCATCGACGACGTAGAAGCGCACGCGGTCGCCGACCTTAGCGGTAAGCGGGTGGTCGACGTATTGGAAGGCGATGCCGTTGAACACAACCTCGTCCGGCTTCCCGGCGAGCATCTTGTCATAGTCGGCAGTTAAAGTGTTCCCCTGCACTTGTGAGGTGTACCACTCACCCTGCACCAGGACGTAGCTCTCGTCGGCCGGGGGCAGCGGCGTCGCCGGGTCGACGATGATCGCCCCATACATGCCGTTGGCGATATGGAAGAGGACCGGCGATGTGCCGCAGTGGTACATGAACGCGCCCGGTACTTCAGCTTTCCATGAGAACTTGATGCTCTGGCCCGGCGCCACGTTGCGATAGTCCGTCTCCGGGTCGACCTGCGCAGCGTGGAAGTCGATCGAATGCTCCATTGCGCCGCGATTCTCGACGGTGACGTTGACGGTCTGACCCTGACGCACGTGGATGAATGGAGCCGGAGCCGTGCCATTGAACGTCCAGCCCTGATAGCTGACGCCGCTGGCGATGTCGACGGTGGTGTCGGTCGCGATCAACGATACGTCGACACTGTCGCCGGTGCCGAGTAGCGGCGGGAGTTTGGCATCGCGCGGATTCGCCACCGGGCTCGTTGATGCGAGGCTAAGCGGATCGACGGCGGCCGCAGCAGCGGCCGGGGTGCCGGTCGGCGCGTTCATGGCGCTTGAGAGACTGCCGAAGAGCAATGCCAGCGCGATCAGAATACCGACCATGCCGGCGATCTGCTCGCTCCACGGCAGGCGCGGCGGCACCTCTTCCAGAACGCGCGGTCCGGCCAGCTCCGAGATCCGCCGCCAACCGGGCCATTTTCGTTCGATGTAGTAGTCGACGCTATATGGGCTACGGCCGCGTTCGCGCTCGCTCAGGATGAGGCCGATGAAGAGGAGCACGTAGACGAGCGCCGGTCCGAGATTCGTCGCGCCCGAGGTGTACGGCCCGCTGAACCCTTCGGCCGTGCTCCAGATGAGCAGGCTGAAGAGCGCACCGACGACGTAGGTCGTCTTTCTCGCGAACCCGAGAAGGAGACCGAGCGCGATCAACGTTTCGATGATGCGCGTCGCCCAGATAAAGAGCGACGCGTGGGGTGTGACCAGATCGATCCAAAAGTCGAACCAGGGCGCGAGCCAGCTCGGCTGATTTATCGCCGCGTTGTGCAGATAGCCGACGTAGTGCCCCGCGAACTCCGAACGCCAGGACAGGTAGGCATTCAGCGCCCAAACAAGCCCGAAGACCGCACGCAGCGCGCCGCTCGCAGCGGTTTGCCACGTTGACGAAGCAGCCCGAGCCTGGGTCAGTTGTTCTGACCGCGCCATTCAGTCTCCTTAACCTTCGGTTCGAGCGTTCCCTCGTTCGTTACCCGCTATTCCGCAGGCAGTTTTCCCTTCAGCGCTTCCGCGGTAAAGGGGCCTGGCTCGGTGATCAACTGGCGCGCCGCATCGACCTGATCCCAGACGTTCCAGAGCAACACGCCCCGAACCCGGCCATCCTGCAGGTAGTAGACGACGCCCTCACGATTTGGATCTGTCCAGTCTTCGACCGTCTCCAGACGTGAATCGACCGCGCCGACGGCTTCGTAACCGAGATCGAAAAGATCTGAATAGAAGAACGGGCTGTTCTCGTATGGTGCCAGATCGCCCGCCATGTTTCGACCGGCCCGCTCGCCCATGCTGTTCGCGTTATCTTCGTGTTCGACGCGCCGTCGCGTATCGAGCAGCTTGTCGTGGAAAGAAACGATGTCGCCAGCCGCGAAAATGTTCGGATCACTGGTGCGCAAGTTCTCGTCAACCACCACGCCGTTGTCAACCGTGAGTCCCGCGTTTTTGGCCAGATCGACGTTCGGCTTGATGCCGATACCGGCTACGACCGCGTCGACTTCGACCGGCTTCCCTGGCTTGCCGTCTTTGCCCTCGGTCTTGACGACAATCCGCTCCGGTGATTCGTCGATTCCGACCACCGATGTGCCCGTGAGAACCGTAACCCCGTGCTCCCGGTAGTAGTCGTTGAGAAAGTGCGACAGCCCTTTCGGGTACTGGTTATCTCCAATCCCCTCACCAGGGAAGATAAGCGTCACATCCTTGTCGTTCATGGCGAGCGCGGCGGCGAGTTCCGAACCGATGAAACCGCCACCGATCACGGCGAAGCGCTGTTTCGAATTCGCCAAATCCCGTAGTCGGTGATAATCGGGAACACCGCGGTAGTAGATCGTCTGCTCGCTCGGGAAGGGCAGGCGGCGTGGCGTGCCGCCGGTCGCGAGCAAGAGCTTGTCGTACGTGTACTCAACTTCCTGGTCGTCGGTCACCTTCTTCGCCGCCGGATCGATCTTCGTCACTGCACGACCGTCGAGGATATCGATATTTTGGCCGGCGAGGTCGATCCAGATGCTTTCTTCTTCGCCGCCCTTCCAAAGATCCTTGGTGAGTGGCGGCCGGTTGTAGGGTGGATTTAGTTCCAGACCGATCATCCCGATCGAACCGTTCGCGTCGACCGCACGAATGCCCTTAGCAGCAGCGGCAGCCGACATCCCACCGCCAACGATCAGATAGGTATAGTTCGCCATCGGTCAGCCTCCTTTATGCTTTCAGCCCACCATACCACGTCCGGGGCCGATTACTGCCACCTACTCCGCGGATGCCATGGATACGTGCGAGTGCAGCGCTCGTTCGAACATTTCGTTCGTCGCCGCGTAGCACTCAGCACCGTGACAGGGGAGCTTGCCGACCGATACGATCCGATCATCGACAAACTTCGGATAGGCGAGCGGTGCCCTGAGGCGGGTACCATCAGAGAGCATCAATGTCGGTGTCCCTCGGACACCGTACTGCTCCTTGCCGGAACGCCCCTCGGCTAGGACGGCCTCGCTTGCGGCTTTGGACTCAAATGACCGCAAGAACGCATCCATGTCAAGCCCGACGGCTTCGGCGAGTTCGATCAACACGTCGCGACGGCCGATGTTGCGACTCTCGGCGAAGAAGGCATGTCGTATTCGCAGGTCGTAGTCGAGCGCGAGGCGCTCATCCTGCTGCACTGCCGCCCAATACGCTTCAAACGCCGGTAGGGTTGTCGTCGGCCAGTCGTCACTCTCGAAGTTGGCGAATTCGGCTTTTGGCTCCTGAATCGCAGCGAGCCACCGCTCCTGCGCGTCGATGGCACGGAGGGCCGGTCCGCTGCCGTAGACTTCGAGCGGGAAAGCACGCATGCGAACTCGCACTTCGCCCTGATAGGTCTTCAGCGACTCATGCAAGCGCACCGCCGTGACATAGCACCAAGGGCAGTAATACTCAGCCCATTCCCAGATTTCCGGCTGATCGCTCGTCGTCATGTGGACTCCTTCCCGGTTTACGATCCCCAACAGAACCAGACTATACGTTCCGCCTCGTGCATTCCTTGCGATAGCACAAAGAGAACCCGAACGCCATCGCGTAAGAACCGGCGCGCACGAACTCGCCGTACATTTCCATGAAACGCCGAGCTCGCGTCGGATATGCCGGAAAGGCGCGACATATCGTCGATCAATGCCCACACCGTCGCGCGTTGTTGTGGATCGCGGCGCTTGTTATGATTTTCTCGCAATCGTGGGCAACCGGGTACCAGGACGACACGAACAGAGGCCCATTTTGGACGACCCCGAACCTGAACAACACACGAACGGCCACCATCATCTCAATGGGCGGAACCCGGTGCTCGTTCTGAATCACAACTACGAACCGCTCAACGTCTGTAACATCCGGCGCGCCATCATCCTCGTGATTACCGGCAAGGCCGAAATCCTTGAGGCGTATGATCTCGACTTGATGACGACGCGGCAACGATACGACGCACCCTCGGTGATTCGTCTCGCCTACATGATCCGGCGACCGCATCCGCGTGTAAAGCTTTGCCGGCGCGAGATCTTCATTCGCGACAACTACACCTGCCAATACTGTGGCGAGCGAACGCACGAATTGACGATCGATCATGTCATTCCTCGCTCGCGTGGCGGCGGCCATTCCTGGGAAAACCTTGTCAGCGCCTGCCGGGCTTGCAATCATCGCAAGGGGGGCAAGACGCTGGCCGAGGCACGCCTGCGACTGCGACGTGAGCCGGTCGAACCACGTGCCGGTCGCTATTACTCGATCGAGCGCGCGGTCAGCACGACCGTCGATGAGGCGTGGCTCAAGTTCATTCCAGAATTTCACGTTCTCCCCAACGGATTCAGTTCCTAGCCCGGTGGCCAGGCGCCTTGCCTGGAGGCCGGGCGTGGCTGACGAAGCGGGTGTGTCATGTGGCACGCGCCGCGTTGTGCGCATTGCCGCGTTATGAGTGAAAAGGAAATGTCATGATCGATATCCGCTTGATCCGTGAACAGCCCGATTTTGTCCGACAGGGAATCGCACGTTTGCACGCCGACGCTCCAATCGACCAGATTCTGGAGCTCGACGCCCAGCGGCGCGATATGCTCGGCCGCGTTGAAGAGCTGAAGGCGACCCGCAACAGCGGCTCGAAGGAGATTCGGACGCTCAAGCCCGGCACTGAGCGTGATGACAAGATTGCTGCCATGCGCTCGCTCGGCGATCTGATCCAGCAACTCGACGGCGAGGTCGCGCAGATCGAGGAGCAGTTGAACGCGCTGCTGCTCGAAGTGCCGAATCTTCCCGACCCCGACGTGCCCGACGGCGCCGACGAAACGGGCAACGTTGTTACTCGCTCGTGGGGAGAACCACGCACTTTCGACTATCCGGTCGTGCCGCACTGGGAAATCGCCGAGACGTTGCGGCTGATCGACTTCCAGCGCGGCGTCAAAGTCTCCGGCTCGCGCTTCTATTTCCTGCGCGGCGATCTGGCACGTCTGCAGCGCGCGCTCATCACCTGGATGATCGATCTGCACGTCAACGCGCACGGCTACTTCGAGGTGTATCCGCCCTATCTCGTGCGCCGCGAGTCGATGATCGGCACCGGCAACCTGCCGAAGTTCGGTGACGCGCTCTACCACGACGAGGAATCGGATCTCTGGCTCATCCCGACCGCGGAGGTCTCGGTGACGAATCTGTATCGTGACGAGATCATCGAGCCGGGCATGCTGCCGATCTACCGCGTGGCGGCCTCCTCGTGCTTCCGGCGCGAGCAGACCTCGGCCGGACGCGACGTGCGCGGCATCAAGCGGGTGCATCAGTTCGAGAAGGTTGAGATGGTCAAGTTCGTCGAGCCGGACACCTCAGACGAGGAACTGACCAAGCTCGTCGCCGACTCCGAAGACGTGTTGCAAAAACTCGATATCCCCTATCGTGTCGTCGAGATTTGTGCAGGCGATCTTTCGTTCGTAGCGGCGCGCAAGATCGACCTGGAGCTCTGGGCGCCCGGTAGCGAGGAATGGCTCGAAGTCTCGTCCTGCTCCAATTTCCGCGATTTCCAGGCGCGGCGGGCCAACATCCGCTACCGTCCGGCCGAAGGCGAGCGCCCGCAGTTCCCGGCCACGCTCAACGGCTCCGGCCTGGCGCTCCCGCGCACGCTGATCGCCATCATGGAGAACTACCAGCAGCCCGACGGTACCATCGGCATCCCCGAGGTGCTGCGCCCCTACATGGGCGGTCAGGAGAGCATTGGGCTGCAACCGGAGTAGGCATGGTGTCGCGACAGCTGAAATACGCTACCTGATGAAGTACGGCTGGATTACTCGCCAATCAAGTCGGCTCTAACGTAATCCGGCCGTAAAATAGAGTACTGACGAACTCATTTCACGCTCGAGAACCCTTGGTCCTCGAATCACGAGCGCAGTGAATTCAGAATCTCGCGCCAATCGCGAAACGCGCTCCCCCAGTCTGGCTCGTCACGAGTCTCGTTCAAGAATTCGTCCATCTTAGCGTTCCAGGATCCGCGTCGCTCAAAGCCAGGCTTTCCCAGAACCATGAGAGCACTTCGCGGGTATCGCGACCGTTTGGCCGCTAAACGGTCCTTGACAAATTTTTGAATCGACTGGTACGCATCGAAAGCTTGAAGTACTTCTTCGCTTGTAGGACGATAACCAGCATGGACTACCCGACCACGCAACTTCATTAAGTGTGCATCGAATCTCCCTACCGCTCCGTGAGTCGTTGTGTTCCAATTGCCACCGAGCCGTGGTGAGTACTCGCGGCGAATCCTTGACGCCAAACCTCGTTCAAAAATAGACACTACTTCATCTGGGCTGTGTCCATCCTCCCAAAGTAAGTACATCAAGACGCCATCTAAAAAGACTTCTGCAGCCAATTGGCAGTGAATCACCGCATCACCGTAGTCACCAAGTCTGTCAAAGAATCGGCGAGCCTCAACGATGTGTTCCTGCGCAAGGCTGAATGGGTCGAGAACCGACTGCCGCTGAAGGATGATGTGAATCCGCTCTATTTCAGAGGCATCTAATATTTGTCGCGGAAAGTGGTCGGGCAGGTTGTAGTGGAGAACTAGCCCACGCAGTTCTCGAAAAGAGCTCGCCAGATCCGCGGTTGAATAGAGTACTAAGGATGGAAGACGCTCGGCGGTAATCGGAGCAATCAGGTCGCCCGTGGCTGTCGAATAGGACCTACAGAACTTTGTAACCCACTCAATACAACGATTAAAGGCATCTGATACTTGCCCAATATCGTTGGGATCGGAAATCAGCGTAGAGGTTTGGACTACCGTCCGATAGGCTTCAATCATTGGGGGATCGTTGGCTACATCGCGACTATCGTTTCCCGTAATTACGCTGACGACGTCCCAAACCGCGTCAGTGAATGGCAACCGGAGCGTTGTCACCTTCTGCCAAAAACGGAAATAGACGAACTGCTTTCCCTCTTTGAAACGGATCGGTTCCGATTCAGGGAACATCCTGATCTCAACGTCGTCCAACGCCCTAACGTTGTCTGGTAGCCAGAACGTGAAATCAGAGCCATGCGGAATCGCAATCGCGTCGGGCATCTCGATCATGAATGTTATCTTATGTGCAGAACCATCCATTTTAAACATCTCTCCAAACTAGTGGGTCAACCTCACCGGCATGTGAATTAGCATATAGATGTGACGCAACAAGCTGTAGCACGCACGGAAAGGATACGACTAGATCGTACACTTGGGCGCAATTCGTGCGGGCAAGAGATTCACGGTGGTTTCTAGATGCCATCGGTCCAGATTTCTACGTTGAGGTCAACTTCTCAGCCGGCATGCCCGTTGAAGCCGCCCGGTTCAGCCGGTATAATCGCCGGAGCAAACGCGCAGGGCGATGCGCCGGACGGGGTGAGCCGCTCATTGTGGTCGCCCGGGCGAACGAGTCTGTGCGTGCGCGGACCAGGCCATACGCGGAGAGGTGGCCGAGCGGTTTAAGGCGGCTGTCTTGAAAACAGTTGAGCGAAAGCTCCGGGGGTTCGAATCCCTCCCTCTCCGCCGCAATATGCACCAGGGGAAGGTGCCAGAGTGGTCGAATGGGGTCGCCTGCTAAGCGATTGAGGGCGAATTAAGTCCTCCCAGGGTTCGAATCCCTGCCTTCCCGCCAGAGGATGAGATGACGATGTCCGAGCCTCGGCTCGGGCATCGCTTTTTCTGCCCGGTACGCTCAATTGACCGTTCGAGCGCGAGTGACAGTTCAGCAATCATCTGATTGTCTTACCCTCTTGACTTGTGTTCTGGAACAAGTACGCTCTCCAAAGACGAACCGTGATCGAATCTGTCGTCCGATTGCCCCGACGTTCTGGTGCGCTGGTGCACCAGTGGCATCCGCGTGATCATCAGGATTGGGGATACTCCATGCGTAAGGCATCGCGATTGCTGGCGGCAATTGCGCTCGTCATCACCCTCGTCGCCAGTGCGGCTCCGGCGGTCTCGGCTCCGATCGCTGGAAGCGCATTCTCGAACGCCTGGGCGCGAACCGATCAACCCGTCGCAAAGGGCGCGGTCCAGCGAACATGGCTCTGGGGACCAGAAGCGAATACGCCGACGCTCATGGAACCGTACGCCGAATCGCCAAACGGATCGCGGACCGTTCAGTACTTCGATAAGTCGCGCATGGAGATGACCCATCCGGGCGCCGATCCATACTCGGTCGGGTATGTGACCAATGGCCTCCTGGCCAAGGAGTTGGTCACCGGGGAGATGCAGGTCGGTGATGCGACCTTTGAGGCGCACGCGCCGGCGAACGTCAATGTGGCAGGTGACGCGGATGACTCATCCGGACCAACGTATGCCACGTTCACCGGACTCCTCAACCAGCCGCCACATGGAAACGGCTACGTTGTCGCCGAGCAGGTGCTACGGAATGGTCAGGTTGTTACCAATCTGGCCTATGCGAATGCCTACCACGTCACGCTGGCGACCCAGGTTGCGGAGACGAACCACAGTGTTGCCACACCATTCTGGGACTTCATGACGTCGAGCGGGACAATTTGGGACGGCAAAAACAACGTTCAAGGTGCCCTGTTTCAGTACGCCTTCTATGCGACGGGGCTGCCCATCACCGAGCCGTACTGGACAACCGTCAAGGTCGGTGGCGTCTCCAAAGATGTGCTCATTCAGGTGTTCGAGCGGCGGGTAATGACCTACACGCCGAGTAACCCCGCCGGCTGGCAGGTCGAGAGCGGAAACGTCGGGCAGCACTATTACCAGTGGCGCTATGGCCAATTGGGTTTGGCACCGATGCCTGCCTTCGATCACATTTACGTCATCATGATGGAGAACAAGGAATACCCGTCTGTCGTCGGTGACGCCAGCGCGCCGTATCTCAATCAGCTCATTCAGCAATATGGATCGGCCACGAACTACACCGGCGTCGCCCATCCATCGCAGCCGAACTACGTCGCGCTCTGGTCCGGTTCAACCAACGGCATTACGGACGACAACAACCACGACCTAACCGGTACGACGATCGCCGATCAGCTGGAGGCAGCGGGGAAGAGCTGGATGGTCTTCGCAGAGAACTACCCCGTTTCGTCCGGAACGCCCGGTTGCTATACGGATGCCACGGCGTCAGGTGGGCCGGATGGAACAGGAACCTATGCGCGAAAGCACAATCCGGCGATGAGCTTCACGAGCGTAAACGAAAACTCCGAACGCTGCGCCCAACACATCACCGATTTCAGTCACTTCGACCCAGCGGCGGCCAATTTTAGTCTGATCGTGCCGAATCTCTGTCATGACATGCACGACTGCCCGGTCTCGGACGGCGATCGCTGGCTACAGAACTGGTTGCCGGCGCATATCTTGAATTCGCCGACCTGGAACCAGACGAACAGCGCGGTGATCATCACCTGGGACGAAGGCACGAGCGGTACCGGCGGAGGCGGTCACATTCCGACGATCATCATCTCCAAGCAAACGCCAGCCGGATACGTTTCGGCGACACCGGCCAATCACTACACCCTGCTGCGCACGATCGAAAACGCCTTCGGCCTTGGCTGCCTGCAAAACAGCTGCACCAACGGGAACCTGCAGCAATTCTTTGGGGGGCAACCGTAGCGGGTTGACCGACCCCCAAAAGCGCTCACCCACGGATTCTCCCTCCAGAGGAGGGAGAATCCAGTTTCCCCGGTTTGCAAAGCAATCGCGATGTGCATATTGATTGACCACCGACGGTCGAACGCCCGTCCGCCCCTGTCATCGCTTGGTTAACTGAGATGCGATCCGCTGTTCGACTTCATTCCCGATTCGTCTAACAGTTCAGACCGATACCTGACCAAAGGTCTAGTGACAGCGAGCCGTGGTGCCCATAATACTTAACACCGTTAATTGTTCTGATTCTCGTTGGCGGCGCCAATCCACGGAGGAAGTCTCGATGACGTCCGAATCTGGGGACGAATCTGGAAATATTTCGGCGGCGGAACGGGAAGAACTCCTTCGTCTCGCCGCGCGTCGTTCAATGATCTTCAGGGACGTCGTTCGACATGCCGTTCAGGAACTGCACAGCACGCTCGCGGCTGACTGTGCGACAGGAGAACGCGCGACCGCGGCCAAGCGGAGATCGCGATCCGCATTCGGCGAATCCCAATTCCGCATCCTGCGTAGCCTGGTTGAGGATGGCTCGTTGACCGTGAGCCAGGTTGCGGAAGCATGCCGTGTCTCGGTGCCGGCGGTTTCCCGCATGCTAAACCATCTCGAAGCAAAGGGATTGATCGAACGTCGTGTGGACTCCGCAAATCGCCGGATCGTTCGCGTCGTCTTGACCGAGGCCGGTCGCGATGCCGAAGCCGAGATGGTCCACCGCTTTGTAACATCGCTCGAACGTGTGTTGAGCCCTTTGACGAGTGCTGAACTCGCGGATCTGATCAACGCGTTCGGTCACCTGGAACGGCTCATGAT
>Ga0207652_10003488_pt1 | contig 12962 bp, 10 predicted proteins | sample KBSC63BmetaG_FD_184334 | JGI IMG/M metagenome (GOLD analysis project Ga0207652, IMG submission 184334) | Corn rhizosphere microbial communities from Kellogg Biological Station, Michigan, USA - KBS C6-3B metaG (SPAdes) (version 2) | ecosystem: Host-associated > Plants > Roots > Rhizosphere ... | reverse complement strand
TGCCAGGGGAAGGGTGGTGGGGCGTGGAGGATTCCCGAGGGAAGGGTGATGGGGCGTGGATCAATTGCCCCTTATCCCCTTGATCGCCGTGGACGCGCGCACCGCCGCGGCAAGCCTGTCCACGACGGTCTTGAGCGTCCGCTCCTTGCGCCGCGCCGTAAGCGTGAACGCCGTACGCGCGATGCCGTACACCGTGCCGAAAATGGCGACGGCGACGCCGGCCACTCCGGCCACGGGCAGGACGTGATTGCTGGCAAGCGCGGCAATCATCGGCACACCGATTCCTCCTCCCCCGCCACCGAGAATGCCGCCGAACATCCCTCCGGCAATCTGCGCGATTGACTCCTCGGCCCGAATGGTGGTCGCGCCGTCGCGCGGCACGATGCTCACGTACAGCCGCCGCTGCCCCTGGGATGAGCTCCAGGCCAGCGAGCGCCCCAGCGTGCTCGCGTGCCCCGCGTCGGCCACTCCCCGCTGGATGATCTCGACGAGCCGGTCGTACGTATCGGGGCGGGCCTCGCTGTCCACGCGTACCTCGTACACGATGCGTGTCGCTGCACCGAAGATCAGGCGCGCCAGACGAGAGCCGCTGGTGTCCGGCGCCGTGTCCTGGGACACGGCCAATTCCCCCGGTGCGAGTCCCATCTCCTGGGCCGCGCGCTCGACGAAACGCTCGCCAATGCCCGCTTCCACCGCGGCCGCGCGGGCGTCGTCCAGCCGATACCCATGCGTCAGCGAGGCCGCTTCGCGCGCCTCCGACCGCAGCACCGGCTGGTGCAGCGCAGTGCGCGATCCCGTCAGCGCCTGCAGCTCCGCGGCCCTGCGCCAGAGCTCCTGCGCGTCGCCCTCGGAGATCACCTGCGGCGCCACGCCCAGGGTACTCCCCGGATCACGCTCCGCCGCGCGCAGTGCCAGCTCGAGGGCATCGGCGAGATCATTGCCGCGTTGAAAGCGCGCGGCCGGATCCTTGGCGAGACACGTGTCCACCACGCTCGCGAGTGCAGCGCTCAGATGCGGCGCGACGCTGGCCGCCGGAGGCGGGCGCGTGGTCACATGCGCGACGAGTACCGCCGATGCCGTCTCGCTGTCGAACGGCAGCCGTCCCGTCAGCGCGAGGTACGCCACCACTCCCAGCGAGTACAGGTCGCTGCGCCCATCCACCAGCTCGCCGCTCACCTGCTCGGGACTCATGAAGTGCACGGTGCCCAGCACCTGCCCCGTGGCCGTGAGCGGCGCGGCTTCTGCCACTCGGGCGATGCCGAAGTCGGTAACGAGCGCGCGTTCACTGCCCGGCTCCAGCAGGATGTTCTCCGGCTTCACGTCGCGATGCACGACGCCATGCTTGTGCGCGTAGTCGAGCGCGCGCGCGACTTCCGCGAGGATGGGCACCGCCTCCACGGGCGACATGGCGCGCTCGCGTCGAATGCGCTGCGCAAGCGTATCGCCGTCCACCAACGCCATCACGTAAAACACGAAGGGATCGACTTCGTCGGCGCGAAAGATGGGGACGATGTTGGGGTGCGACAGCTTCGCCGCGGTGCGCGCTTCGCGCAGAAAGCGCTCCCGCACCTGGGCGCTCCCCGACAGATGCGGCAGCAGTGCCTTGATGGCGACCGGACGATCCAGCCTGACGTCGGTGCCGCGGTACACCACGCCCATTCCGCCCCGGCCGATCTCGCGCTCGACCTCGAAGTCAGGTCGCAGCGCCCCGGCCAGCGCCAGCAGCTCGGCGGCGGTCGCGTCGGGTGTCATGATCGACGCTGGCTCTGTAGGCTCGGGGTCGGCATCGTCTGCAATGGTAGCCATGTACGGCACTACAGACAATCACCGGCGTATCACCCAAATCTTACCGGGAACGATAAATCGGCCTCCCCATTCCCCATTCCCACGATTCCCCATTCCCGATTGCCCATTCCCACGGGTGGGGCGGTGGGAAGAGGCAGATTGCCGATTCCCAGGGGAAGGGTGGTGGGGAGAGGCCGATTGCCCATTCCCCATTTCCTGTTACCTATTCCCCCATGCCCGCCCGCATCCTGATCGCCGACGATCAGCCCGACGTAGTCGAAGCGCTGCGTCTCATGCTCAAGGCCGAAGGCTTCGACATCGAGACGGCGCGCTCGGTGGCGCAGATCGCGTCCATCGTCGAGACGCGCGAGCTGGATGCCGTGATCATGGATCTCAACTACACGCGCGACACGACGTCGGGACGCGAAGGGCTCGATCTGCTGCCGCGACTGCGCGAGCTCGACCAGACGCTCCCGGTCATCGTCATGACCGCCTGGGGCAGCGTGGATGGCGCCGTGGAAGCCATGCGGCACGGGGCCTGGGATTATATCGAGAAGCCGTGGAACAACACGCGCCTCATGGCCACCGTGCGCACGCAGCTCGAACTGGGACGCGCGGTGCGCCGTGCGCAGCATCTCGAAAGCGAGAACCGGCTGCTGCGCCCCGAGGCCGCGCCCGAACTCATCGCCGAGTCGCCGCGCATGCGCCCCGTGCTCGAGCTGATGCGGCGCGTGGGTCCATCAGATGCGAACGTCCTCATTACCGGCGAGCACGGGACCGGCAAGGAGCTGGTGGCGCGCTGGCTGCACGCCGCGTCTGCTCGCGCGACCCGTTCGTTCATCGCAGTGAACATGGGCGGGCTGTCGCCGGGGCTGTTCGAGAGCGAGTTGTTCGGTCACGTGAAGGGAGCGTTCACCGACGCGCGAACCGATCGTGCGGGCCGCTTCGAGCTGGCCGACGGCGGGACGCTTTTCCTCGACGAGATCGCGACGCTGCAGCCCGAGCTCCAGGCCAAGCTGCTCCGCGTGCTGCAGTCGCGCGAGATCGAGCGGGTGGGCTCGGCGCGCCCGCGCGCGGTGGATGTCCGCGTGCTCTCGGCGACCAACGTGGACCTGCGCGCCGAGGTGGATGCGGGACGATTTCGCGAGGATCTGCTCTTCCGCCTCAACACCATCGAGATCACACTGCCGCCCCTGCGGGAACGCCGCGAAGACATCGCGCCGCTCGCCACCTACTTCCTGCGGCGGCACGCCGCCCGCTATCACAAACCGCTGAACGGCCTGGACAGTGTGGCCATGCAGGTGCTCCTCGATCACAGCTGGCCGGGCAACATCCGCGAGCTGGATCACGCGGTGGAGCGCGCCGTGCTGCTGGCGCAGGGCGACCTGGTGCGTGCCGGCGACTTCGCGCTCCGGCCGAGCAGCACGTCGTCGCCATCGCACCTCGATGAGCTCACGCTCGAGGACGCGGAGCGTCTGCTCATCCAGAAGGCGCTCAGCCGCTTCGATGGCAACGTCACGCTGGCTGCCCGGGCGCTGGGACTGAGCCGGAGCGCGCTCTACCGGCGTCTCGCGTCGCATGGCCTTTGACACGGAGCGGCCGCGCCCGGCACCCCGATTCGAACGGCGGCTGATCGCGCTTGCGCTGCTTGCCGGTGCACCGGGCGGCATCATCGCGCTGTCGCTCATCTGGTTCGGTGACTACTCCGACCGCCTGCGCTGGACGCTGACGCTGGTCATCGTGGTCCTCTGGATCGGCATCGCGCTGGCCCTGCGCGAGCGCGTCGTGCGCCCGCTGCAGACCATTTCCAACATGCTCGCCGCGCTCCGCGAAGGAGACTTCTCCGTGCGCGCCCGAGGCGCCCGCATAGATGACGCGCTCGGCCTCGCCCTGCTCGAAGTCAACACGCTGGGCGAGACGCTGCGCTCGCAGCGCCTGGGCGCCGTGGAGGCCACCGCGCTGCTGCGCACCGTAATGGAGGAAATCGACGTCGCCATTTTCGCCTTCGACGAGCGGCGCCAGTTGCGCCTCGTGAACCGAGGCGGCGAGAAGCTGCTCGGCGCCAGCCAGGGCGAGATCATCGGCCGCACCTCCGCCGCGCTCGGACTGGCCGGCTGCCTGCGCGGCGAGCCGGACCGCACCATCAACGCGACGTTCCCGGGCGGCACCGGACGATGGCAGCTCCGGCGTGGCACCTTCCGGCTCGATGGGCGCCCGCAGCAGCTCGTCGTGCTTTCCGACCTGAGCAAGGCGCTGCGCGACGAGGAGCGCCTCGCCTGGCAGCGCCTCATTCGCGTGCTCGGCCACGAGATCAACAACTCGCTCACCCCCATCTCGTCCATTGCGGGCAGCCTGCGCAGTCTGATCACGCGCACGCCGCTGCCCGATGACTGGCGCGAGGATGCGGTGGGCGGCCTCACAGTGATCGCGGGACGTTCCGAGTCGCTGAGCCGCTTCATGGCCGGCTATGCGCTGCTCGCGCGCCTCCCCGCGCCGCGTCGCCGAGTGATGGAAGTCGAACCATGGGTACGCCGCGTCGCGCAGTTCGAGCGGCGCGTGCCGGTGTGCGTGCAGGCGGGGCCACCCATCACGATTGCCGGTGATGGCGATCAGCTCGATCAGTTGCTGATCAATCTCGTCCGCAACGGCGCGGATGCGGCGCTCGAGACTCACGGTGGCGTGACCATGGGTTGGAGCAGCGACGGAACCACGCTGGACGTCTGGGTGCGCGACGACGGCCTGGGCATCTCCGACACCGCCAATCTGTTCGTCCCGTTCTACACTACCAAGCCAAGCGGCAGCGGTATCGGTCTCGCCCTGAGCCGGCAGATCGCCGAAGCGCACGACGGCACGCTTACCGTCGCGAACCGGACCGACGCCCGCGGCTGCGAGGCACATGTTCGTCTCCCGCTCGTCGTAAGCCGGTAGCCGCGTGGGTCCCCGGTTTTCCGGTCCGGGTACGCAGGCCATGAGCGTATCCGGCCGCACTCTCGAATCACGCGGCGAGGGACACGAGTAATGCCTGAAGCAAGTCCCCTCACCGGCCGTGTGTGTCGTGCGCTCGACGTGGTGTGGTGGTCGGGGCACACGTTCTACTACACCACCGCTCGCGGCTGCGCGGTCTCCTGGACCTTCGCCACGGTGCTGGGCGTTGCCGCATTCGTCCTGCTTGCCTACGGGAAGAGGAGTTATGCGGTCAGGGATCATTGATCCCGTCATCGTACTTCGGGCCCGCACTGAGCAAGAGCATGCCGACGCCGAGGACGAGGGCCAGCATGGACAGGACGCCGAGCGGCATCTTCCAGCGCTGCGGCGCGATCGCGACCGCGACCACCAGCGCAATGCTGATCGCGATGCAGGTGGCCCACGGGCCGCCGCGCGGGAGGTCGTGATGAGGGTCATGGGTCCGGCGACCGAAATCATCGTGTTCCATAGTCATTCTCCAGTGTCACCCACGCGCCGCACGTGTGGCCCTCGTGCGTGGCACGGACCGGTGCGCATCGCGCTGTCGCGATACGCAGCCCAGGGCGCGCCGCGCGCGGCGGCGGGTGTTCAGATGTGCGAGAAGGCCGCGGCGCGCAGAGGGGCGCACCCGGCGGAGAGAGCTATGGCAGTGCTGGCGGCGCCGTCGCGTCGTACGGCGCGCGATTCTGCTGCGCTGGTCGCGCGGCCGTGTGCCACACCTCGATGCGCGGCGCTACCGTAGCCGCGGCCAGGAAGACGCGGGACGCCGCATGCGGCAGGCCGTGGGGGAAGAAGCGCCTGGCCTGGGCGCGGGTATCGGTACGCTGCCCATCGCGCAGGAGACCGTCGGTCTCGAGCGAGCGGGACGGGGCGAGGTCCTGACTCGGCGTCGCCGTCATCCAGCCGGCGCCAGCCACCGCGTCCATTCGGACGACACCACGCGCAACAGCGAACGCCCCCGTGCACGCGAGGCACAGGAGCGCGAACACGAGTCGTGCGAAGTGGAGACGTTGGGTGGCGAGGTGACGCATTTTGAAAGTTAGTCTGGCGGGCTCAGCTCTCAAAGCGTGCTGGTGAGTTCCAGGGAATCACTGGACGTGTCCGGATTCGTTCCGCACGCGCTGCGCTGCAGGCACGATAAATCGCCAGGCGTTCCTCGTGAATCGCGTTGTGCGATATTCAGCACATGCTATCCACCAACCGCATGAACGTGAACGCACTCACGGCCAGCGGAGCCATCGCTGCTCCGCGTGCCACTACCACGCCGGACCTGGTGTCCATGAAGCGGCACGGTCCCACGCGCTATGGCGTGCTCGGTGCGGTCAGCTTCGTCCATGTCCTGAACGACATGATGCAGTCGGTGATCCTCGCGATCTACCCGCTGCTCAAGGGCGACTTCCATCTCAGTTTCGCCCAGATCGGCGCGATCACGCTGACATTCCAGTTGACGGCATCGCTGCTGCAACCGGTGGTCGGCCTGGTCAGCGACCGGCACCCGTTGCCGTATTCCTTGCCGGTGGGGATGTGCTTCACGCTGAGCGGGCTGTTGTTGCTTTCGGTTGCGCCGACGTATGCGATCCTGCTGCTCGCGGTCGCCCTGATCGGCTGCGGTTCCTCGGTGTTCCACCCGGAATCGTCTCGTGTCGCACGCATGGCATCAGGCGGCCGCTACGGTTTCGCCCAGTCGGTCTTCCAGATCGGCGGCAACTTCGGACAGGCACTGGGGCCGCTGCTGGCCGCGGGGATCGTGCTGCGGCTCGGCCGCTCGCATGTGGGCTGGTTCGGCTTGGCGGCGCTGCTCGCGATCGTGATCCTGCTGCAGGTGAGCCGCTGGTACAAGCGGCACATCGAGGAGCGCGGCACCAGGCATACGGCGACCGACCAGCCGCGGTTTCCCGCGAAGGTCGTGCGCCACACGATCGGGGTGCTGCTGGTGCTGATGTTCTCGAAGTTCTTCTATCTCGCCAGCATCAGCAGCTATTACGAGTTCTATCTGATCCACCAGTTCGGTGTGTCCGCGAGCAAGGCCGCCCATCTGCTGGCGGTGTTTCTCTTCGCCGTCGCTGCCGGCACCCTGATCGGCGGCCCGCTCGGTGACCGCATCGGTCGCAAGTGGGTGATCTGGGTTTCGATCCTGGGCACCGCACCGTTCACGCTGCTGCTTCCGCACGTGGACCTCGCGTGGACGGTTGGCCTGAGCGTCGTCATCGGGCTGGTGCTGGCCTCGGCGTTCCCGGCGATCATCGTGTACGCGCAGGACATGCTCACACATCGCATCGGCATGGTGTCCGGCCTGTTCTACGGCTTCAGCTTCGGGCTCGGCGGCATTGGCGCCGCGGTGCTGGGCCTGCTCGCCGATCACTTCGGGATCGTGTTCGTCTACGAGGCGTGCGCGTTCCTGCCGTTGCTGGGATTGTTGGCCGTATTCCTGCCGGATGTCCGACCGCCCGGGCAGGCAGCGCCGTCGAGGTGAGCCAGACCATTCTCACGACAGGATTCCCGCATGCCCCAGCCACTGCCGTACGACGTGATCATCATCGGAACCGGCGCGGGAGGCGGTACCCTCGCGTTCCACCTCGCCAATGCGGGGAAACGCATCCTGATTCTGGAGCGCGGCCCATTCCTGCCACAGGAAAAGCCGAACTGGAGCACCACCAGCGTCTTCCTCGAGAACCGCTACCACACCAGTGAGGAATGGAGGGACAAGGACGGGAATCCCCTGCATCCGGGCACCGGATATTGGGTCGGCGGCAATACGAAAGTCTACGGTGCAGCGCTCTTTCGCCTGCGCAAGGAAGACTTCGGCGTGCTCCATCACAAGGGCGGCATCTCCCCGGCGTGGCCCGTCCCATACGACGTGTTCGAACCGTATTACACCAGGGCCGAACAGCTCTTCTGCGTCCACGGCGCTCTGGGGGCCGACCCCACCGAGCCGTTCCACAGTGCGGAATATCCCTTCCCCGCCATCACGAATGAATTCCGCATGCAGCAGATCCAGGAGGATGTCTCACAGCTCGGATATCATCCCTTCCCGATTCCGCTGGGCCTCAAGCTGAACGAAGCAAACCGCGTCGAAAGCAAGTGCATACGCTGCGACACCTGCGACGGCTATCCCTGCCTTGTCCACGCCAAGTCGGACGCCGATATCAACTGCATTCGCGCCATCATGCATCTGCCCAACGTCACCCTGATGACGCAGGCGCGCGCCATGCGCCTCATCACCAACTCCACCGGAACCGCCGTCCAATCCGTGGACGTGCATCTCGAGGACTCGAAGCATACCGCCACATTTTCCGCCGGTATCGTGGCTGTCTGTTGCGGTGCGATCAACTCGGCCGCGCTGCTGCTGCAGAGCGCGAATGACCGCCATCCGAACGGACTGGCGAACAGTTCCGACATGGTTGGCCGCCACTTCATGTTCCATCAGGCCGACGCCATCCTCGCGCTCTCCCTGACGCCGAACCGGTCCAGTTACATGAAGACGTTCGGCATCAACGATTTCTATTTTGGCGAGAAGGACTATCCCTATCCGATGGGAAACGTCCAGCCCATTGGCTCATTTCACCACGAGATGATGAAAGGTGACGCGCCATCGATCACGCCGGAATTCGTTCTGGAAGAACTCTCGTCGCACGCCGTCCCCTGGTGGCTCACCACGGAAGATCTGCCGGACCCCGACAACCGCGTGCAGCTCGTCAACGGCCAGATTCAACTCGACTACACTAATAACAACGTCGAATCGTTCGATCGCCTCAAACACCGCTGGATCGACGTATTGAAGCGGGCCGGGCATGCGAAGTCCGCCATCAACATGCACGCCTACTTCAAGAAGCGGATCCCTCTCGAAGGCGTCGGCCATCAGAACGGTACGTGCCGCTTCGGTACGGACCCCAAACAATCCGTGCTCGACATCAACTGCCGCGCGCACGACCTCGACAACCTGTACGTGGTTGACGCGTCGTTCTTCCCCTCCTGCGGCGCGGTCAACCCGTCGCTCACCATCATCGCCAACGCCATGCGCGTCGGCGACCATCTGCTGGAACGACTGGGATAGGGGCGCGAGGTGATCCGTAGACACGCGCAACCGCAGCCCGCAACGCCTGCGCACGCGGGAAACGCCACGCTCGGCGGCTTCCTGATCGTCGTCGCGTTTCTCGCGATCGCGATAATGAGCGCGTTGGGCAAGGCAGCGGAGCGCGTTCCCACCGGCACGATCGTGTTCTTTCAGAATTTCATCAGCCTGGTGTTGTTCCTGCCCTGGCTGCTCCGCCGTGGTGCCGCCGATGCAAAGACCTCGCGCACCGGGCTGCACCTTTTGCGCGCGCTGGCCGGGCTGCTTTCGCAGGTGCTGATGTTCGTCGCCGTGAAGAAAATGCCGCTGATGGATGCCGTCCTGCTCGCCAATTCCGCGCCCTTGTTCATCCCGCTCATCACCTGGGCGTGGCTCGGGGAAAAAATCGGCGGCGTTGTCCAGGTCAGCCTCATGGTTGGCTTCGTGGGAGTGGTCCTGATCCTCAAACCGACCGCGGCGTTGGTGTCGAACCCGATCGCGTTGGTCGCAACCTCCGCCGCCGTATTCTCTGCCTTCGCACTGGTAACGGTGAACCGGCTCTCGACCACGGAACCCACCGAGCGCATTCTCTTCTATTATTTTCTGATTTCATCGCTCGCCACCTTGCCGTTCGCCATCGCGGAATGGCGTACGCCAACCGGACTGGAATGGATGTACCTGGCCGGCATTGGCGTCTTCATGGCGGTCGGTCAGTTGCTGATCATCCTGGCCTACCGGCAGGCCTCGGCAGGCCGCATTGCGCCATTCAACTACTCCGTCGTCGTCTTCTCCGGCCTGATCGGATGGCTGGTGTGGAAGAACACGCCTGACCTGCTGTCGCTGGCCGGTGTCATTCTGGTCACACTCGGCGGCATCCTCAGCACCACATTCGGCGGCGTCAATTCACGCGGCCACTTCGGCTGGATTGGACATTGGAATCATCGTTTCCACAGCAGCCGCACACAGGAGGCAGCGTGAATCCATCGTCTCATGTCCAGACGATCTCCGGCGCGGCCATCGAGTGTGTGCTGCCGTGTGAGGCCATCGTCGGCGAGTCGCCAGCATGGCATCCCGGGGAGCAACGGTTGTACTGGATCGATATTCAGGGCCGGAAGATCCATCGCTTCGATCCGCGCACCGGCGGCGATGAGTCGTTCCCGCTCCCTGAAATCGTCACCTGCATCCAGTTGCGCGCGGCCGGCGGACTCGTGCTGACGCTGAAGAAGACGTTTGCATTGTTCGACCCCGACACCAATCATCTCGAAACACTCGCGAGCGTTGAAGACGATCTACCCGGCAATCGCTTCAACGATGGCAAGTGCGATCCGCAGGGACGCTTCTGGGCCGGGACGATGAACGCGAAACACTGGGACGAACCATCCGGCAATCTCTATCGCATGGAGCAGGACCGAACGGTGGTACGGATGCAGTCGCAGGTCATCTGCTCGAACGGCAGCGGTTGGAGTCCCGATGGCCGGACCATGTATTACACGGAGAGCTTTCGCTATGCGATTTTCGCCTACGACTTCGACCCCGCGACCGGAACGATCGAGAATCGGCGGATGTTCGCGACGATTTCAGACGCGGAGCGCGAGGCAGGCGGCTTCCCGGACGGCATGACCGTCGATGAGGCGGGTTTCGTCTGGAGCAACCAGGTTGGTATCGGAAAGATCGTGCGCTACGATCCGGCGGGACACATCGAGCGCATTGTGCAGCTCCCGGTCCCGCGGGCCACCGACTGTACGTTCGGGGGAGAACATCTCGACACGCTGTTCATCACCACTGCACGGGAGACGATGACCGCTGAGCAGTTGCGGCACGCCCCGCGCTCCGGGAGCCTGTTCGCGGTCAAGCCCGGAGTGCGCGGTCTGCCATCCACCGCATTTGCCGGCTGACACGCCGGCTGCTCTTTCCGGAGTCGTCCAACGATCGCTGCGTGCATGGCGCGGCACGCACGCAGGTCCGGTGAAGCTCACTCCGACCGGATCACCACCGTTGGATCCGTGCGCGACGCCCGAAGCGCCGGCACTCCGCTCGCCACCGCCGCCACCACGCCCAAGATGACCGGAACGACCAGGAGCGTCGTCACATCGGTCGTCGCCGTCTCAAAGAGCATTGCGCGCAACACACGCGCCGCGCCGAGCGCCGCCAGGATGCCCACCGCCATGCCGCTCCCCACGAACAGCGCCGCCTGCCGCAACAGCAGCCGCACCACGTCGCCCGGCGTCGCGCCAATCGCGATGCGGATGCCGAGCTCTCGCGTTCGCTGGGTCACCGCGTAGGCGACGACGCCATAGAGGCCGACGGCTGCGAGCAGCAGCGCCGTCATCGCGAATGCGCTCAGCAACCCGGTCACGAACATCCGCGGGTCGGCGATCGATGGCGTGCGTCCCGCCGTATCGAACTCCGGCTTCCCATAGAAGGTCAACGCCGGGTCGACCTCGCGCACCGCGCGCTCCACTGACTTCAGCACGTTCGGCGACGTTCCACCACGGGCTACGAAGTGCATCCATGGCCAGACCTCGAGCGTGTATGGCAGGAATACCTGCGGCGGCGGATCGGACTCCGCTCCAATCGCGTGGTAGTCGGCGACGACGCCGATCACGGGCAGCGTAATTGGCTGGCCGAAGCCTGGTCTCGCCTGAGATTGCCGGAAGATCGTGATCCGCTGCCCAATGGCTCGGCCGTCCGGCCAGAGCTGCCGCGCCAGGGAATGCGAGACGAGCAGACCGCTTGGCGAACGCATGTCTTCGTCGGTGAAGCCGCGGCCGGCGACGACGCGCACGCCCATCGTTTGCAGATACTCATCTGAGATCGGATGGTAGAGCGCCAGCGGCGCCGCGGCAGTTCCGGACTGTTGCGAGGTTTCCACTCTGGTCTCGAGCAACGCTCCGCCCGCGGCGGCCACACGCTGCACCGAGGGCACGGCACGCACCGCGTCGATGATCCGCGCATACAGCGCCGCTGCCTCTTCGGGCGACTCATAGCGGTGTGCCGGTGGCGCGACGGAAAATTCGATCAGGCCCGCAGGATCATAGCCGAGTGGCACCGAATTCAGTCGGCGCACGCTCTGAATGAGAAGGCCCGCGCCGGTGAGCAGGGTGATGGCCAGCGCGAACTGCAGCGCCACCAGGCCGTTGCGCACACGCGACTCCGCAGACCCGGCGCCGGACGACGCAGCGCTTCCGCGAAGTCTGTCAATGAGGTCCTGCCTGCCCGCGTACCGCGCCGCGAGCGCGGCCACGAGCAGCGTGGTGAGCGCGGTGATGATCATGGTGAACAGCACGGCGCGCGGATCGATCGCGATGTGCGTCGCGAAGGGCAATCGGGTCGCGGCAAATGGACGTGCGACGCCGACGAGCACCGCGGCGAGACCCAAACCGAGTACGCCGCCGGCACCGGCGATCGTCGCGGCCTCTGCCAGAGGCTGCCGGGCGACACGCCAGCGGCCGGCGCCGAGCGCGGCGCGCACGGCGAACTCGCGCGAGCGTGCGCTGACGCGAATCAGCATCAGGTTGGCGACGCTGGCGCAGGCGAGGAGCAGCACGAGCCCGATGGCGCCCGATACCAGCGCCAGCGTCGACCAGAGCTCGCCGAACATCTCACGCGGCAGGCTGCGAATTTCCACGGACGTCCAGTGTGCCTCATCCCGCGGATACGTCGCGGCAATGCGGCGCGCGATGGTTTGCATGGCGGCCGCGACACGCGCGGAGTCGGCGTCCGAGCGCATGCGCAGGACGGCGCGGCTGTCGACGTGCAGCCCGCGGAGGGTGAGGGTGTTGTGCGCTGCCTGATAGACCGCGATGGGCTGCCACACCGCGGGCGGCAGCCAGTCGGTGGCGCCGAAGTTCGGGAACGCAAAGCCGCTGGGCATCACGCCCACGACGGTGGTCGGCACGCTGTCAATGGTGACCAGCGTGCCAATGATGGAGCGATCGCCGCCGAATCGGCGCCTGAAGAAATCGTACGACAGCACCGCCACGCGCGGCGCGCCGATCTGCTCTTCATCGGGGAGAAAGACGCGGCCGAGCAGTGGCGGCGTCTCCATGAGGCGGAAGAAGCCCGGTGTGACGTATGCGCCGATCTCACGTTCCGGATCGTCGCCGATGAATACGCCGTCGCCACGCACGAACGCGAAGCCGTCGATGGCGTCGTGCACGCT
>Ga0207652_10003486_pt1 | contig 12963 bp, 11 predicted proteins | sample KBSC63BmetaG_FD_184334 | JGI IMG/M metagenome (GOLD analysis project Ga0207652, IMG submission 184334) | Corn rhizosphere microbial communities from Kellogg Biological Station, Michigan, USA - KBS C6-3B metaG (SPAdes) (version 2) | ecosystem: Host-associated > Plants > Roots > Rhizosphere ... | reverse complement strand
TCCTTCAGACCAAACGGCACCGTGAACCCCGCGGGGCGGAACTGTCCCGCCGCGATCCGGCCGCCATAGCCCTTCACGATCGGCGAGCCGAACACGGTCCTCGTCAGCAGATCGATCAAGGCAGGCGGCGAGACACCGCCCTTCTCCCCCAGCGTGGTCGCCTCCGCCAGCAACTCGATGGTTCCGGCGATCATGAAGTTGGCCAGGATCTTCGCCAGCGCCGCCTGGGGGGCGGCGCCCAGATGGATCTGACCTTGGCCCAGGCATTTCAGCGCGGGCTCGGCCCGCGCGATGGCGGTCTGTTCACCACCCGTCATGATCCAAAGCTCGCCGCGAGCGGCCGCTTCCGGCCGCCCTAGCACGGGCGCGGCCACGAACTGCTGGCCGCGCGCCGCGTGCGCTTCGCTCAATTCGCCCGCGAGCCGCAGCGAGATCGTGCTGGTCCCCACGTGCACGCCGCCTTCGCGCAGCCCGGCCTGCACGCCGTCCGGTCCCAGCACCACCTGGCGAACCGCCTTGTCGTCCGCCAGTGACGTGATGACGACGGCGGCGCCGGCGGCCGCATCACGTGCGGTTTCAAACACCTGCGCGTTGGGAAGGCCTTCGGCGCGAGACCGCGTGCGGTTCCAGACGCGCAACGAAAATCCCGCGTTGCCCAATCGTTCGGCCATGGTGCGGCCCATCTGGCCCAAGCCAATGAAAGCGACCGTCTCCTCTCGCTCTGTCGTCATGCGCTGCAGGATGCGCTGGCCACCGCGGCATGCAAGGCGAAGGTGTTCGTACGCGTCAACTTTGTGACGCCTGGTACTGCGCCGGTGACGCGAGAAGTTTTTTTTGCAACGTGTGCCTGAAATGTAGCTGCGATTACCGTTGCACCACGAGAGTCGTAGTACACCATTAGGCCCGCGTCCGGTTCGCGCCGTAAGAATGCGGCGCGCGCGATCGAACGGGAGACTTTGAAAACTCAAGGAGTGCGCGTGAAGACGAATCGGGCGATGAGCACGGGGTTGGTGGGGCGTGCGGCGGCGGGCGTAGGCCTGAAGGCCGCGGCGCTGCTGGCGGTGATCGCGATGTCGGGCTGCTTCCAGCAGAGCACCCAGGAGACCGCGCCCGAATCAGACGTCACCGCGACCGAGCGGAGCCTGGCGCCCATGACCGGCGTGCTGACCCAGCACAACGATCTGCTGCGTACCGGCGCGAATCTGAACGAGACGATCCTGAACACGTCCAACGTCCGCACCGGTAGCTTCGGCAAGGTTCATTCCTATGCGGTGACGGGCCAGGTTTACGCGCAGCCGCTGTACGTGGCGCAGGCGATCTCCGGCAAGAACGTCGTTTACATCGCCACCGAGGCCAACAACGTCTACGCCTTCAACGCCGACAGCCCCTGGGACCTGATCTGGTCGCGCACCACCATCGAGACGCCGTGGATGTCGGCCTCGACCTGCGTGAACACGCAGCCGCTGATCGGCATCAGCAGCACCCCCGTCATCGATCCCTCGACGAACACCATCTACTTGACGGCGAAGCGCAACGTCAGCGGCACGTTCAAGTACATGTTGCACGCGCTGGATCTGACGACCGGCGCGGACAAGCCGGGCAGCCCCATCGACATGGGCCTGGACGCCAACGGCCAGCCGCTGGCCGTGGCCGGCTCGGGCGACGGTGTCAGCAGCGGAAAGATCGTCTTCGATCCCATCAAGCATCAGAACCGCGTCGCCCTGACGCTGTCCCAGGGCGTGTTGACCGTCGGCTTCGCGTCACACTGCGATCAGAACAACTATCACGGCTGGGTGTTGCGCTTCGACACCACCTCGTCGCCCATCCGCCCGCTGACGCCCTACATGACCAACCCCAACACGGGCCACGGCGGCCTGTGGCAGGGTGGCGGCGGCTTCCCCGTCGATTCGTCCGGCAACCTGTACATGGTCAGCGGTGACGGCCGTTCGGGCACGACGAACACGACCGGCACGCAGCTGGCGAACGCGTTCATCAAGCTGACGAACGTCGGCATCGCCGGCACGCCGACGGTCGGCTCGTGGTTCATGCCGTCCGACGTGGCGTCGCTGGACACGGCCGACACCGACATCGGCAGCTCGGGGCCCTTGCTGATCCCGAACACGTCGCTCCTGGTGGGCGGTGGCAAGAACGGCATCATCTACGTCGTCAACACGACTGGCGATTCGATGGGGCACTTCCAGGCGGGCTCGCCGCCGGATACCCAGATCGTGCAGCGCTTCTCGGGCTCCAGCACCAACGGCCAGATCGTGGGCGGGCCGGCGTGGTGGGATGGCCCTTCGGGATCCTTCATGTACGTCTGGCCGGGCGGTTCGACGCTGGGCGCCTTCTCGTTCAACCGCACCACGAACGTCTTCAACACGACGGCCGCGGCGCGCGGATCGGTCACCGCGTCGGGTGGCGACTCGCAGGGGGCGCAGATCTCGGTATCGGCCAACGGTTCGACGACCGGCACGGGCATCGTGTGGGCGACGCGCGCGCTGGGCAGCACCGGTGGTGGCGGCTTCAATTCGAACACCCCCGTGGGCGGCGCCCTGTACGCCTTCAACGCCGAGAACGTGGCCACGAAGCTGTGGGATTCGACCCTGGTGTCGGCCGACAAGCTGGCGAACGCGCCGAAGTACATCGCGCCGACCATCGCCAACGGCAAGGTCTACGTGGGCACGCTGGGCACGGCGCCCAGCAGTGGCGGCGAGGTGGACGTCTACGGTCTGCTCAATCCTTCCGACGGCGGCGCCGGCGGTTCGACGGGCAGCGGTGGCAGCAGCGGCACCGGCGGGACCGGCGCCGTGGACGGCGGCGCCGATGGGCCGCCCCCCACGCTGACCTGCGCGACCGTCGACGGCGGCGCGGCACAGCCGACGAACTGGACCTACGTCTACAACACGTACTTCGCGGGCACGACCACCACCGCCACGGCGGGGCACTGCTCCGAGTGCCACGGCTCGACGCTGGCCGGTTTCACCTGCGGGGCCGACAAGGACAGCTGCTACAACGGCCTGGTCACCGCGGGCAAGATCACGCCCTCGACGCCGACGTCGTCGCCGCTGGCCGATCCCGAACAATCGCCGCTGGCCTGGTTCGGCCGGCCCACCACGCCGCCGGGCGTGGTGGCGTTCATGCCGACCGATCTGGTCGTCCGCAACGCGCCCGCGGTGGCCGCGCTGTGCGGCTGGGTGCAGGCGGGCGCCCGTGACGACAAGGCGACCGGCCAGACCTGCGCGGCGCCGAACGAGTGCGCCTCCGGCTTCTGCGTCAGCGGGGTGTGCTGCGCGAACGCCACCTGCAGCGCCGCGCCGACGATCCAGCTCGACAACGGCGCCACCAGCGCCGTGGCTCCCTTCGTCGCTGACCAGTTCTTCACCGGCGGAACCGCGCGGACGGTCACGAACACGATCACCACGACTGGCGTGACCAACGCGGCCCCGCAGGCCGTGTACCAGACCGAGCGCTACGGCAGCTCGACCTACACCGTCACGGGTCTGCCGGCCTCGGCGCCCTACACGGTGCGGCTCCACTTCGCCGAGCTGTTCCAGACGGCGGCGGGGAAGCGCGTCTTCAACGTTCTGATCAACGGCACGACGGTGCTGTCGAACTTCGACATCTTCGCGGCCGCGGGCGCGGCGTTCAAGGCGGTGGTGCGCGACTTCTCGGCGAACGCGAACGCGTCGGGCCAGATCGTCATCAACTTCAACACCGTCACCGACAACGCCACGATCGAGGGCATCGAGTTGCTGCCGGCGGCGCCGAACAACCCGCCCACGATCGCCACGGCCGCGGCGGCCAGCCCCAACCCGGTGGCGGCGAACTCGACCGCGCTGTCGGTGCTGGGCGCCGACGACGGGGGCGAGACGAACCTGACGTACACCTGGGCCACCACTGGCACCCCGCCGGCGGCGGTGACGTTCAGCGCGAACGGCACCAACGCGGCGAAGGCGGCGACCGCCACCTTCACGGCGGCCGGCATCTACAACCTGCAGGTGACGGTGAAAGACGCGGCCGGCCAGACCGCGACCAGCCTGATCGCGGTGACGGTCAGCCAGACCCTGACCAGCATCGCCGTGTCGCCCGCCAGCGCCTCCATCGCGCCGTCCGCCACGCAGCAGTTCACGGCGACCGCCCGCGACCAGTTCGGCGCTGCGCTGGTGGCGCAGCCGTCGCTGACCTGGGCCGTCAGCGGAGGGCCGGGGACCATCAATGGCCGTGGCCTGTACACGGCCGGCGCCACCGCCGGCGGGCCGTACACGGTGTCGGCGCAGGCCGGGACCGTGACCGGCACCGCCGCCGTGTCGGTGGTGGTGCAGAACGCCGCGCCGACCATCGCCACGCCGGCCGCGGCCAGCCCCAGCCCGGTGACCGGGTCGACGACCGCGCTGTCGGTGCTGGGCGCCGACGACAACGGAGAGGCGAACCTGACCTACACCTGGGCGACCACGGGGACGCCGCCGGCCACGGTCACCTTCACCGCCAACGGCACGAACGCCGCGAAGAACAGCACGGCCACCTTCACGAAGGCGGGCAGCTACACCTTCCAGGTGACGGTGAAGGATCAGGGGAACCTGACCGTCACCAGCGCCGTCACCGTGACCGTCAACGCCACGCTGACCAGCATCGCCGTCACCCCGGCGACCGCCACGGTCACCGCGGGCGCCACGCAGCAGTTCGCGGCGTCCGCCCGTGATCAGTTCGGCACGGCGCTGACCGCGCAGCCGTCGTTCACCTGGACGGTCGGCGGGGGGGGCTCGGTAAGCACGAGCGGCCTGTTCACGGCCACGACCGCCGGGGGACCGTTCACGGTCAGGGCGGCCAGCGGCAGCGCCAGCGGCACGGCCAGTGTCACCGTCTCGGCGGCGCCCAGCACCGTCTACCGGATCGACACCGGCAGCACCAGCGGGACGTCGCCGTTCACCGGCGATCAGTTCTCGAGCGGCGGCACGACCCGCACGGTGACGAACACCATCACCGTCTCGGGCGTGACGAACGCGGCGCCGCAGGGCGTGTACCAGAGCGAGCGGTACGGCAACGTCACCTACACGTTCCCCAGCCTGGTGGCTGGCGCGAACTACACCGTCCGCCTGCACTTCGCCGAGCTGTTCCAGACGGCCAAAGGCAAGCGCGTGTTCAACGTGGCCGTCAACGGCACGACGGTCCTTTCGAACTTCGACATCTTCGCGAGCGCGGGCGCCGCGTTCAAGGCGGTGGTGCGCGACTTCACCGCCGCGGCCAACTCGTCGGGCCAGATCGCCGTCAAGCTGACGACGGTCACCGACAACGCGACCATCGAAGGCATCGAGATCATCCGGCAGTAGCGCGCGGGGGAGCGCCGGGGCTGGCGAAGCAGCCCCGGGCGCTATCACGCCGCCCAGGATCCTGTAACGTCGCGACGTGTTTCGTCTCGAGGGACCGGCCCGCTCCGACCGCAACAACGCGATCCTCGCGGGGTACCTGGCGTTCGTGGCCGGGTTCGTGAACTCGGGCGGCTTCGTGTTGATCGGGTCCTTCACGTCGCACGTGACGGGCAGTGTGGGGCGGCTCAGCATCGACGTCACGCGCGGCGATCTGGGGGCGGCGTTCTTCGCGGCGCTGCTGGCGGTGACGTTCTTTCTCGGGTCGCTCTCAGCCAGCCTGATCTTGCAGGGCCCCCGGCCGGCGCGGCTCCCGCGCCTGTACGGGACGGCGCTGTTGCTCGAGGGGCTGCTGCTGGCGGGCTTCATCTTCGTGGCCGGCCTGTCGCAGACCAGCCATCCGCGGCTGCGCGACGCCGAGGCGGCCATTCTGTGCGCCGCGATGGGCATGCAAAACAGCCTGGTGACGCGGCTGTCGGGCGCGGTGGTCCGGACCACGCACCTGACGGGCGTCATCACCGACCTGGGGATCGAGACGGCCCACTGGCTGCGCTGGCGGATCCGTCTGTGGCGGGCGCGCGGCGCAGCGAACGTCGCCGCCGAGCGACCGCCCACCCACGTCAAGACCGTGCTGCTGCTGACGATCGCCACCGCATTCACGCTGGGGGCGCTGCTGGGGGCGACGCTGACGGCGCTGATCAGCCGCTGGGCCATGATGGGCCCCGCGTGCGCCGTCTGGGGCGCCTCCATCTACGCGTTTTCCCAGCGAACGTCCGCCGGTGGCGGTCAGCCCCGGGAAGAGTGAGCGCGTGTCGAGGGACTTGCGGAAATCGGCGTTGCCAGGCAGCGTAGGGAGGACCGTCACCTGCTGCCCGGCAGGACGTGCTCGACACGGCACGTCGCCGGCGGGCGCGGGGGATCGCCGAGGAAATACATGGGTCAACCGAGCATCATCGAGATCAGCTATCAGGAGTTCCTGGTGATTTATCGCCGGGCGACCGATTCGGGCAAGAAGATCGACGTCAGCGACAAGGAGCGATGGGCGCGCTTCGTGCGGGAGAACAAGATCCCCGAGGCCGGCATGGCGGTGAAGGCGAAGGCGGGCGTGATGTCGGGCAAGACCCGCGTCGTCATCATCGACGGCGACGGAAAGGCCGACGGGTACTACATCTATTCTCCGGAAGCGTTGTTCTGCCTGAAGTACGATCTGGGACGGGACTGACCGGGGCTGACGGGGGCGCTGGCAGCGGCGTCCGGTTCGGGCCGTCCGACGGCGTGTGTTACCATTCCGGCCCCGCCGGCTGCCCCGGCCCGGCGGGGGCGCGAAAGCGCCGACGCGCAGCTTCCCACCGCCAGCCCCGAGAAGGACCACCGTGAAATCGCTCGAAAAATCAGCAAAGCTCCGGAACGTCTCGTACGACATTCGCGGGCCTGTGCTGGAACGAGCGAAGCAGATGGAGGCGGCGGGCGAGTCCATCATCAAGCTGAACATCGGGAACGTGGCGGCGTTCGGCCTGAATCCTCCGGCCGAGGTGGTGAACGACATGATTCGCCACCTGCCGGACACGGCGGGCTACACCGATTCGAAGGGCCTGACGGTCGCCCGCGAGGCGATCCAGAGCTACAGCCGCGAAAAAGGGATCGCCGGCGTCACGATCGAGGACATCTGGCTGGGCAATGGCGCCTCCGAGCTGATCGTGATGAGCATGAACGCGCTGCTCGATCCGGGCGACGAGGTGCTGATCCCCAGCCCCGATTATCCCCTGTACACGGGCGCCGTGGCGCTGTCGGGTGGAACGCCCATCCACTATCGCTGTGACGAGGCGTCGGGGTGGCAGCCCGACCTGGCCGACATCCGCCGGAAGGTGACGGCCCGGACGAAGGGGATCGTCATCATCAACCCGAACAACCCGACGGGCGCCGTCTACCCGCGCGACATCCTGCTGCAGGTGGTGCAGGTTGCTCGCGAGCACGAGCTGGTCGTCTTCGCCGACGAGGTGTACGACCAGATCCTGTACGACGGCGAGACCCACACCGCCATCGCGTCGCTGGCCGAGGACGTGCTGTTCCTGACGTTCAACAGCCTGTCGAAGAACTATCGCGCCTGCGGCTACCGCGCCGGCTGGATGGTCCTGTCGGGGCCGAAGGCATCCGCCGGCGGATATATCGACGGCCTGAACGTCCTGGCGTCGATGCGCCTCTGCGCCAACTCCCCCGGACAGCTGAGCATCCGCAGCGCGCTGGCCGATCGCGTGTCGATGGCCGAGCTGGTCGCGCCGGGCGGCCGGCTGCGCCGCCAGCGCGATCTGGTGTACGACATGCTGACGGCCATCCCCGGCGTGACGGCCGTGAAGCCGAAGGGGGCCCTGTACATCTTCCCGCGCCTGGACCCCAGGCGTTACCCGATCCAGGACGACCAGCGCTTCATCCTGCAGCTGCTCGAGTCCGAGCGCGTCCTGCTGGTGCAGGGCTCGGGCTTCAACTGGCCATCGCCCGACCACTTTCGCATGGTCTTCCTGCCCGAGGAGGACGAGCTGCGCGAGGCCGTCACGCGCCTGGCGCGGTTCCTGGATCGCTACGGCCGCTGAGGCCGGCGCCTTTTCGTCCCCAGGCGGCCTGCCGACCGCTGGCGGCAGGCGTTCTGGATGCCCGGTCGCCGCTCTGGTATTCATCGCACAGGGATGCTTTCCGGCCCGCGCGTGTTCAGCTTGGCGGAGTGGCCCGTCGAGGTCGGTCTGGTGACGGCGGCCCGGCTGGCCGAGCTGACCGCCAGCGGAGGAGATGCCGCCGCCGCGCCCCAGCCTCTGTCTCGCGGCGAGGCGCTGTGGCTGTTCGACCGCCGCTCGGGCGAGCTGGCGGTGGGCCTGCGGGCGTTCGTTCAGCAGGCCGGCCTGTGGGGACCGGCGCTCTCGCTGTCATCGGATGCCGAGCTGATCGCGTTCGTGCGCAAGGAGATCGCGGCGGGCGCCCTGCTGGCCTTCGTGCAGGGCACCCAGCCCAGGCGGCTGGGGCGCCGCCCCAGACCGGCGTCGGATTCCGCGCCGGTGCCGATCCGCCGGGCCCCACCGCCGGGCGCGGCCGCCGAGCCGGAGGAGGAGATCGAGTTCCTGTGCCCGGGACCTCAGGCGCTGGCCCTGGCCGCCGCCGCCGAGGACGGCGCACCGTTTTGTGAAGAGTGCGCCAAGGCCGCGGCCGCGCGCGCCGGGGCAGGGGCCGCGTGACCGGTGAACCGCGCGCCGAGGCGCTGGAGCGTCTTCTGCGCGCCGAGGCCACCGGCGGCAGCACGGTGTACGCATTGCTGGACGCCGCCCGAGGCCGCCGGGTCTACGAGGCGGTGCGCTGGAGCGCGCGGCCCCACGCGCCGCTCTACGGCGGCGAACTGCCCGAGGAGATCGAGCGTGTCGCTCCCTACCTGGTCGAGCTGGGCGGCGATCACGCGTTCACCCGTCGCATCCTGGCCGAGGGGTGGGGCGCCAGCTGGGGATGCTTCGTGGTGGCGGAGGCCGACCTGGCGACCGTGCGACGGCACCTGCGGACTCTGCTTCGCGCCAGGACGGAGGACGGGCGGACGATGTTGTTCCGGTTCTACGATCCCCGTGTGCTGCGGGTCTACCTGCCCACCTGCACGCGACAGGAGCTGAAGGCCTTCTTCGGGCCGATCACCCGCGTCGTGATGGAGGACGAGTCCGGTCAGGCCGGCCTGGCGTTCGAACAGCGCCACGGCGAGCTGGCCGTCTCACGACGCGAGCTCGCCTGATCGTCGGAGACGGCGACGAGGGCGCACACCGCGCCCACATCGGCGTCTCAGACGAAGGCCGAGGGAAGGGCCGGCTCGTCGAGCGCCGCCAGCATGATGAACCCCTCGGCATCGGCCAGGGCGAACTCGGCCAGCGCTTCATCGCCGGCGGCTCGCGCCCAGGCGGCGAAGTGGCACGACTCGAACGCAATCTCCCGCAGTCGAGGACAATCTCCCATTGGCAAGGTTCGATGACCGCGGCCCGGTTCGGTCACAAGCAAACGAAGGGATCGCCTTGGTTGAGTTGTGGGGCGAAGCATCGGGTCCGGACCCGGGTCGGGCCGACTGTCGATGTTACCGTGCGGGCCTTGTTGGCCATGTCGACCTGGCTATAATAGCCAGATGGCTGCCGCCAAGCTGTCGCAGGTGAAGAACGATCTCTCCCGCTATGTGGCCCGCGCGCGCCGCGGCGAGCGTATCCGCATCCTGGTGCGCGGCGTTCCGGTTGCCGAGATCGTACCGATCGAGGGCACCCGTGAGGACGATGGCGACGAGGAGGCCCGACTGGCCGACCTCGAACGTCGCGGGGTCATCAAGCGCGGTGCCGGCGGCGTGGACGAGGAGCTGTTGAAGCCGGGCCCCCAGGCAAGGGGCCGGGCCACGTCCGACCTGTTGCTGGACGAACGCCGGTCGGGCTGGTGAGGTTCTGGGATACATCCGCCCTGGTTCCGCTGGTCCTGGATGAGCCAGCGAGCGCCGCCTGCCGGCGCGCGCTTCGTGGCGATCCCGTCATCGCCGTATGGGCGTTCACGCGCACCGAGCTGGTGTCGGCGATCCGGCGCAGGGAACGTGACGGGGATCTGGATGCGGCGAAGACCACCAAGGCCCTGGACCGTGTCACAAAGCTGGTCGCCCGCTGGACGGAGGTGGAGGCCTGGGATCACGTCCGGGAGCGCGCTGAACGACTGCTCGCCGTTCATCCCCTGCGCGCCGCCGATGCCCTGCAGCTGGGGGCCGCGCTGGCGCTGTACGACGATCGCGGCCGGGGCCGGACTTTCTTGACTCGCGACAACAATCTGGCGACGGCGGCGGGGCGCGAGGGCTTTTCGACGATCGTTCCCGTGTGACGGGGCGCGACCCCTGCTCAGAAGAGCGTTCCGGTCAGCACGGTAGGCTCCACGTAGTAGGGATCGTCGGCCGCGGGCGCCCAGGCCAAGGCCGGGGGCTCCGCCGCCAGATCGTCAGGCGTCAGGGAGGTGCCCAGGCGATCGAACCGATAGAGCCCACCGAGCTGCTCTTGCACCAGCTCGCCGAAGCCCTGGCGTGACCGGAACGCCTTGTCGTTGGACATGAGCAGCAGGCGGCGCGGCTTCATGGCGCGCAGGCTGGCGAACAGCTCGGGCCATAGCAGGCGTAGCACGCGCGCGTTGCCCCGCCCCACACCGAAGGCCGGGGGATCGACGATCACCAGCTCGTAGCGGGCCTGTTGCGGATCGCGCGCCAGGCGCCGCAGATGCCTGGCCAGGTGATCCTGCGCGGTGTCCGGCAACACGCGCATCTTCACGCCGTTCAGGACGGCGTTGCGAAGCGACCACGCCAGATAGTCGCGATTGGGATCGACGTTGACGACGTCCGCGGCGCCGCCCGCGGCCGCCGCCACGCCGAAGGCGCCCGTGTACGAGAAGAGATTCAGCACGCGCTCGCCACGCGCCGCCTGGCGCACGAACAGGCGCGCCTTGGCAGCGTCCAGATAGATGCCGAAGTCGTGCGCTGGATCGACGCCCATCTCGAACTTCAACCCACGCTCGGTCGCGATCAAGGGCAGGGCGCCGGTCCCGGGCTCGTGAGCGGTGGTGAACTTGTTGCTGCCGTCGTTCGCCGCGCGCGACTTGGTCACGACATGGTGCGCGGGAAAGGCGCCGCGCACCACCTGTAGCAACGCGGGCGCCGTCAGGCCCTCGGCGGTCGCCCCCGCGTAGTCGGTCGCCACCACCAGCGGTCCGAAGCGGTCGACGATCAGCCCGGGCGCTCCGTCGCGCAGACCGGCGGACAACCGCACGCAATCGGTGCCGCCCCCGCGCACCGACGCCAGGTTCGCTCGCGCCGACAACAGCCTTTGCAAGGCGGCGGCGCGCGGGCTGGTTTTCACCCACCCGAACTAGCGAACAATCGCCAACCAGTCCAGGGCCGGCCGGTGGACGTCGCGGCGTCGACCGAGGATACTGCCGCCTCCGGAGAGTCGCATGAATCCCGCCCCCGTCCACCTCGGCTGACGTCCGCTCGCGCATGTCGTTCAACTGGTTCCCGGGACACATGATCGCGGCGCGCGACAAGGCGGCCGAGACCATGCGCATGACCGATGTGGTCATCGAGGTGCTCGACGCCCGTGTGCCGCTGTCCAGCTGCAACCCGACCTTCGAGAAGCTGCGCCGCGCCGGGCAGAGGCCCGCGCTGAAGCTGCTGAACAAGTCCGATCTGGCCGACCCGGAGCAGACGCGGCGCTGGTTGCAGCACTTCAACGCCCAGCCGGGGACTCACGGCCTGGCCCTCAGCGCGAAGAACGCGCGGGACGTGGCGCGCATCGTGCCGGCCTGCCGCGCGCTCCGGCGCGACCGGGGCACCCCCGACAAGCCGCTGCGCATGATGATCCTCGGGATCCCCAACGTGGGGAAGTCGACGCTGATGAACGCGCTGCTGAAGCGGCACGTCGCGCACGTCGGCGACGAGCCGGCCATCACCAAGGTCCAGATGCTTCACAAGCTGGGCCCCGAGCTGGTCCTGGTCGACACACCCGGCATGACCTGGCCGGGGATGGAGGAGGAGACGGCCTTCAAACTGGCCGCGACCCACAGCATCGGCCGGGCGGCGTACGACGAGGAAGAGGTGGCGTTGCGCCTGGGGCGCACCTTGCTGCTGCGCTATCCGGAACTGCTGGCGGCGCGGTTCGGCCGCCTGCCGCGGCCTTGCAACGAGCACGGCCTGCTCGCGTTCATCGCCACGGCCCGTCACATGATCAAGGCGGGGGCACCGGACCTCGCCCGCGCCGCGACGGCGCTGCTGAACGACTTTCGCGGCGGGGCGCTGGGGCGGATCACGCTGGAGGTCACCGACCAGCACAATCCGACGCGCGACGACGGCTGAGCCTGACCAGTCAATCGTCCTCGCCGGCATCCGGGTCGGTGGCCGAACTACCTTCGAGAAGGGTCGACAGCGACGCTGGTCCCCATGGATATCGGCTTCGATGTAGATTGCCGCGATGTCGCCGCATCGTTCCCTTGCCAGAACGGGATCGCTCCCCCGGCTGGTGGTTCTCCTGGTCGCATCGATCTCCGCGCTGGGCCTTGCGGCCCTGCAGGGCTGCGGCTCCGACGGCGGCCCCGGATCTGCTGGCGCTTCGGCCGGCGGGCAAGGGGGACGGTCGTCGGGTGACGGCATCGGGGGTTCCCGCGGCGGCTTGGGCGGCGCCGCCGGCGGAGGTGGCGGCCCGACTTCCGCTGCTGGCCACGGCGGAGACGCGAGCGGCTCCGCGGGTCAGGGCGTTGGCGGTCGCGGCGCCCCCGGCGGGGAAGCTGGCACCGGCGGAGCCGCCGATACCGGCGGGGGAGGGGCGTCAGCGCGCGGGGGTATGGCGGGCAGCCGGGCCGGGGCGAGCGGCCACGGAAGCGCTGGCGGCGCAGCCAGCGTCGGAAGCGGCGGCTCGGCGGGGCAGGGCGGCGCGGCGAACGCAGGCAGCGGCGCGGCGGGATCCGGCGGGGCGAACGGCGCCGGAGGGCCGGTCGGCGGCGTTGCCGGAACGGCCGGGCTGGCGGGCGCGGGCGGAACGGCGACTGGAGGCGGTGGCGGGAGAGCCCCGGGGGGCGCGGC
>Ga0207652_10003484_pt1 | contig 12965 bp, 10 predicted proteins | sample KBSC63BmetaG_FD_184334 | JGI IMG/M metagenome (GOLD analysis project Ga0207652, IMG submission 184334) | Corn rhizosphere microbial communities from Kellogg Biological Station, Michigan, USA - KBS C6-3B metaG (SPAdes) (version 2) | ecosystem: Host-associated > Plants > Roots > Rhizosphere ... | reverse complement strand
ATCAGTAAAGGAATTATTTCTTCAAAAGCTGTCGGAAAATTACAAGTTAGATTAATTGGAGCGGCAGAGTATTACTGTAAGCAGTTGCCACTCTTATCGGGTAAAACAAGCGGCCCATAATCATAGGGCTTGTCAACCTCCTGTCTGACGCTAGCTGATTGAAAAACAATGCGGAGGGTAAACACAAAAAGCCGATATTTATTCGTATGCTGGAACTGTTGCTGATATGTACTACAGCCGATTGTTATTTCGTCAGCCGGCCTACTGGAATCTTTGTTGCGAGCAGTGTAGTTAGTGACCTGCAAACGGTGTCCCGAATATTCCGACTGCAAGTTCTGCCCAGATGAGTAAGAAAGAAAATAGAACAGCTCCACAAAGAATAATTCTGCCTTTGGTACTTTTCACTTTTCTCAGAACGAGTTCGCAAAGCAAACCTGTCCCTAATAGTAGAATCCCCATTATTACGAAGTCCAGGATTTTCCAGTCAACACCATTGCTAAATTGCATTGCAATTAGTGGAATAAGCAGTATGGTAGGTACTGCTGCCAAAATGAGCATTAATCTTTTGTTTTGTACGGTCATAATTGATGAATTATTAGTTAAATGATAAATGTTTCCAATTATAGTTGGTCTAAACAGTAGCAGAACCTCTTTAGTGAAAAGCCATTTAGCCTTGTTCTGTCGGTATCTTTCCGAATAATAATGAAATCGCTCTGTCAAATCCCCTTCAATTTCTTCAAGTAAGGCGGGATTACAATACCAACGAAAGAAACCTAACACTACTCGGGGTGGGTTATTCTCTGATTGTTTCATTTCTCTGAAAATTTGAAAACGACTTTTGGAATTGCATCCCAAAGAGAATTTCGCTGCGCCTTTGTGCGGCTAAGTATTTGTCGGCCACTCGCGGTAATTTCATAGAGCCGCTTTCTTTTTCCTCCTCTGACGTTTGTAGCTTCGCCAAATTCTGACTTAACTAAATCTTTTTCTTCAAGTCTTTTAAGAACTGTTTGCATTGCTCCTAAACTTACCTTTCGTTGAAGCCGATCTTCAATTTCTGAGATAATACTTACACCATAAGCTTCTCCGTTAAGAATTGCAACGGTGAGTAAAACGATTTCTTCAAATTCTCCTAAATGGTATTGGCTCATTATTATTCATATTTACCACAAATGTAGTTATTATATTTAATAAAGCTTATTTGTAGTTAAAATATTTTTGTTAAAATTTTCTGCTTAAAACCCGCTTTAGATTTGTGCTGACCTTAAATTGTAATTGGTTCTTTCGGCGTGTCAATTTACATTGCTGGCAACAAACCGGCATTGGGGATGGCAGGGCAATGTATGTTTTTCCGCTGGAACGAGTTGATGCGGTTGTTGCCTGCCGTGTTAGGTTTTCGGAATTATTATTTGGCTTACCGTCTGCTATTACTGTCATCCTTTCCGGCAACTCTTGAATTGCACGCATCTGTTCTTTCTCCAAATCCAATCATTCTCGCTCAAGGGATTTAAGCTCACCGGCTCCCCAACGAAGAAGTTGCATCTTACGTTTTAATATCTTCGATAATCTTTTGATTGGCAGCGTAGTAATGAATAAACAATTTTCTTCTCACATCAAACCGTTCTGGACAGCAATCTTTATCAAAGATGCTGTATTATTTGCGTCCAGTTTGGTCAATAAATTTTTTCTGTGTGAATCAACAGTCAGTGGGCTGATGAATAATTTTTCAGCAATCTGGTGATTGGTCAATCCTTCTGAAATCAGATGTAAAATTTCTTTTTCCCTTTTTGTAAGTTTGGGCAAACTGTCTGAAGGCAGTATTGATAAGGGTTTCACAACATGCTCCAGTGAAACGCTCAGATACATTTTATCCTGCAAAACCGTTTCAATCGCTTCGGCAATTTCCTCGGCAGAAGCACTTTTAATCAAATAGCCTGCTGCGCCGTTTGCAATCATTCTTGAAATATAACTTCGTTCACTGAATGTGCTCATGCCGATAATTTTTATTTGCGGAAATTCTTTGTTGATCTTTTTGCAAAGATCCATTCCGCTCACGTCAGGAAGATTAATGTCGAGCAAAACAATATCTGTTTTATTTTTTTTCAGAAAAGGGATTGCTTCAAAAGGATTGGAAACAGCACCCGCCACTTCAATATTTTTTAATCCCCGAAGTAAGGAATGCAAGCCGGCAACAACCATAGGATGATCATCAATAATAAAAATACGTACACACATTTTTAAAAATAATAAGAAAATTTCAAAGAACAAATCATCAGCAATTTCCTTCGATGGTAACAGAAGTTCCTTCGCCTCGGGAAGAAACAATATCTAGCGTTCCATTCAAATATTCGGCACGTGCTTTTATATTTTGTAAACCAGCGCCACTACTGATTTCTTTTGGATCAAAACCTTTTCCATCATCTTCAACAGTTAAGGTAAAGTGGTCTTGTTTACGAACGAGTTGTATTAAAACATTTTTTGCGTCAGCATGTTTGATCACATTGTTCAGCAATTCCTGAACCATTCTGTACGCAACAATTTCATTGCTTTGTTCCATTCTTTCTTCCATCCCATAGGCTTGCAATTGTACCTTAATTTTTCCGGAAATATTTAGGGTTTCGCAGTAGTTCTCCAGCGCTTCCTTCAATCCGTATTTGATTAAAGATTCAGGCATCATATTATGTGAAACGCGCCGCAATTCTGCAATTGACTGGTCTAATTGCATAATGACGTTACTCATGGCGAGTGCATTTTCTTCAGATAGAAAAAAGTTCCCTTTCATATTTGACATAGATAATTTTACTCCTGATAATAAGCCGCCGACACCATCATGAAGATCACGGGCCAAACGCGTTCTTTCTTCTTCCTGGCCTTGCAGCAGCGATCGCGCGGCGATCAATTGCTTTTCGTTTTCAAGCTCCTGAATTTTTTGCATTTTCAACTCCTCACTTTGCTTAAGGATCTTGTGACGATTCCTGAAATTTCGGTAAACCAGTAAAGCAACAAATAATAACAAAATAATTCCTGAGATCAACGCAGCGTTGATATTGTTTTTTGTTTGGATGATGTTTTTATTTTCGGCAAGAGATAATTGTTGCCGCGCAATTTGATTGTCCTTTTTGGCACTGTTGTATTTCTTTTCCAAAGCATGCATGTTTTTTGTCGTGGCTTCATTCATCATCTTCTCATTCAATGAATCATATTTTTCGCGAAAGAACAATGCAGATTTAAAATCAGATCGTGCTTTTTTTATTTTAGCCATCAATAAATAATTATCGCGAAGCGAATAGGTATCGTTTGCTCTTTGTGCAATGCTGACCGCTTTGGTAAGATTCACTTCTGCATCAGCAGGAAGATTTTTTTTCAATTGCGCAGCGCCTAATCCGCTATAAATATAAGCCATCAACGAAGGCGGAACCTTTGAAGAAAGCTGTAAAATCTCCTTGTATTTTTTAATACTTTCATCCGTTCTGTTTTCTTCTGAAAGCATCGCTGCATCATTGCTGAGCGCACGAAATAGAACGTAATTATACTTCGAAGGATCAGTAATCAATTCAGTTACTTTCCTGTATAAAATCCTTGCACTGTCATATTGTTTTAATTGCCCTTTTGCATTTCCAAGATTAAAAAGGCCGTTGCTCATCAGCATGGTATCACGCAATTTCAATCCATTGAAATACGCACCGGACGCATATGTAGCCGCTTTTTTAAAATCACCGATCGTCCAAAAAAGAATGGAAAGATTATTGGCGATTTCGGCAGAAAATTTAATGTCGTTATTTGAATCAGCAATTTTTAAAGCATCGATAAAGTAATAAGTGGCAGAATCATATTGCTCTTTATTTTGAAAGATCCAGCCTTTCAAATCCATAACAAGCGCCAATTCTTTTTGGTTCTTCAATCGTCTTGCTTCACCAAATGCTTTTTGAATAGCAACTTGAACAGAATCTTCCTTTTGCTGAATAAAATAGGAAACGGCTTTTATCCTGAAGTATTCTACAATGCCTTTTGAATAATTTATCTTTTTTGAAGAAACATAAAATTTGTTGAGGTAAAAATCAGCTGAATCAACAGTGGCAGGATTTTGTGCAAACAGCATTGCTTTTTTTATTTGCTGATTGATCACAGCCGAATCCGCATTAATTGCCTGGCTTCGAAATTGAAAATGAATCAGAAGAAATAACAGCGATACCGTCAGATATTTGTGCATAAATTAAAGCAGCTTATGTTACTGCACGAAACGAATTTCTCTAAAAAAAATCATCTCTCCAACCATTTACAATAAATCCCCCTTTTCGGGGAGAAATAAAAAACCTGTTTTACTGGGATTGCCTGATACGCTGATGTCACGGACTTTTGCAAGGGGTTTTAAAATAATTTTTTATCATCATTAAATAATTTTTTTATGGAAACATCACGTTCATTTTTTTATGCATTGATTCCAACATTCATTTTCATGTTTTGCTTCAACACATCCCAATCACAGCTATTGAAAAGATTAAAGGATGAAGTTAAAAGCCGTGCAGAAAATAAGATCATCAACAAAGCCGGAAATGCCACCGATAAAGCAATTGACCAAACTGTTAACACAGCAGGCGGGAAAAATAAAGAAGGAAATATCGGCAATGTTGCTGGTGATAATTCTTCAAAAGAAGACATCGTGAAATCAGAGCCCACTAGCATGAAAAGTTATAAGAATTATGATTTTGTGGCCGGTGATAAAATTATTTTTCAACCAGACCTTAGTGATGAAGCAGATGCGGAATTGCCCTCAAGATTTATTGTAAAATCAGGCAATGCGGAGATACAAACTTTTGAAGGAGAAAAAGTTTTACATTTTCAGGCTGATGGACATGCAACGGTTGCACCTTTGATGAATTCAGATAAATATCTTCCTGAGCAATATACACTTGAATTTGACATGATGCTTGAAAATGATGCAAGCTATTTTCAATATGTAAGCGACTTTCTGGTTGAGTTTCGCAAGGCCGATGATCAGAATTATAAAAGTTATCCTTTCTTTAAATTCAGAATGGAGGGAATTTCTGCCGGTAGTTTCGGGGATAATAATGCAGGCCGCCAGCAATTTGCAAAAGAAGTTTCCCAATCTTTCGGAGCCGGTAATACGTGGCATCACTTTGCCATTTATGTTCGTAAAAACATCGGGAAAGTTTACATAGATCAAAATCGTGTCATTGCTACCAACACATTACCGGTTGGAGCTGATAAGGTAGATATCCAGGCCGACAGGTATGGAATCAAAATTAAAAATTTCAGGCTTGCAGAAGGAGGCGATGATAAGTACAAAAAGATCGTCACAGATGGAAAATTTATTACACATGGAATTTTATTTGATGTGAATCAATCATCCATAAAGCCGGAATCAATGGGTGCATTGAATGAAATTGCAAAACTGATGAAAGAACATGCCGATTTGAAATTTGAAATTGACGGTCATACCGATAGCGATGGAAATGCAGATGCCAACCTGAAATTGTCTCAACAAAGAGCAGATGCGGTAAAAGTGAAATTAGTTGAGATGGGAATTTCAGACTCCAGGCTTACTACCAAAGGTTTTGGAGCTACAAAACCGATTGATAAAAATGACTCTGCAGAAGGGAAAGCCAATAACAGAAGAGTTGAATTTGTAAAAATATAATTTGCTAAAAAATAACTTTGTATGAAAGTTTATTTAAGAAGAATCATCGTCGTCTATATATTTTTTTCAGTAATTATTCCGGCAAGGGCACAGCAATATGTTGGCTATGCAGAAAACGCAACAGGAAAAATAAGCGGCAATGAAACAACCAATATTTTTAAAAGAATTGATGCGGCTAAAAATATTGACAGAACAAAAGCGGAAGGATTGAAAAAATGTCTTGCTTCGCAATTGAAGATATTTTACTCAGATCCGTTGTTGAACCCGCCGATTGGCTTTAATGTAAGAACGTCCTTTGGAATTACGAATGACCCGTTTGCAAAAAACATTTTGTTTCCTTCATGCAGCTTCCAATTTGATTTTTATTATCTTGATAAAGATGAAAAGACAGGTGGTACAAAAGTATCAATGGACGGCACTTTGATTGCAATGGAAACGAATGCTGAAGATCATTTTTTCAGGCAGGTGGGCAATTTCTGGAAAGACTGCTCTAACGCCAACTTCCCCCTTTTTTTTGAGCAGCCACCAATCTCTGATTCCAATGCTAATTACATTGAATTGAATTTTAAAAAGTATGGTTATCCCGCAATTGCACCTGACAAGCCTTTCCGCATTGTAAGGCGAAACAATCAACCTCTTTTTGTTCCGCTAACGCGTAAAGAATTTCTTCAGTTTCTGATTGCGCAAAAAAAATATGAGATTAAGGAAGATGAAAAACTGATTCCGGATTTACAGAAAAATATAAAGGAATCGCAGCAAACGCTGCAAAATCCTCCTTCTTATATGACAGAAGATTTTAAAAAAGCACTGGTAAAAGGCGTTTCAAAAATTGAAAAAGCAATTGATAACACCAAAGAAGAGATCAGCCAAAAACAGAATAAGATGAGAGAGTATGAAAGCATGCTGAGTTCAATGCCCTCAGTCGAAGCGGTTTCGCCGGCACGATTGGATGAAAACAAAAAAACAGATGATTTTGATCAGTCAAAAAGACTTGTGCCGTCCGGAAGAATGGAAGGCGTTGGTTTGTATAAGATCAATCCGGGTTATTATGATCGAGCTGCCACGGCGCCGGGCGCTCAATTGATCATTGTTTATTATCAGCTTCCGAACCTGTCGGTTTTTGAAAAGACGCAATTCAATTATCTTGAAAAAAAGACAATGGAAATTTTTAATCACCTCAATTATCATCAATTAAAAGAAAGTATGAAATAGTAAACCATGAATCTAAAACGACTTTCATATACTCGTCTCTTATGAAAACCTCTATCCCTGTCTCAATCATGTAGTGTGCGATATGAATAGTCATACTTCAACAGCAATGAGGAAAGCAATCAGTAATAATCCTCACGAAAGCAGAAAGGAATGGATGATTGGATGTGTGAAAGAGCTGGTAAGAAGAATGAAAATAATAATGGATGGCAATTCTTGCAACAAGACAATCAGCCACTTGAGATTAAGGGTCAGGAAATGGTTGAAAGATTTTTGGAGTATATTCATTTAAATCCTGTTGTCGGGAGCTTCCTAAATAAACCCTAATATTGGAAATACAGCAGTCCAAGAGATTTTTGTGAATCGGACAAATATCAGAAAGGCTTTATTGAATTGAAATATTCATCATGAGCAGAAGGCACAATGGACGCTTGCGCCAACAGGAGGATTTTTATTATATTAGCCTTAAAAATTTTTAAAAGATGTTAGGAGATGCAAATTCAAAAGTGGAAGTTGTGACACACACAACTTTGCCGCCTTTTCCTGGAATATTGCTGGCCACAGCAGGACTTGGTTTTTTTATCGCGGGCGTCCTACATCCTTCAGGCCATAAGGGGCAAGATTTTAAAATGGTGATTGTTTCCATGTTGTCTGATAAAATGTGGCCTGTTGCTCATTGGTGCGCGTTGGTGTCTGCGTTTATTCTCGCGTGGTCATTATTTCTGCTGTTTGATCTAACAAAAAAACCAGCCGCCCACGCTATCCGTCTTGGTGTTATATCGACGGTATTTATGGCAATGGAGTTTTCAGTTGAACTCGCAGCACGTACAGAAGTTGGAAGAGTAGCAACAGATGGCACAAGTCCCCTGCTTTCTCTGATAGACGTGATGCAGGCGGCAGGGTGGCCTTTTTTTGCACTTGCTTTTATTTTGCTTGCCATTAATACTAGTTGGACACCAGTTTGGGTAAGGGTGGCCGGGGTGATAGGCGCTGGTGCCCTTGGAGTTGGAGGATTGGTGGTTCAGGGACTTCACGTTGTTGCTCTTGGCCCTGTATTTATAGTTGGAAATGCTTTGGCTTTCTGGATGATCTGGGCAGGAATTCATATAGCGCTCAATGGTTCAAAAAAATTTGGGTAAGCAATTTTTTTCGTTTGAAGAAGGAGGAACTTACTCATCTGTTAAAATTTCTTTTAGGCGAGGAACAAAACAAAAAACGAGATAGAAAAAGTGATAATAATCAATGTCGTTTTTTTTTATTTGGAAAGCTGCTACCTGTGCGCTCGCATTGATATAAAGAAAAGTATTATGAACTGTTTTAAATGTTCGGTCGCTTAATTGTAACTCCAATAAGGGTAACGGATTTAGGGAAGGAGTGTATGTTTTAACATCTACGGTTGTTGATTGGATAGATGTTTTTACCTGAGGTATTCTGAAATGATTTTATAATTTATGACAACTGATAATAAACACTGTTTATAACAATATTTATGAAGGCCATTTATTAACCAACATGGAAGGACATGTTAAAGGTGTTCATCATGGTTTAATTGGAAATTTCACTTTTACAGATCTCGATCCAAAATGAAGGAATGCCTGCCTGGAAGAGAGTAATTGAAAACGCAATAAAATTTTTATTACGTTTTGGATATTTAACCTGTTTTACTAATTTTAACGCCGGAATTTCAACAAGTTCCGGTCAACTGCTTATGAAAAAGAGAAACCATTTGCTGCTGTTGCTGATTGCAACCTGCATTCAACTATCCTTCTGTCAGTCATCCTTCTCTCAAAAATTGCCTTCAACGCTTTTATGGCGAATCAGTGGGAATGGCCTGCAAAAACCATCCTACCTGTTTGGAACTTTGCATCTGACCGATGAAAGAGTATTCAATCTCGGCGATTCACTGTATAAATCGATTGAGCAAACAGACGGCTTGGCGATTGAAATTGACCCGCAGGAATTTACACCCCTAATTATCGACGAAGCCAAAAAAGAGGTTTACCAGAGGGGGCAACCCATCAAAGAATTAATGAATAGCGTGCAATACGAAAAGTATGGAAAGATGCTGGCAAAAAAATTAAATAAAAAGGCGGATAACATCACCACATCTGACATACTCGACGAAAAAAATAAATGGATCCGTCAAAGTTTTAAAAATGGCAAAATGCAAACTTTCCTCGATGCCTATCTTTTTGATATAGCCAGAAGACTGGGGAAGTGGACGGGTGGTGTTGAGGATCTGAAAGATCAGCAAGGCCTTACAGACCTCGTGGATGAATCAGACATTGAACAGATTGCCATCAGTGGAAGCGGCGAGAGCATGAAGGAAGATAACAAGAATGCAGAATACCTTATAAATGCTTACATCGATAATGATCTGAATAAGATTGACCGGATTTCCAATTCACAGGACAGCTTGTTTGAAGATGCACTTCTGTTCAGGCGTAACAAAAAAATGGCGAGGCGCATGGACAGCCTGTCACAGCTGCGAAGCATGGTATTTGCAGTTGGGGCAGCTCATTTGCCGGGAGGCAAAGGATTGATTGCTCTTTTAAGAGAAAAAGGATTTACGATGACGCCTGTCTTTTCTTCAAAGAAAATAAAGCCGTCGGATTATAAAGTAAAGGAAGTACCCTTGACGTGGTATGATGTAAAAGATGAGCAGGGATTATATAACGCCTCCATGCCGGGTAAGCCGGGCGATATGACTATCTACGGTGTTATGAACATGAAAATGTATTTTGATATTTTTTCGAGTACCCTCTACATGACCACGGCTGTAAGAACTCCCTATTCTCAAAAAATGGCGGACAGTGTGCTGCGTGTAATGGCGTCGTATTATTTTGGAAACGCGAAAGGAAAACCAATCACTATAAATAATATTCCCGGAAAGGAGTTTATATCAGAAAAGCAAAATTACAGTCACGGCTACCTGTTATTTAAGGACGGCAAAATGTATATTGCTTTAGGTATGAGTACAAAAAGCGGCCATGCAGGTGAGGCGCTTATTAGCCGCTTTTTGCATTCATTTTCCATTACACAAAAGGCAGCGGATACCAGTGGCATCGTTACCTATACCAACAAAATAAAAGCCTATCGCTTAGAAGTTCCGGGTGAGCCAAAATCCGGAGACGATTACACAAAAGCAACGAAAAAGGACAGCACCATCGTGAATGAATTAAATATTGCCGCAGATCCTGTAACCGGTGCTTATTTTTTCTTTGGCAGCAATGAGGCTGCCCCTGGTTACAATTTAGAAAACGATAGTGTAATGCTGGTTGCGATTCGTGCATCACAATTAAGCAAGTTTAAAAAGATGAGTATGGATACGGCGTATATAAAAAATGCTTGCAGAATACTTGACCTTGCAGGAATGATGGCAGATGCGCCATTGACGATGAAGACGCGCTTTCAATTCAGGGGAAACCGTTGGTATGGCCTGGTGGCTATTTTTGATACTGCAAAAGATGAATCATCAGTGCAAAGATTCTTTAATTCCTTTACCACGCTGGATTACGCACAGGTAAATTGGGGCAATCATACTTCGGCAGATAACAGCTTTACTACCTGGTCGCCATCGGCGTTTACCTATGAACCGGATAAAAAAGATGAAGATGGAAAGCGGAAGTGGAAGTATGAATGTTATGATTCTTCAAGAGCAGATAATTACGGAATAATCGCCGATGAATTTAGTAAGTATTACTGGCAAAACAGCGATTCTGCTTTATGGAACGAAGTGATAGCCAGGTACAGTTCAGATAGTGTTCTTGTTAAGAAAAAAATCAGCAATAACGGCCTGGAAGGGTATGAGTTAGAGTTGAAGGCAAATGGTTCCTCGAATGTAAAACGATTAAGATTCTTTTTAAACAACGGCAAACTGTACACCCTGATGACCCTGCAGGCAGCCGGAGAAATCAATAATGAAAACACCAATAAATTTTTTGAATCCTTTCATTTTACTTCTGTTCAGCCGGATACAAATGTCCTGGTTTCAAAAGCAGCACTCTTGCTCTCAGATATGGGTTCACCGGATTCTTCTGTAAGCAACAGCGCTTTAAAATATTTAACCATAGTGCCTTTTGTCAAAGAAGACCTTCCTTTGCTGCACCGCGCATTATTGAGAAGTTATCCTGAACTGAACTATTCTCCCGATCAAACAAGGAATAAGCTAAAGAAGATCATCCTTAATTTTAAAGACCCGTCTTCATTCAGCTTCGCTAAAAATAATTATGCCACCGCAAATGATACCACACGCAATTTGCTGCTCTCCATTATGACTTCCTTTCCAACTAAGGAAAATTATAATGATATCAAAACTTTGTTGTTGAAACAGCCACCTATGGTTGAGCCAGGTTACCAGGTTATCAATCCGTTAACCGATTCGCTGCAGCTGACAGCTACTATATTACCGGATCTTTTGCCTTTGCTAAAAGATACTGTCATGGGCCCGTTATTGATTAACCTGTCTGCTCAGCTATTGGATAGTGGCCTGGTTGATAAAAATATCTTTAAACCGTATCATCCTGATATTTTAAAATTATCAGCGAGAGAATTGGCGCTGGTAAAGGAAGATCCTGATAATTCCAGCTACTATGATTATTTGCTGGTGAATTTGATGGGAAAGATGAATACTCCTGAATTTAATTCAGGGCTACAAAAATGGAGTCTCCTTTCAAAGCCATCTTACATTGCTTTAGGGGCAGTAAACTCACTGCTTCGGAACAACCAGGCAATTAATCCCCTCGCCATCGGAGCATTGGCAAAAGATAATAGCACCCGGGTAGAATTATACGATACTTTAAAGACGTACCATAAAGCGAATCTTTTCCCTGCAGCTTATTTTACTCAAAAATCATTTGGAGAAAGTTACGCGTTTACTGCTGATGAAGATAATACGCCCTCAGTCATTACTTACCTGTCACAAAAAGTGATCAATTTTAAAGGCAGGCAGTCCCGTTTTTATTTTTATAAACTAACATTTCATGATGGTGACGATACCACTTATTCTCTTGCCTGTGCCGGCCCTTTTAATGTGAACGTACAAGAGGTGTTTTCAAAAGACGCCACCGGCGTGATATATTATGATGAGTATTTTGATCAGTCTAACGTTCGGAAACAATCGGAATCGTTAATAACGACAATGGAAGATTGGTTTGAATGGAGTGATAAGAAAGAAAATAAATAATCTGGCGCAGATCATTGCCTGATGAACAGACAATGTTCACTATCGAGAGACCTTATGGGTATTTCACTCTATAGTATACCACTTATTTCAGTACAAAGGGTACCACTTTTTGCGAGTGGATTCCGAAGGATTTCAGAGCGATGTTGCGCCAGGTGAGGACCCGAACCCAATATCGTCCAAATGGTGTTATAAATGCAGAACGGCGCTTTGGTGCAGGGTTCATATGGATTACATACAGTTTTCCCAGCGACGGCTTTTTGAAGTCGTGGGGATAAAGGAACATTAACTTGTGATTTTATGACAGGCGAATAAAAAGATTTCACGTGCGGAGGAACATGCTTGGGAAGATATGAGCGTTATGCCCATAATGCAGCGCGGCGATGATCTTTTTAGAAAGGAACACGAGGTTTTTTTCGACAGGAGGGGGTTCTTGCGTCTTCCCTTAGATTTGCATATGAATCGAGTTAGTCCGGTTTGAAAATTTTTTCTAAAAAACGAGCCACATGAAAAGCATTTCATCCAATAATTTATTAAAACTAACGATTGGTGTTTTGGGAATCGTGTTTGGAGATATAGGGACAAGCCCTCTTTATGCTTTAAGGGTTTGTTTTACAGGAGCAAGTGGAATCGCCGTAACGCAACAGAATGTGTTTGGCGTTTTGTCTTTGATTCTTTGGTCTTTGATTCTTGTTGTTAGTGTAAAATATTTGATAATAATTCTTAGAGCCGATAATGAAGGAGAAGGAGGAATTTTAGCGCTTATGGCATTGGTGCTGCCTAAGAAAAAAAGTAGAAAGTACTTCCTCATTCTGTCTATGGGTTTGTTTGGTTCAGCCTTGCTATACGGAGACGGAATGATCACTCCCGCAATTTCTGTACTAAGTGCTGTTGAAGGATTACAAGTTGCTACACCCT
>Ga0207652_10003482_pt1 | contig 12972 bp, 10 predicted proteins | sample KBSC63BmetaG_FD_184334 | JGI IMG/M metagenome (GOLD analysis project Ga0207652, IMG submission 184334) | Corn rhizosphere microbial communities from Kellogg Biological Station, Michigan, USA - KBS C6-3B metaG (SPAdes) (version 2) | ecosystem: Host-associated > Plants > Roots > Rhizosphere ... | reverse complement strand
GACATCGCCGCCTGTATGTTGTTGTTCCAATCGGTGGCCGTGCTCGTCGGACTCGCGCTCTTAGAGCAGAGCAGCTGTGGCGGCCGATCGCGCTCGTCGGCAGCATCCCTTTGGCGGGATCGATGTTGCGCAATCAATAGAGTTGGACGTAGGCCTGCAAACCGGGTTGACGGGCAACGGCGCGTTTGCATCCCCGCCGCCCGACACCAAATCTTGATGGAGCCTTACCGTCGACCTCGCCATTCAAAACGACCTTCTCCGCGGTATTGAGCGTGCCTGCGATGGCCTGTGGCTCGCCGAGGTGGTTTGACCATGCCGCGCAATGTCTTCGGGCAAACCTGCCGCATGAATCAGTGGTGAATCCGAGGACTATATCAGTGAGAAAAGAAAAAATGCCGCCGATCCTGTCGCACAAGCACTACGGTGCGGCGTCCGCGTTTAAACCCGAAAACCTGCTGCGCGAAGCACGTCGCCAGAAAAGCCTTCCGGAAGTCCCCGTTCCCGAAATCTGCATTCTCGATCCCGATGGGGACATGGTTCGATATCTGCGCAACGCCGGATTGGCTGTCCGCCACACCGGATGGGCTTGCTACCACACCGACCTCTATGTCTTTCGTGAAGGCGAGCATGAATATGGCATTCTGGGCTGCGTTGTCGGAGCCGCGTTTGCGGTCCTCGTCGCCGAGGAGCTGTTCGCGTCCGGCTGCCGGTTTCTTGTCAGCATGACCTCTTCCGGCCAAATTCTCCCTGTGCAGGCGCCACCGTATTTCGTTGTCATCGACCGCGCGCTTCGCGACGAAGGTACGAGCTACCACTACCTGCCCCCATCCGATTACAGCGAAGCGCCGGTACATCTGACGCAAATGGCAAGAGAAGCGCTGACTGCGGCGGGCGTTCCGATCCAGTCCGGCGCGACATGGACCACGGACGCTCCCTTCCGGGAAACGGAGAAGGCGATCGACGCAGCAAAGGACGCCGGCATTCTTGCGGTCGAGATGGAGGCGGCAGCGCTCTACGCTTTTGCGAAAGCCCGCAATCGCGCAGTGCTTTGCTTTGCGCACGTAACCAACCAGATGGGCCGGATCGAGGGAGACTTTGAAAAGGGCATCGCGGACGGAGCCGAGGAATCGCTTAAGGTCATAGCCTTGACCGCGGGAAGCTGGAGAGGGAAGTCGTGAAATGAGAGGCAGCCGCCGCTGCGGGCGTGCACCGATCACGGCGTCGTTAGCCGCGGCAGACTATCAATCTGAGCCGTTCTGTGGGATTTTGGGGGTGTGAACCGCCAAATCACCATCCGCCGTCTGCTCGCAATCGTCATGATTGCCGGGCTGGTATTGGCTCCGCTGTCCTCGCCTGTCATGGCCGGCGCGGGTTCGGACGCTTCGATGTCGGCGATGGCTGGCGATATGCCCATGCCGGCAGTAGCAGACGAGATGGCAGGCGACATGCCCTGCTGCCCGGCCAAAGCGCCGGCGCCGGTCGATTGCGACAAGTGCGTCTTCACCACGGCCTGCATGTCGAAATGCTTCACGGGCATGTCGGCGACGGTCTTCCATCCGTTTCCACCCGCTTCCGATAGTGTTGCCAGCCTGCAAAATGAATCCTGGCCCGAGGGCCTGGGTCACCCACCTCCCGAACATCCACCTCGAACTCTGACCTGATCGGCGTCACCACGCCGTCTGCCGCTGCGCGAGCCTAAGGCCGCGCAGCTAAACGCATGCCGTTCGCGGCACATCAGGACATCGAGGACTGCAACATGAAGAGATACACCTGCGCGCGCGCCCTCCAGGCCGCGCTGATCGGCATTGCCATAACCGGGCCGGCCACGCTCGCGCGCGCCGACATCAAGGACTACGAGTTTCAACTGGCCGACCGGACCATCAAGGCTGGCTCGGACAGAATCATCACGGTGCGGCTGATCAACAAGACCACCGGGAAGCCCGTGCCCGACGCTGTCATTTTCGCGACGCGTCTGGATATGGCTCCAGACGGCATGCAGGAGATGACGACCAAGGTCACGCCGATGCCGGGTACCGAGCCAGGCACCTATCGGTTCAAGGCAACCTTGAGCATGGCCGGGGGCTGGCAGCTTTCGCTCGGCGCAAAGGTGCAGGGCGAGACCGGCACGGTCGAAAACAAGCTCGTTATCACGGCGCAGAAATGAAGCGCGCCATCCTCGCCAGTGCCACCGTCGCCGCGTTGATCGCGGCGGCTGGCACCGCGCTCGTCATCGCCAGCGCGCAGCGGCAGCCGGCGCGCGCCATTGCCATGGTCACCCCCGCTGCGGCGGAAGAAGGCCGCGCGCCGATCTATTTTCAGGATCCGGACGGCAAGCCTTCGTACTCGCTAAGGCCGAGGAAGACACCGGACGGCCGCGACTATCGCGCCGTTCCCGCCGGCGCCGACGTCAGCTTCGACGAGGTCGCTCCGGAGACGACGCCATCCGCGTCAGCGGCGCCCCACGGCGCGACCGAACCCAGGATCAAATACTACCGCAATCCGATGGGACTGGCGGACACGTCGCTCGTGCCGAAGAAGGACTCCATGGGGATGGACTACATCGCGGTCTACGAAGGCGACGATACCGACGACGGCTCGGTGAAGCTGTCGCCCGGGAAGATCCAGCGCACCGGCGCTAAATCGGAGCCAGCCGCAAAGCGGGTGATCCGCACGATGATCCGCGCGCCCGGGACCATTCAGCTCGACGAGCGGCGGGTTTCCGTCATCTCGATGAGGTCCGAAAGTTTCGTCCTGAGGGTCGCCAATGTCACGACCGGGTCGCACGTCATCAAAGGCCAACCCTTGATGGAGGTCTACAGCCCCGCGGTGTCGTCCGCGGCCGCCGAGTACCTCGCCACCATCACATCCAGGACGACCAGCGGCAACGAATCCTACGGTCGGGGATCCCGACAGAGACTGATGAACCTTGACGTGCCGGAGGCGGCGATTGCCGCCATCGAAAAAAGCCGGAACGTTCCGACGTCCATCGAGTGGACCGCTCCGCGCGACGGCATCGTTCTGGAGCGCAACGCGATCGAGGGAATGCGCGTTCAGCCGGGCGGCGTTCTGTTCAGAATCGCGGACCATTCGGTGGTCTGGGCGCTCATCGACGTCGCGGAACGCGATCTGGGCACGATCTCCATCGGTCAACCGGCCACCGTGAAGGCCCGGAGCTTTCCTGGGCGCGAGTTCGCCGGGAAAGTCGAGGTCATCTATCCGGAGATCAACAAGGAGACGCGGACGGCGCGTATTCGCGTCGAACTGTCGAATCCCGACCTCGTGCTGCTTCATGACATGTATGTCGACGCGGAAATCGACACCGGCAGCGGCGAGCCGGTCTTGTCCGTTCCCGAAAGCGCGGTCATGGACACCGGCAGCAGGCAGGCCGTCTTCGTCGACAAGGGACAGGGCCGCTTTGAACCCCGCGAGGTCAAGCTCGGCCATCGGGGCTCTGGTTATGTAGAGGTTCGGCAGGGCGTCACCGACGGCGAGCCAGTCGTCGTTTCGGCCAACTTCCTGATCGATGCGGAAAGCAACCTGAAGGCGGCATTGAAGGGCTTTTCCGAGGGGGCCCAGCAATGATCGCCCGCCTAATCGGCTGGTCGGCCCGCAACCTGCTGTTGGTTCTATTCGGCGCCGGGTTCGCCGCCGCCGCTGGAATCTATGCGCTTGTTCATCTGCCGCTGGACGCCATTCCCGACCTCTCCGATACGCAGGTGATCGTCTATACGGAGTATCCCGGGCAGGCGCCGCAGGTGATCGAGGATCAAGTCACCTATCCCCTGACCACCGCGATGCTGACGGTGCCGCGCTCCAAGGTCGTGCGCGGCTTCTCGTTCTTCGGGGTGTCATTTGTGTACGTCATCTTCGAAGATGGCACGGACATCTATTGGGCGCGCTCGCGCGTGCTGGAATTCCTCAATGGCGCAACTTCGCGACTGCCGGCGGGTGTGGCGCCGACGATCGGTCCGGACGCGACAGGTGTCGGCTGGGTCTACCAATATGCAGTAATGTCCAAGGAATTGAATCTTTCCGACACGCGTACGATCCAGGACTGGAACCTGAAATTTGCGCTGGCCAAGGCCGAGGGCGTCGCCGAGATCGCCAGCGTCGGCGGCTTCGTCAAGCAATACAACGTCATCCTCGACCCGCAGCGCATGCGCGACCTCGGCATCACCATGCAGAAGATGCGTGAGGCGATCCGCGCCAGCAACGCCGACGTCGGCGGGCGGACCGTCGAACTCTCGGAGTTCGAATACGTCATACGCGGCAAGGGGTATCTGAAGGGCATCAACGACCTCGGCAACATCGTGCTGAAGGTGAATAACGGTACGCCCGTTTTGCTGCGGGACGTTGCCCGCGTCGAGCTTGGCCCGGACGAGCGGCGTGGAATCACCGAACTTAACGGTGAAGGCGAGGTTGCCGGCGGCATCGTGCTGCAGCGCTTTGGGGTCAACGCGCTCGATGTCATCGAAAACGTCAAGAAGCGCTTCAAGGAGATCGCCAGCAGCCTGCCGAAGTCAGTCGAGATCGTTCCGGTTTATGATCGCTCCAACCTGATCAATGCGGCCATCGCGACACTCAAGCGCACGCTGTTCGAGGAGAGCATCGTCGTTGCGCTGGTCTGCATTGTTTTCCTGCTGCACGTCCGCAGCGCGCTGGTGGCAATCCTGATGCTGCCCGTCGGCGTGCTGATGGCATTCGGCGCGATGAAACTGCTTGGGCTCGGCTCCAACATCATGAGCCTTGGCGGCATCGCGATTGCGATCGGCGCCATGGTCGACGCGGCGATTGTGATGATCGAAAATGCCCACAAGCACCTGGAACGCGCCGAGCCTGGCCGCTCACGAATCAACATCCTAATTGCGGCGGCGTCGGAAGTCGGGCCGGCGCTGTTCTTCAGCCTGCTGATCATCACCGTGTCGTTCATGCCGATCTTCACGCTGGAATCGCAGGAAGGGCGGTTGTTCAGCCCGCTGGCGTTCACGAAAACCTTTTCAATGGCAGCGGCGGCGCTGTTGTCGGTCACGCTGGTGCCGGCGTTGATGGTGATCTTCGTCCGAGGCCGGATCGTTCCGGAACACCGAAATCCGATCAACAAATTTCTGATCTGGATCTACCGGCCCGTGATCAAGGGTGTGATGCGCGCCAAGACGCCGGTGATCCTGCTCTCGCTCGCGGTGCTCGCGGTGACCATCTGGCCCGCACGCCAGCTCGGCACCGAGTTCATGCCGAACCTGAACGAGGGCACGCTGCTTTACATGCCGACGACACTGCCCGGCATCTCCGTCACCAAGGCCGGCGAATTGATGCAGACGCAGGACAAGATCATCCGGTCGTTTCCGGAAGTAGCCTCCGTCTACGGCAAGGCGGGACGTGCGGCGACCGCGACCGATCCGGCACCCTCCGAGATGTTTGAGACCGTCGTCAACCTCAAGCCGAAGCAGGAGTGGCGTGCCGGTTTGACGGTCGATGGCCTGATCGCGGAAATGGACAAGGCCCTTCAGTTTCCCGGCGTCTCGAATGCCTGGACCATGCCGATCAAGGCGCGCATCGACATGCTGTCGACCGGAATCCGGACGCCGGTCGGGGTCAAGGTCATCGGCACCGACCTTGTTGAGATCGATAAACTCGCCAAGCAGATCGAGCAGGTTCTGAAAGCCGTTCCGGGTACGTCTTCGGCCTACGCCGAGCGCGGGATCGGCGGCTACTACCTCGACGTGACGCCGGACCGTGAGGCGTTGGCGCGCTACGGCATCATGGTTCAGGACGTCCAGGATGTCATTGCAACCGCCCTCGGCGGCCAGACCGTGACCACGACGGTCGAGGGCCGGCAGCGGTTCAGCGTCAACATGCGCTACCCCCGCGATCTCAGAGAAAATCCGCAGACGATTGCCAACGATGTCCTGGTTCCCATGTCCGCCGGCGGCGCCGTACCGCTCGGAGAGGTCGCCAAGGTTACGCCGACACGGGGGCCGACGTCGATCCGAACCGAGAACGGACAGTTGGCCACCTACATTTACGTCGACATCCGCGACCGCGACCTCGGCGGCTACGTCGCCGAGGCGCAGCGGGCGGTGCAGGCCAGCATCCAGTTCCCACCCGGCTACTACGTCGTGTGGAGCGGTCAGTACGAATATCTTGAGCGTGCGACGGCGCGTCTGAAGATCGTGGTGCCGGTGACGCTGCTCATTATCTTCCTGCTGCTGTACCTTAACTTCCGCTCCATCACCGAGACCATGATCGTCATGCTGTCGCTGCCGTTCGCACTGGTCGGCGGGCTTTGGCTGATGTGGTGGCTCGGTTTCAACCTGTCCGTGGCGGTCGCCGTCGGCTTCATCGCGCTCGCAGGCGTCGCCGCCGAAACTGGCGTCGTGATGCTGATTTACCTCAACCAGGCGTTGGCCGCGATCAAGACCGAACGCGAGACGGAGGGCCGCGCGCTGACGCGCGGCGATCTTTACGACGCCATCATGGAAGGCGCGGTGGAGCGGGTGCGGCCAAAGATGATGACGGTCGTCGCGATCATGGCGGGGCTGCTGCCGATCATGTGGAGCACCGGCACCGGTTCCGAAATCATGCAGCGCATCGCGGTGCCGATGATCGGCGGCATGATCTCGTCGACACTGCTGACGCTGATCGTGATCCCGGCGATCTTCGGGTTGGTCAAGGGCTTCGGGTTGCCGAGCCAAGACCGTTCCGAGAGCCAGCCGCCCCCGGCAAGCAAGTCGATCAAGCGGCCAAGACTCGTCTCTGAACCTGCAGAATGAGGTGAACCATGATGGACGGAATGATGCCTGGAATGATGTTGGCGGTGGGGGTGATTTGGCTGCTGGTCGTCGTCGTCCTGGTCCTCTCGGCGGCAGCGCTCATCAAGTACCTGTTTTCCGGACGCAAGGGAGACCGACAATGAGCAAATTCGCGATCGTAGCGCTGGTAACCTTCGCATCCCTGTCTTCCGCCCTCGCGCAGCCGGGCGACGCATCCCGCGGCGAACAGGATTTCCGCGTTTGTGCGCCGTGCCACTCGCTCGAACCTGACCGAAACATGACGGGGCCAAGTCTGGCCAACCTTTGGGGCCGGAAGGCCGGCTCCCTGCCGAGTTTCGACCGTTACTCCGACGCGCTCAAATCGTCGGGAATTATCTGGGACGACCGCGCGCTCGACGGATGGCTCACCGATCCAGAGCGCATGGTGCCGGACAACGAGATGCCGTTCGAGGGCATCAAGGATGGCCGGGTTCGTGCGGACCTGCTGGCCTTCCTCAAAGATGCCACCAAACCGGGAGCCTCGCCGGAACGGACCGCTCAGGCCCAAATGAAGGGCATGGGTGGAATGATGGGCGGCGGACGCGATCCAAACCTAAAAAATCTGGAACCGAACAAGCGGGTCAAGGCGATCACCTATTGCCGCGACACCTATCGCGTGACCACCGCCGACGACAAGACCCGCGCCTTTTGGGAACGCAACCTGCGCTTCCGAACCGACTCCAGCAAGGATGGACCTGAGAAGGGTGCTCCCGCCATCATGCCGGCCGGCATGATGGGCGACAGAGCTTCGGTAATTTTCGCAGCGCCGGACGAAATCAACAAGATGATCGAGGCGCGATGCTGAGCCGCGCGTCCTGTCGCGAAGTCTGCGGAATAGAAGTTAGTCGCCGGCGAAACCGATTCAGGTCCGCGCCATCGCGTGCGCGAACACCACTTCGATCAACGTGCCCAACTGCGGGCCGGTCTTGATGTGGAATTGGGCGCGGTTGGCCTCGACCAGGGCTTTGGTCAGCGAGAGACTGACGCCGGAGGTGTCGGAGGCCTGATCCGAGGGGGCTTGGGTCCGGAACGGCTCCATCGCGGCTGCGACTTCGTTGTCGTTGAGCCCGTGGCCGGTGTCGCGGACCCTCAAGACCACCTCGCCGAAATCCGACAGCGCGGTGGACACGATGACCTGGCCGCCGGCATTGGCGAGATGGATCGAGTTGCCGATCAGGTTCAGCGTGATCTGGCGCAACGCGCGGGCGTCGGCCAGCACCGGCGGCAGCATATGCGCCAGCGAGGTCCGGATGATGATGCGTTCGCGGTTGGCCTGCGGCTGCATCACCGCAACACAACTCTCGACCATATCGTTGAGGTTCTGGTTGGCAAAGGCGAGGTCGAGCTTGCCGGTCTCGATCTGCGACAAATCGAGCAGGTCGTTGATGATGGCGACCACGCGTTCGCCGGAAGCGCGGATGTCCTTCATGTATTCGATGTAGCGTTCGTTGCCGAGCGCGCCGAACCGTTCGCCGATCATCACTTCGGCAAAGCCGATGATGGCGTTGAGCGGCGTGCGCACCTCGTGGCTGATCCGCGCCAGCATGTCGGCCTTGGCGTTGGCGGCGCGATCGGCCAGCCGTCGCGCCTGCTGCAGTTCGCTTTCGCTCTTTTTACTTTGCGAGAGATCGCGAAATACCGCGAAGAAATTCGGGCCGTCCGGCCGGGTCCGTCCCATGGTCATCGACAGCGGGATGATGCCGCCCCCGCGCACGCGGCCCAGCAGGTCGCGGCCGTGATCGAGCAGGCTGGCGACGTCTGCGGATTTGATGCCCTGAAGATAGTCCAGCACCGCAGGCTGGCTTTCCAGCGCGAACAGCTCGGTAAGATTGTGCTGCACCAGTTCGGCGCCGTCGTAGCCGAACAGCGCCTCTGCGCTGCGGTTGCACGAATTGATGTTGCCCTCGGCATCGAACATCACGATGCCTTCGGCTGTGGTGTCGAGGATAGCGCCAAGTTCCTCGGCATTGGCCTGGCCGACGGCGGACGGGTCTGGCGCAGGGATCGCATCTCGCATCGCCGCAGTGACATCAGCGCTTGCCGTCTGCGGGTTCAAAAAAATCAGCGCCAGCGCGGAATCATCGTCCCATGAGATCGTATGGAGACGCGCCTCCGTGCCCGATGCCGGCGCATGTTCGGAAGCCTGGTTGGCGGAAATCGTCACCGGCGTGCCGGTGTCCGATGTGCTGCTGGCGCTGGAGATGCCGGGCTCGACATAGAGCCCGTCGAGACCGCCGGCCTCTTCCAGGGCATGAAGGCTCGGGTAGCCCATCCGCTGCAGAAACGCAGGGTTGGCATAGAGCAGCCGGTCGAGCCGATAGATCAGCACGCCCGCGGGAAGCAGATCGAGCAACGTCTTGTCGCGCCGGGTTTCACCGCGCGCGGGCGGCTCGGCACGCGCCAGCCAGCCGGGCTGCTCGCTGACAACAGGCGTTTCCGGCGCGGCCGGCTGCTCGGCAATGGTTTCGGGCGCGTCAGAAGTTGCTGGCGTCGCGGCTGCGGCGCCGTTTTCGCTCTCGAGCCGCGCCGACAATTGCCGGGCGAGTTCGTTGAAGGCGCTGTTTTCCACCGGCGTCAGGACAGGCGATTTCGGTTCGCTGGGCGGTCGAAACGGCAGGACGTTCTTGGGGGGTTCCACGGCGGTATCCAAATCGGTGTGTTGTGAAGTCTCTGATGCAATCGACTCCGGTGATTCAGGCGTACTGGACGAAATAATAGTGGGCGCCGCGGGCAAGTCCGCGGCAGGCGGGTCCTTGGCAATATCCGCCGCAACGACGCCGGCCGAAAGCGTCTGCGGCGTCGGCGGATCACTGAACAATTCATAGCGGCGCAACGCGGCGAGACGCGCCAGGCCATCGAGATCGCGGCAAACCCCAAACCCTCGGTAACCCGCGAAATTGCGCATCCGATCGTAGATCGGCAGTCCCGACAATTCCACCGGCAATCGGCCGCCGCCATCGACTGGCCAGTTCAGGATGATGCCGCTCCAGGTGCTGCGGGTGGCGACGGCCTGAAGGACACGGCCGCCGGGGTCGAGCCCGAACACCTCGGCGATTTCGCTCCACAACCGGCCGAAGCCCGCGGCGGTGCGCACGCCGATCAGGCGGGTGAATTCGTCGGAGCCGAGCGAGAAACGGCCATCGGCATCCATCTGCCACATGAAGCGCAGCGGGTGCCGGCGCGTGTTAGGCGCGGGCTCGTCGAGCCATGACGGCGCCTTGGCCGGCGCAGCTGCGATCGGTGGCGGGGCGGACGCTTCAGTCACCGGCGCCGGCTCCGGGAGCGGCGGAGCTGAGGGCTCGTCGGCAACCGCTTCGACGTAAGGAGAGGGCTCGTCCCGATCAAGCTCGATATCGGGCGTCGCCATCTCCGGCGGTGTCTCGGCGCGTGACGCTTCGACGTGAGGCACGTCGAGTTGTAATACCGTTTGCAGGTCGGGTTCGGGCGGCTCGTCCGGGGCGACGGGGTCGACGGCCGGCTCTGCGGGCTCGTCCACAGCCTCGTCGATCAACGCAAACTCGGCAGGCGCCTCGCCCGATATTGCCGGCTGTTCGTAGTCCGGGATCGGCGGATCCGCCATTGCTGCGGCCGGCGGCAGCGGCGGCTCGGCTACTGCGGCTTCCGGCAATGCCGGTGCGATATGCCGGATGTGCGCGGCAGCGCCGGCGACCGGCGCGATCAATGCGACGAGGCCGACATCGGCGCCGGTACCAACGCGCTGCAGCACGATGTGGCCGATGCCGATCAGCTGCTCGACGCGGCCCTGCTTCAGCGCGTCGCTGCGGGCATCGTCGAGGCCGGCCTCGGAGAGGTTGCCAAAACCGAGCAGCGATCGCGCGGCGTCGCTGGCGCCGACGAACAGGCCGTCGCGCGCGAACGCGGCGATCGGCGTATCGATGCCTTCGACCAGGCGCTGCAACCGCTCGATCAGCGGCATCTGGCGGCCCACCGTCTCGGCGGCCGCCACCAGAACGGCGTGGCTGCCATCGGCAAAATCAAGCCGCGCGCAGCCGCAGGTAACCAGCATGCCGAGCGGCGCGCCGAAGCCGCGCAGCCGCTCCAGCCGGATCGCGCCGCTCGGCGCCAGCCTGCCCGCGAGGTGCGCGACCTGGCGGCGGTGTGAATCCGCCGGACCGAAAACCTTTTTGGCGAGCTCAGCCGCATTGGCTGCGCCGAACAGCCTGGCGCCGACCGGATTGGCCCACAGAATCCGGGTGCCGTCGATCGACCAAAGCCATGCCGGGAGGGCGCTTGTTGCATGCACCGCCAGTCGCGGATCGCCGACGCCTCGCAACTGGAATTCCGCATTATTCATGGCAGTGACATGACCGAATTCATCGCAGTGACGTGACTGACCGGTTTGGTGCTTGCTCGACGATGGCGACAGATTTCGGGCGGCCGAACCATGACAGCTTTAACGGGCTGTTAGTATCGCCCGCGGGACACGGCAGGTCCACGGCCTGCTAGCGGCGGAGCTACCCAAAGCCACGATAACCTTAATTCGGTCGGGCGCGTCAATTCGCCTGGACCCTGATGCCGGTGCGTGCGTTGAGGTGCTGCAAAAGACGATCAAAGGTTCACGCGGGGGAACTGATGGAGGCGGCGTCCTACCGGCGGGAGTCTTTGCCGATGATCTCGACGCGGGCGAGGGGGAAACAAGGGCCGTGGATGGCCCTTCCGAAACAGGAGTGGACCATGAGCGACGAAGTGCGTGACTTCGAAATTCCAAAGGAAATGCGATCGATGGCCGAGGCGAGCTTGGAGCGGGCCCGCACGACGTTTGAGAAATTCCTCTCCGGCGCGCAAGCGACCGCGGGCTCGCTCGAGGAGCGGGGCGCGACGGTTCGCGCCGGCGCCAAGGACGTCAGCGCCAAAGCGATTTCCTGTGCCGAAAAGAACGTGCAGGCATCGCTGGACTACGCGCAAGCGTTGCTGCACGCCAAGGACCTGACCGAGGTGATGCGGCTGCACAGCGAATATGTGCAGGCCCAGATGAGCGCGTTGACGGAGCAGGCCAGCGAGATGGGCCAGATCGTCAGCCGGGCGGCCATCGAAGCCGCCAAGCCAAAGGGCTGAGGCTCGATCTTCAATTTGAGGTTTCGGGGCTGGAACGCGCATCCGGTCCGGGTCTGCCATGCGGCATTGCACCTCAAATTACGCCGGGTCGCATTGCGTTGCACAAAATTGACATGATATGGGGCCATAGCGTCGGACGCCCGACGTAAGGGCATTCCCGCTAGGTGATCCAATATGACGTTCCCGGCATTTTGGCCGCCGGGTGCGCAAAGGGGTCACACCATTTCACCCCCATTGCGAAGGATGCATGCCATGGCAAATCCGAACGATCCTTTCTCCGCCTCGATCATTCCTTTCGAGGTCCCCGAGCAAATGCGTGCGTTCGCCGAAAAGGGCGTTTCGCAGGCCCGCGACAGCTACGCCAAGTTCAAGGATGTCGCCGAGAGCCACAACGGCACCATTGAGGCGGTGTTCACGTGCGCCAGCAAGGGCGCCAGCGAATACTCCGCCAAGCTGATGGAAATGATGAAGGCCAACACCACCGCGACGCTGGACTTCGCGCAGGAGCTGTTGGGCGTCAAGTCGCCCTCGGAGGCGGTCGAGCTGTGGACCTCTCACGCCCGCAAGCAGTACGAGGCGTTGACCGCCCAGGCCAAGGAGCTTGCCGAATTGAGCCAGAAGGTTGCGACGGAAACCGTCGAGCCGATCAAGGCCAATGCCTCGAAGCTGTTCAAGCCGGCCGCCTGATCGATCCCGTTCCAAAAAAGCCCGGGCGGTGAGCCCGGGCTTTTTGTTTGTGGCGGCGCCTCTTTGGTGCGCGCGGATGGCGCCGACGGTATCGCCGCCGGCCTTGCCAAAGCTGTGCGTTGCACCTAGTTTCCGCACCGTTCGGCGACCCTTTTTTGGGGCCGACAAGCGATGCAGTTGTAGCTCAGTTGGTTAGAGCGCCTGTCTGTGGAACAGGAGGTCGGTGGTTCGAGCCCACCCAACTGTACCACTCGTCAAACCGACATCGCGACCGTCATTGCAGCAAGCTCGAGCGTTTCGACGACAGGCTGAGACCATCTGCTCTGCTTGCCAATCCCCCGCCATTCACCCACAATTCGCAAAGGCAACGCTTTGGGGGATTCATGTTTGCTATCCGGTC
>Ga0207652_10003481_pt1 | contig 12972 bp, 9 predicted proteins | sample KBSC63BmetaG_FD_184334 | JGI IMG/M metagenome (GOLD analysis project Ga0207652, IMG submission 184334) | Corn rhizosphere microbial communities from Kellogg Biological Station, Michigan, USA - KBS C6-3B metaG (SPAdes) (version 2) | ecosystem: Host-associated > Plants > Roots > Rhizosphere ... | reverse complement strand
GATATCGGTCTGGTCTGGACCCTCGCAACCGGGAACGCGATTTTGTGGCGGAACAACTCTCGCGTTTACAGGCAGCAGGTATTCATGCCTTTGGTGTGAGTGGCAATCATGATACGCCACGCCAAAAAACGGAACAGGGCGGGTTCGCGCCACAAAGTCTGTATGGAAAGCTCAAAGGCATGCATTTTTTTAGCTCTTCCGACCAGATTCAGCCTGTTTTGCTGGAGATCGCCGGGATACAAGTAGCTCTCGCCGGTTTGAGCTATCATCCTCATGTGCCGCCTGGGGGTGATCCATTCGATCAGGTGCAGATTGTTGATCCTGAAGGGGTACTGGAACAAGCGCAGGTGGGAATCTTGATTCTGCATACCGCCATTGAAGGCCATGCTTTCCCCGGTCAGATGGAAATCTTCGCGCGCCGGGACAGCCTGGCGCATCTGGCAGGTTTCCAGATCGTGTTGGCGGGCCATGTCCATGCCTACGACCGTTTCTCCATCGGCGACAAGACCGTCGTGGTGTGCGGAGCAACAGAACGGATGGAATTTGGCCAGGATGAAGAACAAGTTGGTTTTGTCTTCCTTGAAATTACCTCTGAAAGGTTACTTCATTCTGAACGTGTTCCCATCGAGCCACAACCACGTCATCTGCTCCGCCTGCGAACGGCGGAACTTTGGTCGCACCACGAAGCCATGCAAGAAGAACAGACGGATGACCTTCCTGCCGACGAGGAGAAGCGCTTTTTTTCAGACAGAATCTCCCGGCATCTCTGTGATCGAACGGATCTGGCAACAGGTCGAGCCTTTGTGTACGGAGGATGCAATAGTGCGTGTGACGCTCGAAGGGCCACTGACACGCGAGCAATACCACGAACTGGATCTACGCGCCCTCTGGCAACAGGGACAACAACGGGCCTTTTCGTTCGAGGTTGATGAGAGTCGCCTCATGCTTATCAGCGAGCTCTCGCAAGGACAGATTGAGCGTGGCGATCGCATCGCGCCGCGTGACATGTTAGAAAGCATTGCCTCTGAATGGATGGAACAGACAACAACCCCTGCCGAGCGGGTACTCTTACAGAAAATGCGCGCCCGCGTGCTTGATCGATACGAAGAACTGGTAGGAAGAGAGACGGCCCGATGATTACCCTGAAGCATCTGCAAGTGCATAACTTTAAAGGCCTATGTAACGTGGACCTGCATTTTCCTGAACAGGGAAGTGTGTTGATCGAAGGACATAATGAAGCGGGGAAATCGACGCTGTTTGAGGCGGTCTATGTCGCGCTCTATGGCAAACCTCTGGTCGGAGAAGAGAAACTGGCCCGCCAGGAAGAAGTGATTCAACACGGTCAGCCAAAAGCGACGGTCGAACTAACTCTGAATATTGGTGAGCAAACCCTGACCGTCGCGCGCGTGTTCGAGCGGAATCGAGCGCAACATCAGCATGCGGTCCTGACAATCCAGCAGCCGGGGATGCCACCAGAGACGGTCAATCGTACCAGGACGGTCAATGAGCGTCTACTCAAGGAACTGGGCAATCTCGATGGAGAGAGTCTGCGCAATTCCTGCTTTATGGAACAAAAAGAGCTGGGGCGGATCGAAGCACTTGACCCCACGAAGCGAGAAGAGGCTGTTCATAAGTTATTAGGTTTGGAACGACTGACGCAGTTGATGGACGAGTTCAAGGTGGGTCGTAAACAAGAAAACGAGTTGGCTCAGGCGAAACAACTATTAAGTCTGGCGCAGCTTCAGGAGCAAGTGCGCACGCTGGCGCGCGAGGAAGTAGCACTGATTGAACGGTTTGATGCCGTCAAAGTCGCCGCTCACCTTGCCCAACTGACGACACTAGCACAACAAAAAGCGGCACAGGAACATCATCTGCATGAGCTGGGCGAACGTATCCAGCAAGCCCAGGAAGGCTTGGAGCATTGCCGCGCTCTCCATGAGCAACTCAATCGTTGTACGCAGATAACACCGATGCTCGCTGACCTTGCCGCAACACGCAGTGAGGCCAACCGACTGCGGCAAATGCTAGAGCAATTGGCCCACCAGGAGCAGGTGGAACTGCCAGAGGCACGAGCCACGTTGCAGCAGATTGAGCATATGGCTGAGGAGATCGCGCTGGTCATACAGATGAGGGCAAGCGTCCAGGAAGCAACGGCGCATATGCTGGAAGCGCGACGCTTACTCGCGGCATTGCAGCAGGCTGAAGCAGATCAAGAGCAAAAGGTTGCTGACGTTGTACGCGCTCGCACACGCAGTGAGCAACGGGAAGCTGAAGCCCAAAAAGAGCATCGACGCCTTGAGGAGAAACTCCGTACTCTCGCGACAAAGCAAGAACGTCTGGAGCAGGCGTTTGAACTGGTCACGCAGTGGGAAACAGCGTGCCAACAAGCGGCGAGTATCCAACAAAAGATTGAGGAAGCCGACCGCCAGCAGCAGGAAATACAGCGGCTACAGGCAGCACTCGCGCAGCAAGAGCAAAACGCTCGCGACTGCATCGTAGTGGTTGAACAGGCCGAGCAAGCCAGTTCACAGGCGAGTGAAGTAGTGCGTCTCGCGACTGCCTCTGAGGAACTCGCGACCTGGATCAGACTCAAAAGGGTAGAGAGAGCTTTGAGTGGGTATGCCGAACACCAAAACACCTTGCTCACGAACAAGCAACTCACTGAGACGGCACTGACCGAGGCGCGCACCAGGCACCAGGATACGCACACCACTGGCTCTCGCTCTCGCCTTCATCGTGGCGTTTGTGTTAATACTGTTAGCAGGGTTTCTCTGGTTTCCTGCTTTTGTTCTCTGCGCCTGTTGCGCAGGTGGGGCGATCGCCTGCTGGATCTGGCTCAACCGTGCAAACCAGCAGGTGAAGCAGCGTCTCAGCGAACGAGATCACTACGGGGCAGAACTCCAACAGTTGGAAATGCACCGACAAGCGGCACTGCAAACCGGTGGAGACCCGGCAGCGCTCTTCTCTCATGAACAACATATCCGGGAGGCAGGGCTAGATATTCCTGCGAGCCTTGAGGCTGGCGAGGCTACTCTGAGCAATTTGCGGCAACAGGCAGGAAACGGCAATCTCGTTCAGGCCAGAACAGCAGAGCAGTGCGCACGCGATCATGCGGTACAAGCGCGTACGCAACTGAACCATGCCCAGGAGATCGCTGATGAGCGGCGTCAGGCGTTGAGCCACACTCAGGCGAAGGGAGATCCTGCCATCCAGTTGCGCGTACTCGCTCTCCAGGTCGCTGAGCAGGAAGAGACGGTTGCATTGGCTGAGCGGCGCGCAATGCAAGCAATGCAAGAGGATGGGAGTTGGCCTACCGGAAGCCAGGGTGTCCAGGTGGTACTTGCTGCCTGCAAAGCAGAACAACAGGCGACCACCGAAGCCCAGGAGCGACAGGCTGATGACGCGGCGCGCCTGCGCGCGGAAGCACAGGACGACCTGGAACAATCACAACAACTCTTGCGTCAGGCACAGGACGCCGTTCGTCAACAGCGAAGCGCAGATCCTGCTGCCCAGGTCGAGCATGCACAAGCTGCTTTCCAGGCAACCCAAACAGAGGTCGAACAACAGGAAACAATCGTTCAGCAGCTTTTAGCAGAATTACACCTGGAGACAGAGGCCAGCGTCGAGGTGGAACGTGGACGAGAGAAGGCGCATATTCAAGCACTTGAAAGCGAGCTGGCAACGCGCCCGGCACGTGAGGCTGAGTACCTGGAACAATCAACGGTACTGCAACAGAAGGTGACCACGACCGCGACAAGCCTGGAGAGTCTTTCCAGGGAAGCGCAGCGCCTTGTGCCGACCAGCTTACCCACTTTCTCCGCTCCTGCAAACGGAGAGGCTGACCCCGCGCTTGAAACGAGCTGGATGACGACACTTGAACACATCGTCGCAACCTTGCGTCATACCCTGATAAATCTCGATGAAGCGGGGACACAAACACAACGCGATACGGCGCTGGGTGAGCAAGGCAAAGTCAAGAGTGAGCTTGCCCGTCTGACCAGAGAAAGACAAGAGAACGAGCAAAAGATCGCTGATCTTTTCTCCACACGCCAGATGAGCGCGCCGTCTGCTCTTACCTCAGAGGTGGTAATGGTGGCCTGGCCGCTGGTCGCTCGTGTCACCATTGAAGAGGCCGAGCAGCTTAAGTCGGACTTAGAGGAGAGAAGTCGGCAACTGTATGCTGCGCGCCAGAGAGAGCGTGAACTGGCGAGGGAACTTGGCCAGTCGGCCACGCCCTTAGGCATTGATGAGTGCCAGCAGAAAGTGGACGAGCTCCGGGAAAATCGGGATATCTGCCTGAAAGCGCGGGAATTTTTGCACGAGGCGCGGGATCGCATTGCGCGTCATGTGCTGCCAATTACTGAGCGCAATATGCAGCCGCTTTTGCAGCAGTTGACCAGTGGTCGCTATCGCGATGTGCGCCTGACGCCAGAGGAAACGAACGGCCAGCCAGGCGAGATGGATTATCGCATTCGCGTCTGGGACCCTGCCGCCGGGCGTTTTGTGGCGAAAAATCTGTTCTCCGGCGGGACTCGTGATCAGTGTTCGTTGGCGTTGCGTCTGGCTTTCGCGCTGGCAACGCTGCCCCAGGAGTTGGGAGTCGCGCCGGGCTTTATTTTCCTAGATGAGCCGTTGAGCGCCTTTGATGCCCAACGTGCTCAAGCGCTGGTTGAGTTGCTCACAACAGGCACGATTGCCCAGCAATTTAGCCAGGTAGTGCTCATTTCGCACTATCACGCCTTCGATCGGCAAGCATTTCACTATCACGTGCGGATGGAAGCTGGTCAAATTGCTGAATCTGATCTGCCATCTGGCGCTGCGGTTGAAGCACTGCTCACCACGCAGATAGGATGAGCAAGAGCAGCGCAAGCTGCTCAGATAGTGCGAGGGCAAACAAAAATGCACTCATGCGTGAAAAATGCGGACGTTTGCTTGTCCTCATGTTGCCACAGGCCACGTTTTCTACAAATTATTCAAAAATCGGGTATACCAGGGGAAGAGCGTTCTCAAAGGCGAGAAGAGTGGTGTCTGTTTTCTGGACGATATTTGTGGCGATGACACGTAGAGGAGTGCGTATGACACAGCCCAACAAAGAAACCCAAAGGATCAGAGTGGTTCAATTCATCACCATCGGAGAGCAGGAATATATTCCCGCGCCGCTCATTCGTATCACCACCTGTGGTCTCCTGACTATCGAGATCGTTAGGGAAGCCACTTCACCAGCCCGCAGTACCAGCAGATGCTTCAAGCGGCCCAGGTCCAAATTAGTATGGATGGGAAAGGACGAGCGCTCGATAACATTTTGACAGAGAGATTGCGACGCACGATTAAATATGAGGAGGTCTATGTGCATGATTATGCCTCTCCCAAAGAAGCTCGGCAGCAGTTACAAGGCTATTTGCAGTTTTATAATCATCAGCGGTTGCACCAAGCTCTAGACTACCATCCGCCTGCCTCGATCCACTTTACTGGGTGCGCCGTGGTACCCATACTATTTCGCTCAGCTTATCAGAATTGCTGGAGATGGCCAATGATCGCGGCCTGGGCGATTAGGACCATCAGCCTGTCCATCATGCGACGTTAGAAGATATTGATCTGGAAAAGGTAAAAAAATATCTTGACCAACGTGCGATCGGCAGCCATCGAAGAGGCCATATTCAGGATGTCGAGCGATTTTTACTGGGCACGGAGTGTGCCGTGAAGTTATCTGATGGACAGGCCGTACCCACTAACGCTGGCCTCTTATTCTTCGGCGTTGCTCCTCAGGAGCGGATTATTCAAAGTGATGTGGCGTGCGTCTTATTTCGTGAGGCACTTGGCGCGAGTCGCTATGCTGGCCGCCGCATTCTTACGAGGACATTGCAAGAATTGATTGATGGGGCAGAACTCTTTCTCAGCAGATATATTGCTGTCGGAGCCAAATTGGAAGGCTTCAAGCGGATTGATACTCCAGAATATTCTCTTGAGGCGTTACGTGAAGCCGCCATCAATGCTGTGGTCCATCGTGATTATAGTAAACGTGGTGAGAGTGCGCGTGTCTTTTGTTACCCCGATCGAGTAGAAATCTCACCAGAAAATTGTCAGAAATAGTCCTCGCCATCTGTCATATAATGGATGAAGCAAATTATATCAACCAATTACCCTGAAATGGAAGCAAATAGTAAGGAGGCATACGCAAAGATGGCTGATATCAAGGTAATACCCGACGAGCTAACTGGTTCATCCCCTCAATTCACCAGTAAGGCGACATCGGTAGAGGACCTGGCGACAACTCTCAGCAATTCTACGAGTACGCTGATTGGTGACCTGGGGATACTGGCTGCATTAAACCAGATGGCCTCTGCTATGGAGAATTATCAAACCAGAGTCGCGACCAGCATGGAGTGCTTCAGGACCGCGCTGCAAGACGCCGGGGAGGGCCTGCTGGAGACAGCCGATAGTTTTGTGGCCGCGGACACCGAGCTGGCGGGGACATTTTCCGCACTGGAGCCGCAAATATATTCGGGCTACGACTCCCCGACCACAACTGCCCCAGGATTACCTCTCTTGAATTTGCCAGGTACCACCACTACGCCTGTCAGTCCCGTTATCGGTCTCCAATCCGGGCTTACCGGGGGCAGCACTATTCTAGGGGGATCATCAGTCACAAATCCTGGAGTGTTTGTGAATCCTTAGTCCAGGGCTATTCTTGGTAACTATTCGGCAAGGGTGCCGGGGAAGCAGTCCCTTGGCCAGAGCGCGAGGTTTCCTCGCAAATTTCCCTCTTTTTGCATGCCGCCGCAGGCGGCAAGAGGAGCGTATCTGAGTAGTTACATTCTGATTGTATAGCATGACGAGAGGAAGGAAAACAAGATGGGTCAGGCAGCTCAACTTGCAGAAGTGGCCGATACACTCAGAACGACAGCTGGGGTGTATACCAGTACAGACAGTGATTTAGATTCCACAACATTTATCCTCACGGGAGTAGTGCAGGAGCTACTGGCGGGCTGGCAGGGAGCCAGCAGCCAGGCGTTCGTGAATGCCTGCAACAAAGCGTGGAACGATGAGGGGAAGATCAGCGGCTCGCTGAGCAGCACAGCATCCGCGCTCACCGCTCTGGCAGGCGCCCTTGAAAACAATATCACATCCATCAGTGCTTACGAGACGGATTCGGCCTCAACTACTATCCAACCCGCAGCATTACAGGCTGCGGAACAGGCCGCCAATCTTGCCTGGGCAGCGATAGCTTCCGCGGTCGCGGAACAGGCGGCAGCTATCGAGGCGGCGGCGGCACAGGTAGGCGTTTGTAGCATCGGAGAAGGTGGTCCCTGGAGTGAAGGCGGATGGAATGCCAGCACCTCCCAAGACCCCCCCAAAAAAACGTTCCTCCCAGGCGATTCGGCTTCATCCTGGCGGGATGCGATACGTACAAAAGTGCTCATAGGAATTCTTGTAGCTATCGCTAATTTCATTTATCCTACCCTGAATAACCATGGTCGCATTCTCCCGATTCCATTTGGGCTTGGTGCTGGTACCTCCATCATAGCATCATTTGTTCTTGGTAGCTATGGATTTCCAGAAAACGCTATCTTGCAAACATTCTTTGGGCAGAGCCTGACTATCCTTGGTTATGAGTTTATACCGGGAGCTAAGGGTAGTCCCAGTTATCCAACAGGAGTAAGTTCCGAATCCAAACAGACTCTATCCAATGGAGAAACAGTTACATTCACTCAATACAACTCAGAAGATCCTGAGGGTAGACTCAGTGACACTGAAGGAACTCTTAAGAATGGAGAGGTGCGAGATGTTACTGTGTATACAGATGGAACAACCGTCAGGGAGGATACTACAGAGCAGGATGGCGTCATAGAAACAACAAAGACGACTACTTCCTCTGATGGCAAGGTCACGACCAGCACAACTTTCAAACTTGCTCCTGTACCGGCTCCCCCCAAAACCAGTCCTACGCCGACAACACAGCCTACAAGATGGGGCGTAGAGTCTCGGCTTTGAGCTACGAAGCTGAAGGATCAGGAATTGATTGCCTCACAGAGGCGACCAATTCCTGATAATGTCGGCGGATGTCTGCCAATCGGGGATCACCCGGTTCCAGTTCCTGTTCCCAGGTCGCGAGCGCCTGTTGCAGGAGCGAAAGCGCCCGTTCCTGTTGTTGCTGTGCTGCCGCCGCCGCTGCCAGCAGACTGAGATTGAGGGCGACCATGGGATTGCCCAGTTCCGGCGTGCGTTTGCTCAAATCCAACGCCTGTTGCAACAATGTTTCTGCTGCGGCTGTCTCTCCTCTGCCCAGAGCAATTCCGGCCAGATTGCTCAGACCGACTGCCGCTTCTACGGTATTCGCTCCCCGCGCTTGCATCCGCCTGGCCTCGATGACCTGCGGTGCCAGTGCTTGCAATGCATCGGCCTTCTTTTGTAAAGCATACAGTAGCGTCAACTCTTCCAGGCATTGAAGCGTCTCCGCGTGGCTCTTGCCCAGGGCGCGCTGATAGACGGGCAGGACGCGCAGGTAGAGAAGTTCGGCCTCTGCCCATTTTTCTATGCCTACGCGGGCAACCGCGAGTTTATGCAGGAAGCTGGCCGTCTCCAGGTGTGCGGGTCCCACTTGCTTCTCCTTGATCGCGCACACCTGCTCCAGCCATGGCTCTGCTTCTGCAAATTTTCCCCTGTCCCAATAAAAGACGGCCAGGTGGGACTGAATCTCGACTACCAGCGAATGCTCCTGGCCCAGAGATCGAACTCCCAACGAGAAAGCTCTGTGATAGGACATTTCGGCCTCTCGCTCTTTTCCCTGCGCCGCGTAGATATAGGCCAGGTTGTGCAAACTGCTCAGCGTCTCAAGATGGTCAGGACCCAGGAGGCGCGCCCGGAGCCTGATTGTTTTGTGCAGCAGGCTCTCAGCTTCGCTATAATCCTGGCATGCGCTGTGGAGCGACGCCAGGTTATGCATAACCGTTACCACCAGGAGATGAGAAGGACCCAGGAGGCGCACCCAGATGGCGAGCGCTCTTCTTAACAAGAAAATAGCCTCTTGATACGCTTCCTGTTCGTTGAGCAGCGAGGCTGCCCAGGCAAACACCTCCGCTACCTCAGTCAGAGAGAATTGCCATTCCTCGCTGAGCACGTTGAGCTGCTGGATATGTGCCAGGGCCTGCGGGCGTTGCGGCAGGGCCTTCTCATCGAGCGTCGCAAGCCAGCGCTGCATTGCCAGGAGCGCTCGCTCTACCAGGAGTTGTTGCTCTTGCGGCGAGTAGAGACCGCGTAGAGCCTTCTGAACCAGGGGATGTAGACTGAGCGCGTCCATTGGCTCAACGCGGGTCGCTATGCCGTAATCGAGGAGCAGCGCGATGGCTTCGTCCAGCGTTGATGCATTCTGGTCGGACTCGTTCTCGGTGTTTGCTGACCGCAAAAGTGCCAGGGGAATGCCATCCGCCGCCAGAAATGCACCCATTTCTAGCAAGCTGCTGGCTAGCGGAGACACCTGTTTCAGATGAGCAAAGGTAATGGCCACGACCTGTGATTGAGAGGCAGGGAGACGCTGACGATACTCATGGTACATCTGAAGGTACTGGGGCAGGCTCTGGCCTGTCATTTTGATATATGCTCCTGACAGCTCCAGGGTCAGTGGCCACTCGCGTAATTCCGCAGCCAGGGATAAGGCCATCTCGTGCAGACACTCCTTGCACTCTCCAGCTTCATCAGTCAAGGAGAGCAGGCCAGCGCGGCGCAAGAGCAATTGTGCTGCCTCTTCAGTTGGTAAGATTGTCGGCGATGTCATCATCGATCTACCTTTCCAGTTCTCTCAAGCAGTTTATTTATTTATGTGTATGGATGGATTGAGAGAACGCTGTCTGTACAAGTATTGGTGGATATTTAGGCTGCACAAAATAGCCACGCCCCGGCGGCAGATAGCGCGCAGGCACTCCATAGAGGAGCTTTCCCTCCGCCGGATCGCCGCTCAAAATGATGGCCGAGGTCCCCATTTCACGCAGACGTTGAAACATGGCTTCGTAGGCTGCACGTCCCATCCCACCAACACGGTGCGAGAGTATGATGTGAAAACCAATATCACGGGCAGAAAGAATATAATCGACAAGCGGATTAAGAGGATTGCTGCCAGAGGTCTGAACATTTTCAGAATCATCCACAAACAGAAAAAAGTGGCGACCGTTCCAGCCGGACGTGTTCCCAAGCTCGCTGAGCGGAACATCTGTCGATTTTTGCAAGCGCCGCTCCAGGTCCGTCTTGAGATTACCGATGCAGGTAGCCAGGGTCAAGGCATTGTATGCATACCCCAGGAGATGCCTGCTCTCGGCGAAATCAAGTAACTGCTTACGGAAATCGACAATGGCAAACCCGGCCTCCTGTGGCTCGTAAGCCCGCTCAATACCACGCATCCAGGTACGCAACAGAGAGGTCTTGCCAGATTCACTGTCTCCCAGAATGATGAAGTGGGGTCCGCGAGCAACGAGATCAATAGAGAGTGGGCTGAGACGAAACTCTTCCAGGGCCAGCGGCACACCAGTCTGTTTCTCTGGCGGAGGCAGATCTTCATAGGATACCCGTGATGGGAGCATATAGACAGGCGGAGCCGGTTCGCCTTTCCAGGCAAGACAGATGCGTTGCACCAGATTGTTGAGTGATTGTTGTACGACAGTATTAAGTTGATCCAGAGTCGGCGTCTCGCGCTCAATGAGAGGTAGGGCAACCTGAAAGAATAACTTATCTCGCGTTGCGCCCCGACCTGGCGTATCAATCGGCAACGCCGACGCTGTCGCCTTCCCCAACTCTGATTCCTGGGGATCGTTCAGGCGCAATTCCAGGCGCGTACCAATGTTATCGCGCAGCTTGGTGCGTATCTCGGCCCAGCGATTGGCAGTCAACACCAGGTGAACGCCATAACTCAGTCCGTTCGCGATGATCTCCAACAAATCTGCTTCGAGTTGATCAAACTCCAGGAAGAACTGCCCAAAATTATCAATCAGCAGGAATATATCCCCAAAGGGCATATCCGGGAATTCCCCGTTCTGGCGGCGTGCGCGCAGCGTCGCCATCGTATCTATGCCACGCTCGCGAAAGAAAAACTCGCGCTCTTCAATAACCTGGCGCACCTGGCGCACCACGCGCCTCACTTTGTCGCGCTCCGCTTTGCCACAGGTCGCGCCAACATGCGGAGCTTGCTCAAAGATGTGCAGCAGTCCACCGCCCATATCGATGCCATAGATCTGAACATCGCGCGGCGAATGGGTCAGCAAAAAGGCCGTGATCAGCGTACGCAGAAAGGTACTCTTCCCGGACCGTGGAGCACCAACCAGCGCGAGATGTCCCCCAATCCCGGAAAAATCGAGCCAGCAGGGGATCTGCTCCTGCTTGAGCGGGATATCAAGTAAACCAACAGGTACGCGCAGATCGCCAAACACTGGCGACATCCCCCAGGAAGTCCCATCCAGGTCCATACGCTCGGTCCTCTGGAGCACCTGACCGAAGGGCAACACTTTTTCCAGAGGCGGCAACCAGACCTGGTGGACTGCCTTAGACTGCGTTGTCTTCTGGCTGGCCAGAGCCAGGCGTTCGATAACGACATCCATCTCGGTGCGCAGGGTGTGCGCGACTCGTCCACGTTCAGACTGGTCAGCGTCGGGGTGTTGGACCAGTTTACCCGCAGAAGTAAAAAGCCGTGGCCTGCGCCCAAACAATGCTTTTTCTTCCAGTGAAACATGCGGGACGGAAACCAGTCCCGCCTTGAAGAGATCATAGATCTCCGTATCGACCTTGAAATACCCCATGCCAGGCATCGAAGGCAGATAGTAAGCGTCAGCTTTTTCCAGGACCGTCTTGCTCTCAGAGGCGCTGTACGTGCGCAGGCAGATACGATAGCGCAGATGACTCTCCAGTCCCTTGATCCGTCCCTCTTCCAGCCGCTGCGTGGCAAAGAGCAGATGAATCCCCAGGCTACGTCCGACACGCCCCATCTGCACAAAAAGGTCCAGGAAATCGGAGCGGTTGGCAATAAGTTCGGCGAACTCGTCCACAATAATGATTAAATGGGGCATCGGTGCTATAGTGTGGTTTCTTGCCCACACCTCCTGGTACTGTTTGATATTATCAAGATTTCCCGCGTCGTGAAGCATGCGCTGGCGGCGCTGCTGCTCACCTAGCAAAGCAGAATACACCCGGTCCACCAGCATCAGGTCGCTTTGCAGATTGGTGACAATGCCTGCGACCTGGGGCAGAGCGTCAAAATCGGCAAAAGACGCTCCTCCCTTGAAATCAATCAGCACCAGGTTGAGGGTCTGCGGATCATGGGTAATTGCCAGAGCGACCACGAGGGTACGCAACAACTCACTTTTGCCGGAGCCAGTGGCTCCAACGATCAGGCCATGCGGCCCCATACCTCTATCGGCAGTCTCCTTCAGATCAAGATAGACGAGACTACCATCTTTCTTTTTGCCAAATGGCACACGTAGCAGGTCCGCCCGTGTGCGCGGTAGCCAGGTTATGGCAGGATCAAGTGCATCGGCAGCAGGAATCTCGAGCAGGTTCAGCAGGTGAACATCCTGCGAGAAATCCTCCTGTACGCTGGCCGCGCCCAGCGTCAGCGGGGCCATGCGGCGGGCAATGCGTTCACAGGTCTCAAGATCGATCGTGTCTGGTAGTAACCCTTCCAGGTGCAGACCTCCATAGTGGAGTTCCTCGAAAGCCAGATCACCCACCGCTGAAATTGAGAGACGAGCTCCGACCTGAACCGGTTCCTGGCTCTCATCGTTGACCACGCAGATGATCGTGACTCCCAGAGACTGGCTCTGGCTGAAGAGTGTATTGAGTTCCGCGACCTGTCCCAACGCGCTATGGGGGGAATAGCCATCCAGCACGATTATCAGATGGGGCAGGAACCCGCCCTGTTGCTGGTTCTCTTTGTCTTCAAACAGCCGCTGCCGACGTTCCATCTCCGGTTTGATCTGTTGTTGTAAAAGGCTG
>Ga0207652_10003472_pt1 | contig 12998 bp, 17 predicted proteins | sample KBSC63BmetaG_FD_184334 | JGI IMG/M metagenome (GOLD analysis project Ga0207652, IMG submission 184334) | Corn rhizosphere microbial communities from Kellogg Biological Station, Michigan, USA - KBS C6-3B metaG (SPAdes) (version 2) | ecosystem: Host-associated > Plants > Roots > Rhizosphere ... | reverse complement strand
GGATTTCACTTTCCTACAGACCCCCAGTTGTGGCTTATGCTGCCCGATGAGCGCGCAACTTTCCATCAGACCCCCGATGACTCGGTTACGCCGGCGAAAGTCGCGAATGCGCGCAGCGACGTGTCTCCCTGTCACCCTGTTCGAAAAACGGCGGAATTCCGCGGTTTTTTCGGTTGACACAGAGATACAGGTGTCTCCGTTTGTAACCCTGGTTCAGGGGAGTCTGCCGTCTCGATCGGCAGAGCGTGACGAATCCCGCAAGCGGTGATAGCGGGCGCGCGATGATCGTATTTCCCGCCATCGACCTCAAAGGGGGCCAGGTCGTGCGCCTGGCCGAAGGCGACATGGACCGCGCCACGGTTTACGGCGACGATCCGGCCGCGCAGGCGCTGCTGTTCGCCGAGGCCGGGGCCGAATACCTGCACGTGGTCGACCTCGACGGCTCGTTCGCCGGCCGGGCGGAGAACCGCGAGGCGGTCGAGGCGATCGTCGAGGCCTTTCCCGGCTACGTCCAGCTCGGCGGCGGCATCCGCAACCGCGAGGCGGTGGAAGGCTGGTTCGACCTCGGCGTGGCGCGCGTGGTGATGGGAACGGCAGCGCTCAAGGACCCGCAGCTCGTGCGTGACATGGCGGGCGAGTTCCCCGGCGGCGTGGTCGTCGCGGTCGACGCGCGCGACGGCATGGTCGCGACCGAGGGCTGGGCCGAAGTCAGCGACGTCCCGGTCGAGGACATGGCCCGCCGCTTCGAGGATGCCGGGGTCGCCAGCCTGCTGTTCACCGACATCGGCCGCGACGGGCTGCTCAAGGGCTGCAACATCGAAGCGACCGTCGACCTCGCCCGCCGCACCGATCTGCCGGTGATCGCCAGCGGCGGGGTCAAGGGCCTCGACGACATCCGCATGCTGGCGCTGCATGCCAGCGAGGGGATCGAAGGGGTGATCACCGGGCGCGCGCTGTACGATGGCCGGCTCGACCTGGCTGTGGCGATCCAGATGGCGGGGCGGGCGTGATCCTTCGAGACGGGCCTTCGACAAGCTCAGTCCCTCCTCAGGATGAGCGCTTTCGTTGTAATTCCGCTCATCCTGAGGAGCGGGCGAGACTGAGCTTGTCGAAGGCTCGCTCGCGTCTCGAAGGACCCGCGTCATGACCGTCCGCATCCGCGTCATCCCCTGCCTCGACGTCGCCGACGGGCGGGTGGTCAAAGGGGTGAACTTCGTCGACCTCAAGGACGCCGGCGATCCGGTCGAGCAGGCGCAGGCGTACGACGCCGCGGGGGCGGACGAGCTGTGCTTCCTCGACATCTCCGCGAGCCATGAGGGGCGCGGGACGCTGCTCGACATCGTGCGCCGCACGGCCGAAGTGTGCTTCATGCCGCTGACCGTCGGCGGCGGGGTGCGCTCGGTCGAGGACGCGCGGGCGCTGCTGCTCGCCGGGGCCGACAAGGTCGCGGTCAACAGCGCTGCGGTGGCGCGACCGGAGGTCGTGTCCGACATCGCCGCGCGGATGGGCAGCCAGTGCGTGGTCGCCTCGGTCGATGCGCGCCGGGTCGATGACCACTGGGAAATCTTCACCCACGGCGGGCGGAGAGCGACTGGCATCAATGCCGTCGAACACGCTGTAAAGCTTGCGGAACTCGGCGCGGGCGAGCTGCTCGTGACGTCGATGGACGGCGACGGAACGCAGGCCGGATACGATCTCAAGTTAACTAGAGCTATCGCGGATTCGGTGTCTGTGCCGGTCGTCGCCAGCGGCGGCGTGGGCAATTTGCAGCACCTCGTCGACGGCGTGACCGAGGGCCATGCGAGCGCGGTCCTCGCCGCTTCGATCTTCCATTTCGGCACGTACTCGATCGCCGATGCCCACGCCGCGCTGCGCACCGCGGGGTTACCGGCGCGCGCCTGACAGTCCCGGCGCGGGACGTTAACCTCTGGGCGATTGCGGCGCCGCGCCGAGGTGGCATCAGGGCCGCATGGTCCTGCGTCTCCTGGTTTGCCTCGCTGCTCTCGCCACCCCCGCCGCCGCTTTCGCCGCGGGCGGGGTGCCGGTCCCCGAGGGTTCGCAGTTCACCTTGTTCGCCCTCGGCGCGCTCGGCGTGCTGATCGGCCGGCGCGCTTCGATGCGTGGACCCAAGGACGACCGCGAGCAGGATTGACGCGCGCCGCGCGCTTGCCCATGCGGTGGGCATGGACACGCTGAGCCGCCTCGAAGCCACGATCAAGCAGCGCCTCGGCGCCTCGCCCGAGGAAAGCTACGTCGCCAAGCTCCACGCGCGGGGCTTGCCGGTCATCGCCCGCAAGCTGGGCGAGGAAGCGGTCGAGACGGTCATCGCCGCGCTCGCCGGCACTCGCGAGGAGCTGACCGGCGAAGCGGCCGACGTGCTGTTCCACTTGCTGGTGCTGCTCTCCGAAAAAGGCGTGCCGCTGGCCGAAGTCCTCGCCGAGCTGGAGCGCCGCGAGGGCACCTCGGGCCTCGCCGAAAAGGCCTCCCGGAGCGCCTGATGCCGATCGACGCCACCGCGCCCTACGACCGCGACAACGTCTTCGCCCGCATCCTGCGCGGCGAGATCCCCAACAAGACGGTCTACGAGGACGAGTGGGCGCTGGCCTTCCACGACATCGCCCCGCAGGCTCCGGTGCACATCCTGGTGATCCCCAAGGGCGAATACGTCAGCTGGGACGACTTCTCGGCCAAAGCCTCGCCCGAAGAGATCGCCGGCTTCGTCCGCGCCGTGGGGCATGTGGCGCGCGAGCAAGGGCTGGTGGAGCCGGGCCATCGCCTGCTGGTCAATATCGGCCAGGAAGGCGGCCAGGAGATACCCCATCTCCACGTCCACATCTTCGGCGGCCGGCCGCTCGGGCCTATGCTGAGCCGCTGAGCCGCCGGCCGGTTCATCGCCGGCCACGCACCGCCTGACTTTCGAAAGGTTGCCAGCCGAGTCGCGCAGCGGCTAGAGCTTCGCGCGATGGCCATCGATCTCACCCCGCCGGGCGGCCGCCTCGACGGACTGGCGCACTATTTCCCGGTGCGCGCGTACTACGAGGACACCGACCTGTCGGGGATCGTCTATCACGCGAACTACCTCAAGTGGTTCGAACGCGCCCGCTCGGACTTGCTGCGCCTGCTCGGCATCGACCAGCGCGCGGCGCAGGAAGCGGGCGAGGGCGCCTACGCGGTGGCCGAGCTGGCGATCCGCTATGTCGCTCCCGCCAGGCTCGACGACGCGGTGATCATCGAAAGCCGCCCGCTCGAAGTCCGCGCCGCCTCCTGCCGCCTGCACCAGCGCGCCTGGCGCGGCGACAGATTGCTCGCCGAGCAGACCGTTCGGGTGGGATTCATCGGCGCCGACGGAAAGCCCAAACGGCAGCCGGAAGCCTGGCGCGCCGCCTTCGCAACCCTCATGGAAGACCAGACCGCCGCATGACGATCGACCTCCTCGCCGCCATCCAGAGCGCTTCCGCACCCAACCGGCTCAACCCGGTCAAGCTGTTCCTCGACGCCGACATCGTCGTCCAGGTGGTGATGATCTGCCTGATCCTGGCGAGCGTGTGGACCTGGGCGATCATCGTCAGCTTCTCGGTCAGGATGGGCAGCGTCCGCCGCGGCAGCCGATCGTTCGAGCGCGACTTCCTCAAGGCTCAGCATCCCGAGACGCTGCTGCAGGGCAAGAAGAAGGACAATCCCTCGGCCCAGGTGGCGAGCGCCGGCCTCGACGAACTGCAGCGCTCGACCGCGCCCGGCGGCCGTGTCGCCGACCGCGACGCCACTCGCGCCCGCGTGTCGTTGGCGATGGAAGGCCAGGTGGCGGCCGAAGCGGATTCGCTCGCCGAGCGGCTCAACTTCCTCGCCACGACCGGCGCGGTCGCCCCGTTCGTCGGCCTGTTCGGCACCGTCTGGGGGATCATGAACAGCTTCTTCCAGATCGGCCAGCAGCAGAATTCCTCGCTCGCGGTCGTCGCGCCGGGCATTTCGGAGGCGCTGTTCGCCACCGCCATCGGCCTGTTCGCAGCGATCCCGGCGGTCATCGCCTACAACCGCTTCAGCCACCGGGTGAACTCCTACGAAGCGCGCCTCCAGCGTTTCGCCGATCGCGTCAGCTCTCACATCAGCCGCGAGCTGGAAGGCCTCTAGCCATGGCGATGGGCATCAGCTCCTCCGCCCGGCGCGGCCGTGGCCGTTCGAGGCGCCGCGCGGCGATGGCGGAGATCAACGTGACGCCGCTGGTCGACGTGATGCTGGTGCTGCTGATCATCTTCATGGTCACCGCGCCACTGCTCACCAGCGGGGTGCCGATCGAATTGCCCGACAGCCGCGCCAATCCGCTAGACCAGGAGCCCGATCAGGTGACGATTTCGCTCGACCGGCAAGGCCAGGTTTTCATCAACGACGACCAGGTCCCCAACGGCGCCTTGGCCGACCGGCTCGGCTCGCTGCACCACGGTGGCAAGCCGCCGCTGGTAACGCTGCGGGCCGATCGTGGGATCGATTACGGTCGGGTCATGGCCGTGATGGGCGAGCTCAACCACGCCGGATTCAACAGCATTTCGCTGGTCACCAACGGTTCAGGGGAGGCTCCATAGCCCTTTGCCGATGGCTGCGTTCGCCCATCTTCGACGCGAGGAGAAGCTCGGCCTCGGCATCGCCGTTGTGCTGCACCTTGCGCTCGTCGCCGCGCTCGTGGTCGAAGCGCAGCGCAAGGCTCCGGTGATCCCGCCGGCGGAGCGGATGACCGTCAGCCTGGCCGACGACGTCAGCCTGGAATCGACCGCGCCCAAGCCGTCGCAGGAAGCGCAAGCCGCGATCGCCCCGATCCTCGCGCCGGAGTCCGAGCCGATCCCGGCGCCGGTGACTACCCCTGTTCCCGCGCCGGTCCAGCCCACCGTCACGGCGCCTCCCCCGACGCAAGCCAAACCAGTTCATCGTCAGCCGACCCCGCCCAAACCGGCTGCCCAGCCGCCGGCGAAGCCGCAGGCACCGGCTAAGCCGGCGAACAAGCCCGCCGGCGGCAGCCGTCTCGGCGCCGATTTCCTCAAGGGCATCAGTTCGGGCGAGCGGGCGAGCACCGGCACACCCGCCGCGGCGTTCGGCTCGGCCGAAAGCGCCTCGCTCCAGGCGGCGATCAACCGCCAGCTCAAGCCTTACTGGAAAGCCCCCGAAGGCGTCGATGTCGAAAAGCTCGATACCGCGATCACCTGGGACCTCAACCCGGATGGGAGCCTCAACGGGCGGCCCCGGCTGGTCAGCCAGACCGGGAAGACCGACTCCAACGCGCCGCAGCAGCAACGGCACGTCGAACAGGCGATCCGCGCGATCCAGCTCGCCGCGCCATTCAAGCTGCCGCCCGAATTCTACAGCCATTGGAAGCGTCTGACGTGGCACTTCGACAGGAACCTCTCGCGATGACCAAGCCGTTTATCTTCGCTCTCCTCCTGGCCGGGGTGGCCGCTCCGGTGGTCGCTCAGCAAGCTCCGCCGCCGCAAGCGACGGCTCCCGCGCGGATGCCGGGGGCGGATCAGCCGGATGCCGACGTGGGCCTCACCGGGCGGGTGACCGACGAGAGCGCGTGGGAAGACCTGCAAGTGGCGATACCCGCGTTCGCCACCGACCGCGAAGCACCCACGCCGGCCAACTCGAACGGCACCGGCGCGCTCGGGCTCGAGCTCGCTCGCGTGATCTACAACGATCTCAAGAACAACGCGCTGTTCAAGCCGACCGGCCCGGATTCGCTGCCCCGGCCGGGCTATAGCGAAATCACCGCGCCGGCATTCGGCACCTGGCGCGGACGCGGGGCGGAGGACCTCGTGCAGGGCTACGTCCGCGCGGGGGCGAACGGGCAGCTCACCGTCGGCTGCTACCTTTACGACGTCGCGCTCGGCCAGGAGCTGACTCGCGGGGGCTGGGTCGTCGCCCCGGCCGACTGGCGCCGCGCCGCTCACAAGTGCGCCGACCTCGTCTATTCGCGCCTCTCGGGCGAAAGCCCGTTCTTCGATTCCAAGATCGCCTACATCGCCGAGACCGGGCCGAAGAACCACCGCGTCAAGCGCCTGGCGGTGATGGATTCGGACGGCGCGAACCACCGCTTTATCACCAACGGCCAGGCGACCACGCTCACGCCGCGCTATTCGCCGGACTATTCGCGCATCGCCTACGTCAGCTTCCTCAACGGTTACTCCCGCCTCTACATCTACGACATCCGCTCCGGCGCGCAGAAGCTGCTGGTGAGCAGCAGCAACGCGACTTTCGCGCCACGCTGGTCGCCCGACGGGAGGACGATCCTCTATTCGGTCGCGAACGGCGGCAACACCGATGTCTATTCGGTGCCGGTGGCGGGAGGCAGCCCGCGGCGGCTGACCGATAGCCCGGGTATCGATGTCGGCGGTTCGTTCTCGCCCGACGGCCGTCAGATCGTGTTCGAGAGCGACCGCTCGGGTAACCAGCAGTGCTACGTGATGAATTCGGACGGGTCCAACCAGCACCGCATCAGCTTTTTCGGCGGCCGCTGCGCCACGCCCGAATGGAGCCCGCGCGGCGACCTGATCGCGTTCACGCATATCGTCGGTGACTTGCGGATCGCGGTGATGACGCCGAGCGGCAGCGGCTTGCGCTACCTGACCAACGATTGGCAGGACGAGGCGCCGACGTGGAGCCCCAACGGGCGCATCGTCCAGTTCTTCCGCACCGCCAAGGGATCGGGGCAGACCTCGATCTGGCAGGTCGATCTTACGGGCCGCAACTTACGGCGCCTCCCCACCCCGGTGGGCGCGTCGGATCCGGCATGGGGACCGGTTTTGCCGTGATCGCGTTGTTCCCCGGAGGGCGCACAGGGGGCCTCCGCAGCGCGATCCAAGAACAGGAGAACAGAAGAATGAACCGTCTAGCGATCACCGCAGTTGCCGCCACCGTGCTGGCCCTGGCCGCGTGCTCCAAGAAGCCGCCGGCACAGCTTCCGCCCGCTCCCGGTCAGGCCGTAGGGCCGGCGCAGAGCGCGTTGCCCCCCGGCGGCCCGACGCCCGGGACCGAAGCGCACTTCCAGCAGGTGATGAACGGGCGCGACGTGATCTACTTCGACACCGACAAGTACGATATCGACAGCGAGGACGCCGCGGCGCTGCGCCAGCAGGCGCAGTACCTGCTGCAGTACGGTAGCGTTCACGCGACGATCGAGGGGCATTGCGACGAACGCGGCACGCGCGAATACAACCTCGCCCTGGGTGACCGGCGCGCCAACGCAGCCAAGAACTACCTGGTCAGCCTCGGCGTGCCGGCCGATCGCTTGACCACGATCAGCTACGGCAAGGAACGGCCGGTGGCGCTGGGCTCGGACGAGGCGTCGTGGGCGAAGAACCGCCGCGCGGTGACCGTTATCCTGCAGTAGGGCGGGCTCAGTAGCCCTTCAGCGAGGCCTGAAGTTCGGGTGCGTGGACGATCGTCGGCGCGCCCGTTTCGCTGAAGCGTTGCGGGGCGGGCCCGGTCGACAGCGCGAAAGCCGCCATGGCGAACACGGCGAAGGCGGCGGACACAGACAACTGCTTGCTCACGGCGAATCTCCTTGTCCGGCCATATATTGTGCAAGTGCGATATTGCAATGCAGCATTTGTCTTAAAGTGTCGCGCGTAACAGCGCTTGGAGGGTGGTGGCCGCGCGCCTATTATAGAGCGATGCAGAAAGGGTTATCGTCTTGAGCCGTCCCCGCCGATCGATGGACTGGGGATTTCCGCGCTGGCGCGGCTACGGCAGCTCGCGCGAGGCGGCGACCGTGCGGCTCTGCGACCGCCACGGTTGCGAGGAACCCGGCAACTGCCCGGCACCCAAGGCCCCCAACAGCCCGCAGCGCTGGTATTTCTGCCAGCGCCACGCGGCCGAATACAACAGCCGCTGGGACTATTTCGAAGGTCTCGAAAAGGCCGAGGCGGAAGCGCGCGAGAACGCCGAGCGGCGGACCAACGCGGGCTATGCCGAAGCCGCGCATTACGGCTGGGGCGGCAGTGGGGACGGCAGCCGCAGCCCTGACGAGATGCGCGCGCTCGAAGTGCTCGGGCTGGAAGCCGACGCGGACTTCGAAACCGTGAAGAAAGCTTGGCGCGCCCGCGCGAAAGAGGTTCACCCCGACGTCGCCCCCGGCGACGAGAACGCGGCTCGCGAATTCCAGGCCTGCAGCCTCGCCTATGAAGTCCTGCGGCAAGCCGAAGAGCGTCGCCAGTGGCAAGGTTGACAGGGAAGAGCGCCTGAGCCGGGGGCCAGAGTTAACCGTTCCTTTGCAACCGCTTATTTATGGCTCCCAAAGATCGGGAGGCCAGGGTTGTGGAACGCAGGGCGGCAGAGCGAATCCCAGTTAGCCTGAACCTGACTTGCCGCATCCCGGCAAGTCCTTGCCGCGCAATAATCCACGACATCTCGCACCGCGGCTGCAAGGTCGAAGTGCCGGGCGGCCCGGTCGAGCTGGGCGGCACTGCCCTGATGGAACTGCCGACGGCGGCCCGCATCATGGGCCGGGTCGTCTGGGTCAAGGGCCGCACCGCGGGCATCCGCTTCGAGCGCTCGCTCGACAAGGCCACGGCGATCGCCGTCGGCCTGGAGGTGGCAGAACCGCCCGAGCCGCCGCCGCCGCTGGTGGACGATAACGCCAAAGGCTTGCTCCACCACTGGTTCCGGCGGCTCGCAGGGGTCTTCGGCTGACCTAAACCGCTGCCAGCGCCTGGCCGAAGTCGGCGATCAGGTCGTCGGCATCCTCGATCCCGATGCTGATCCGCACGAGATTGTCGGTGATGCCGAGCTGCGTCTTGCGCTCGTCGGGCACCGACAGGTGGGTCATTGCCGCCGGATGGCTGGCGAGCGTTTCGGTGCCCCCCAAGCTGACCGCGAGCTTGGCGACATTGAGCGCGTCGAGAAAGCGGAACGCTTCCGCTTCGCCGCCCGTGATGAACAAGCTGAAAGTGCTCCCCGGACCGGTGCAGTGCCGGTCGTAGATGTCCTTCTGCCGCCCGTCCTTGAGCAGGCCGAGGAAGCCGACGCTTTCGACCTTGGGGTGGGCGTGGAGGAAGTCGCACACCCGGATCGCGTTCTCGGTCGCGCGTTGCATGCGGATTTCCAGCGTCTCGAGGCTGCGCAGGAGCATCCACGCGGTGTTGGGGTCGCAAATGCCGCCCATCGTATTGCGCAAGCTGCGTACCGGATCGATCCAGCGCTTCGCGCCCGAGACGCTGCCGGCGACGAGGTCCGAATGGCCCCCGGCGTACTTGGTCAGCGAATAGACGACGATGTCCGCCCCGTGGGCGAGCGGGCTCTGCCACAGCGGCCCGAGGAAAGTGTTGTCGATCGCGATCGGCGTTTCGCCGGCATCGAGCGCGGCGTCCCGCGCGGCTTTCACCGCCTCGACGTCGACCAGCGCGTTGGTCGGGTTGCCCGGGCTTTCGAGGTAGATCATCGCCACCTTGCCGCCGCTTTCGGCGGCCTTCGCCTTGGCCGCGCTCAGGACTTCGTCGAGCTCCTCGCGCGTCGCGCCCGCCGGGAAATCGAGGTAGCTTACGCCGTATTTGCCGAGCACGTTGGCGATAAAGCCTTCACTCGCGGCATAGAGCGGGCCCGAGTGGACAATCACGTCGCCGGAGCGGCAGAAGGCCATCAGCAGCGTGCAGATCGCGGTCATCCCGCTGGAGAACACCAGCGCGTCCTCGGCCCCGTCCCACACGCTTAGGCGGTCTTCGAGGATTTCCTGGTTCGGCCCGTTGAAGCGCGAATAGACCAGGCCCCCGGTCGCATCGTGGCGCTTGCCGGTGATGCCCTCGAAGTGCCGCTTGCCGGCCTCGGCGCTTTCGAACACGAACGTGCTGGTGAGGAAGATCGGCGGCTTCAGCGATCCTTCCGACAACACCGGGTCGTAACCGAAGCCCATCATCAGCGTGGACGGCCTGAGCGTGCGCCCGCCGACGGTTTTCACTTCGGGCTTGGGCTTGCGGCGGGACGAGGGGAGATCGGACATGGTTTCGGCAGTAACCGGGTTTAGAGGCGGCTGCCAGTAGTTCCAGCCCGTCCCAGGATGATCGCTACTCCAGTTCCTCGCGCCGCTCGGGCCCGAACCAGATCCACGCGATGATCACCACCGCGGTCACCGCCGTGACCACCGCCAGCGCGTAGGCGTAATCCCCGCCGCGGCTTTCGGCGATGCCGGCCTGGAGCGGGGAGACGCGCGAGGCGACGAGGTTGCCCAATTGATAGACCAGCCCCGGGAACATCGCCCTGATCGCAGGCGGCGAGAGCTCGTTGAGATAGGCCGGGATATTGCCCCAGGCCCCTTGCACCGCCACGCCCATCAGGAACGCGCCGAGCGCGAGCGGCAGCAGCGAGTGCGAATAGACCCACAGCGGAATCACCGGCAGTGCCAGCGCGCAGCCGAGCGCGAGGTTGCGCCGCCGCCCGATTTTCTCGGCCAGGAAGCCAAGGCCGATCGATCCCACGAACGAACCGGCGTTGAGCACGATCGCCAGCATCCCGGTCGTGTGGGTGTCGAAGCCGCGCTGCTTCTGCAGGAACGTCGGGTAGAGGTCCTGCGTCCCGTGGCTGAGGAAGTTCATCGCCGTCATCAGCACGACGAGATAGAGCACCAGCTTCCACTGCTGCGCCAGCACTGCCAGCACACTCGCCCGCGCCTTGCCCCGGCGCGCGGCGAAAGTCGGGCTTTCCTCGACCTTGCTGCGGATGAACAGCACGAACAGCGCCGGCAGCACGCCGATGAAGAACATCGCCCGCCAGCCGATCGCGTCGAAGAACAGGTAGTAGACGACGCTCGCCAGGAAGTACCCGGTCGGATAGCCGGCCTGAAGCAGTCCGGAGACCGGCCCGCGCATCCTGGCGGGGATTGTCTCCATCACCAGGCTGGCGCCCAAGCCCCATTCGCCGCCCATCGCGAAGCCGAAGCACGCGCGGATCAGCAGCAATTGCGGTAACGAACCGGCCAGGCCCGAAAGGCCCGACATCACCGAGAAAAGCGCGATCACCGCCATCAGCACCGGTCGCCGCCCGAACCGGTCGCCGAGCCAGCCGAACACCAGCGCGCCGGCCGGTCGGGCGGCGAGGGTCAGGAACAGCGCTTCGGAAACTTGCTCGATGCTAGCACCGAACTCCTCGCCGATGGCCTTGAGCATGAAGACCATCAGGAAGTAATCGAACGCGTCGAGCATCCAGCCGAGATAGCTCGCCCAGATCGCCGTCTTCTGCGGCCGCGTCAGCGCGCTGTATCCGGCGATCAGTTGCATGTCGGCCCCCCTTTATCGCCCGCGCGATCCTCGGTCCTGTCTTGCCGATTATCAAGCGCCCAATCCCGTTCGTGTCGAGCGAACTCGAGACACCTGGCGCGCGGTGTCTCGACTGCGCTCGACACGAACGGAGGGCGGCCTTAATTCGGCTCCTCGAGACCGACGAGGAGGGGCGCATGGCGGAAGGCAAAGTCCTGGGGATCGGCGGCGTGTTCCTGCGCGCGGACGACCCGGCGAAGCTGAGCGCGTGGTACCGCGAGCACTTGGGCTTCACCGTCACCGCCGGGGCCGAGCCGGCGTCGGACGGTTTCTGGTCGTGGACGCAGGAGCCGGGCGAGACGGTGTTCTCGTTCTTCGGCCGGACCAACACTTATTTCCCGCCGGAAAAGCAGACCATGCTCAACTTCCGCGTCGCCGGCCTCGACGCGCTGGCGGCGAAGTTGAAAGCCGCCGGAATCGAAGTCGAGCGCCGCGCCGAATGGGACCACCCGAGCGTCGGCCGGTTCGCTCGGATCCACGATCCCGAATACAATCCGATCGAGTTGTGGGAGCCGCCGGCGGAGTGAAGGGGAAATGTCCGCTATCAACCCGTTGCGGACCTACCCGTTAGCTTCGCAACTAGTCGATTCCTCATGTTTAGCTCATGACCTGGACTAAGGGGGCAGATAAGCCAGACCCCTGATCACAGGAAGGTAGCAGACATTGGCGGTGACTTGGGGGCGGTTGAGCAAGGTTGGAGCTGCTGCAGGGTGCCTTCTTCTCGGATTAGGACTCTTAGTTTTGATTCCGGGCCTTGTGCTGGGGCTTATGCTGGTCGCAGGTTCCGAGCGCACGATCTATAAGCGAGCTAAATCGCCAGACGGTTGGCATGAGGCACGGGTCCAGTTTGATGATGGTGGAGCGATCAGTGGCTTCGAGCGCCTCGTATTCGTCAAGCATGCATGGAATCGAAGCGATGCACCTTTACTAAGCTGCCGAGCGTTCTGGGGCCATGGACAAGCTAAGATCGATTTGCGCTGGATCGACTCATCGACCCTTCTGATCCGACATCACGTCGCGCCTAAAAACGTAGCTGCTGTAGTCAAGCGCTGTGGGTCCATAAAAATCTCTACGGAAGCTGTTCTGCCTTATGAGAATTTCTAGCAGCCGATCGCTCCTGCGCACCGTCAATGCAGTGCTCCCGAATGTCCATTAACCACCCAAGGCAAACAAACGAAGGGCGCGCCTCGCGGCACGCCCTCCTGTTAGCTCATCGCTGAAGCGCAGCCTTACTTCGGCGCCAGCACCATCAGCATCTGCCGGCCTTCGAGGCGCGGGTAGGCTTCGATCTTGGCGATTTCCGCGGTGTCGTCGCGGACGCGGTTGAGCAGGTCCATGCCCAGTTCCTGGTGGGCCATCTCGCGGCCGCGGAAGCGCAGGGTCATCTTGACCTTGTCGCCTTCTTCGAGGAACTTCCTGACGCTGCGCATCTTCACATCGTAGTCGTGAACGTCGATGTTCGGACGCATCTTGATCTCCTTGATCTCCTGCGTCTTTTGCGTCTTGCGCGCGGCGTTGGCCTTCTTCTGCGCTTCGTAGCGGTGCTTGCCGACGTCGAGGAACTTGGCCACCGGCGGATCGGAGTTCGGCGAGATCTCGACGAGGTTCAGGCCGATCTCGTTGGCCTGCTCCATCGCTTCCTTGGTGTACATGACGCCGAGGTTTTCGCCGTTTTCGTCGATCACTCGGACCTTGTCCGACTGGATCATG
>Ga0207652_10003471_pt1 | contig 12998 bp, 9 predicted proteins | sample KBSC63BmetaG_FD_184334 | JGI IMG/M metagenome (GOLD analysis project Ga0207652, IMG submission 184334) | Corn rhizosphere microbial communities from Kellogg Biological Station, Michigan, USA - KBS C6-3B metaG (SPAdes) (version 2) | ecosystem: Host-associated > Plants > Roots > Rhizosphere ... | reverse complement strand
CTTCGGTCAGCGCGTACATGAGCAGAGCCAGGCCAAATCCAGCCAGCACGAAACCGTAAGGATCGAAGCGGCCAACTGTTTGTTTCTTGCCCGGCTCGCGCAAGAAGAGCAGCCCGAACAGGAGCGCGGCGGTACCAATTGGCACATTGATGTAGAAGATCCAGCGCCACGAGAAATGTTCGATCAGAAATCCGCCGATGACCGGGCCGCTAGCGGCTGAGATGACTGTTGGAATAGTCAAGATACGCGAGACGGAGACGCGTTCTTCGGGTGGAAAGGCGCGATAGAGCATCGTCAGACCAACGGGAGTGAGCGCGCCGCCCGCAAAGCCCTGCAAGACGCGCAAGCCGATGAGCGAGGGCAGACTTGGCGCGAGACCACAGAGCGCGGAAACCGCCGTAAAAATAGCCAGCGCGCCCAAAAAGATGCGCCGGGTTCCCCAGCGGTCGCCCAGCCAGCCGGAGACAGGAATAATGATAGCCAGGCTGACCAGGTAGCCCACGATCACGCCCTCAATGGCAGTGCTGGGAACGTGAAACTGCGTGCTGAGCGCGGGCAGCGCCACATTCACAACGGTCGAGTCCATAATGGACATGAACATCGCGGCCACATACACAATACAGACGGTGATTTTCGGATCAAGTATTCGCCGATACATACAAAAACGCTCCATCCCCTCCCAGGCCAGCCAGGAAACGGCCAGGTACGCCAAAATAAGAGAAACTATGCATAACAAGCCATGCGTTATTAGTGGGAAAACTTCTGTATGTAGAAGTGTAACAATTGATAGGGCCGAGATTATTCCATTGTCCTGATCGCCTATTTTTAATTGCGCGGGCGCTGTTTGATAACCATTGGCTGCATAATTTGCTGATCTTGCTGGGGATTTTGCTGCTTTTTTGGTAATTTGAGCGAGGGAAAGCGTTTCATGCGCCAAATTACGATCCAGCCTCCTACAACCAGTATGGCGCACACGAGGAATTTAATCAATACATACAGATTTAGTCCTTTTGCTACCGTTGAATAGCTAAAAACCAGTGAATTCATGCATCCCCATACGTTAAGAGCAAAAGTATAAAGCAGGCTCTTATAGAAGATAGGAGGCAGCTCTCCTTGGCTCAACTTGCCAGAAAACCTACGCTTTATCAACAGCAAAGCAAATATCACAGTAACAACAGTTAATTCGCCGCCAAATAAAATTAACCCGCTGCTTCCAAAGAGGAAGGGCAGAGAACTGACAAGACATATAAAGAAAAACCAGAGCATGGCGAGCGAAATGCCAACGTTTACGCTTTTCTCCTGAACACTTTTTAGTTCTTTCTCGACTGCCAGCATGTCAGCCGGGCGCTGTTCGGGATCGGGGTTCATCATGTGGGCGATGAGTCCCTGGAACGCAAAGAGAGCAAGTGAAGCTGGTTGAGTGTAGTCAGGCTGGCTTTCTCCTGGTTCTTTGCCGGTGAGCAGCGTTTGCAGGGTTGCACCCAGGCCGTAGATGTCGGTGCGCGGCCCGGATTGCGCTTTGCCGTACTGTTCGGGAGCCGCGTAACCGGGCGAGCCGAGCGGGCCTGTATCTTTCTTCTGTTCGGCGCGATAGTGGCGCGCAATGCCGAAGTCGATGAGATAGATTTTGCCGCGCTTGGCCAGCATGATATTGGCCGGTTTGATGTCGCGAAAGATGACCGGGTTTTCGAGCGTGTGGAGATAGTGGAGGACATCACATAGGCTAATGCCGATGGCTAAGACTTTATCGAGGGAGAGATGGCCGTCGCTCGCGCTGGCCAGCTTCTCTTCGAGTGTCTGACCTTCGATATATTCCAGCACAATATACCAGTGGCCAGGATCGGTGAAGTGATTGAGCAAATGCGGTAAGTTCTTGTGATCGAGCCAGCGGAGAATGGTGATTTCGCGGTTGTAGGTATCCGTCGCATCGATAATTTCGCGCGCACTGAGAGACGCGAGGGTGATCTGCTTGATCGCAACCAGCCTGTTTTTTTTCAAATCTTGCGCTTTATACACTTCGCTAAAACCGCCCGCACCGATCTTTTCCAGAATACGGAAGCGGTTTATCAGCAGATCGCCAGGTTTGAGTGGCGCGCTTGATGGTGCGGATAGCGATGCAGAAGGGAGTGGCGCGAGCACGGGAATAGGTGGTGGCACAGGTTGATGCTGCGTGGTTGACGTTGCGGGAACAGGCGGTGACGGCATCTGCCCACAAGCAGGACACGGGCTGGTCAGCGTCGGCAGTTCGGCTCCGCACGTGTCACAAAAGAAATCTGGCATACGTCCTGTTCCATGCCCTCCGTATTCTCTCTGTTCAATGCAGTGATTATAAGCTCTAGCGAATAACCGCGTCAAGTGAAGGAGTTTGTTACGAGAATCATTTGTGCGAGGGCGGCAGGGCGAGCACAAGGGCCGCCCATACTATGGACGGATATTATGGCAATTCAGAGATTCCCACGTAAAATGAAACGGGTGAGGCAAGATTCCTGTTTGTTTTCCGCGAAAAACGGTGAATTATAATCAAACCTCGTCCATAGTAGGGGCGTCCGCTTGTCTGCGCCCTGTCGCTCTCGCACAAATCTCTGATTTCACGCGATTTTTCGCGCAATCATTGTAGCTAGCCTCTGATAGAAGTACAGTTCTCCGTCGCGTTGGAAGGCACGGGTGCCGCTGAGGCTTTCGCGGACGTCGCGGGCGACCAGTTCACGGACTTGCGCGGCTCGCTCGGCGTCCGTGTGTGCATTCGCCATCCAGGTTTCGATCGGATGAAGCATATAGTCGGTGATAACCTGCTCAACTTCCAGGCCGCGCTCGGTAAAGAGCCTCAAGAATTCACTGAGTGGTAGGGCGCGCGTGTGCGAGGTGTCGCGCAATTGCTCGAAGCGGTTTTGATAGGCGGCACGCTCAGGAAACTCGCTCGTGATGAGATCCTGGATCACGACCAGCCCCTGGGGACGGCAAACGCGAGCCATCTCCGCGAGAACGCGCTGCGGCTCTTCACAGTGATGCAGGGCGTAACGAGAGACGGTGATATCAAAGCTTTGCGCGTCAAAGGGCAGGTGTTCGGCATCGCCCTGTTGGAAGCTCAGGTTGGTGAGGCCGCGCGCGTCGCGAAGCTGTTCGGCCAGCGCGAGCGGGGCGGGCGTGAGATCAAGCCCGACGACCTCGCACCCGGCCTCCGCAAATACCGCCGCGACATAGCCGGGTCCGGTCGCGACATCCAGCACGCGCGCGCCTGCTTGTGGTTGCACGGCCTGGACAAGCGCCGCGAGCCGATCCTGGTTCTTGATCTGAGGATTGGCGGCATAATTCTGCGCCTGTTGTGTAAACTCCTGGCGCACCGTTGTTTTGTGATCTTGTGAAGACGATGGCATACTCATACTTCCTTTCGTGGGTTTCTAGGGAAAGTATATCTTCTCGCAGATGGTGTGGGCAAGCGATGCCGCTACATTCACTGCCAATAGCTTATCCCGCATACGCCGAGACCTCTTCGAGCGTGCCTTTGACAAACTGCTCGTTATAGAGGCGCGCGTAGAGGCCGTTGAGGGCCAGCAGCTCTTCGTGCGTGCCGCGTTCGACGATCTGGCCTTTATCGACTACCAGAATCACATCTGCGGCCAGGATGGTCGAGAGACGGTGGGCGATGGCCAGCGTGGTGCGGTCCTGCATCAGCGGCTCCAGCGCGGCCTGGATCAGACGCTCGGAGTGCGTGTCCAGCGCGCTCGTGGCTTCGTCGAGGATCAGGACACGCGGATTCTTGAGGATCACGCGGGCGATGGCGATACGCTGTTTCTCGCCACCAGAGAGCTTGTAGCCGCGCTCACCAACAACCGTGTCGTAGCCCTCGTCCAGGTCCATGATACGCTCGTGAATGGCTGCGGCTTTGGCTGCGGCAATCATCTCTTCTTCGGTCGCGTCCTCGCGGGCATAGAGCAGGTTTTCGCGCACAGTCGCGTGGAAAAGATATGTTTCCTGCGTGACCATGCCGATGACTTCACCGAGCGAGGCCAGGGCGATATCTTTGACGTTGATGCCATCGATCTCAACCGAGCCGTTATCGACATCGTAGAGACGCGGTACGAGATACGTGGTGGTCGTTTTGCCCGCGCCACTCGGTCCCACCAGCGCGGCGAGCTGGCCCGGTTTGATGGTGAAGGAAACATGGCTCAGAGCCGGACGTGGCGCGGCGTCATCGTTGATGGCAACCGGATTGGGCGAGACCACAAGAGATGCGCCGTTACTGGCTGCGGCGGCTTCGGGCTTGTTCCGACGCGACTTTTTGTCTTTGCCCTTGCCGTTCCCATTCTCTTTATTCGCAAGTTTTGGATCGAAGAGGCCACCTGCGAGAAATTGGGAATCGCGCTGGTAGGTGAACGAGACATCGTTAAAGCTTACTTCGCCGCGCACCTCAGCCGATTTGAGGCGGAGCGCGTTGACTTTATCCTGAAGCTCGATCGGCAAGTCGAGATACTCGAATATGCGATCGAAGAGGGCCAGCGCGCCCTGCACCTGAATCTGGATGCCGAGCAACTGTCCAATCGGGAAGAAGAGGCGGCTTTGGAGCGTCGTGAAGGCCACAATGATACCGAGCGAGATTGGTGGTGTCTGACCCACAGGCGTATTGATGATTTGCAGGCCACCGACCAGGTAGACGATCGCGGGGATAGCGGAGAAGAACCAGCCAATAAACATGAAGAACCAGCGTCCAATCAGGGCCTGGCGAATTTCCAGGTTTGTCAGGCGTTCGTTCTCTTCCTGGAACTTTTCGCGGGTAAATTTCTGACGCCCAAAGGCTTTGATGAGCAGGATACCGCTCACCGAAAGCGTCTCCTGCATCTGCGCGGTCAGCGTGGCCATGCTCTCCTGCGTCTCTTTGCTCGTCGCGCGCCGTGTATTGCCCAGCTTCGTTGTGATCCAGAGGAAAAGAGGCACAAGGCCGAGCGAGATCAGGGTCAGAATCCGACTGAGGATAAGCATGGCAATGACCGTACTCAACACGGTCGAGATATTGGAGACAAGGCTTGTAGCAGTGTTCGTCACCACGTCTTCGATGCCGTTGACATCATTGGAGAGGCGCGATTGAATTTCGCCGGTGCGCGTCGAGGTGAAGAAGCGCAATGACATGCTCTGCATGTGGGTATAGAGCTTGTTGCGGAAATCGCGCATGACGTTCTGGCCGATAATATTGTTCAGATATGTTTGCGCCACGCCGATCAAGCCCGTGATGACTGGCATCGTCAGCATAATCAGCACGTAGATGATGAGCTTCTTAACATCGCGTTTGCCGATTGCGTCGTCAAAAACAAGACCAATCATCAAGGGGTTGACGAGACCTAGAACTGTCGTGAAGATAATCGCGAGCAGGACCAGTACGACCTGCACTTTATACGGCGCGAACGATTGCGCGACGCGCCGGAGGGTGCGCGAGTCGGTTTTGCGCCCACGCTGTTTCTGTTCTTCAAGATAGGTAGCCATGCTGCCACCACGCATACCATGCATTCCCATAAAAAGTCTACTCCTGAGTCGATCTCATGTTTGCTGCCTCCACGCCGCACCCTGCGAGCCATGGACGTTCCTCATTTTTTCTCTACAGGAGAGAGTATACAGGATTGCCCGTTGAAAAGCACTGGTTAAGTGGTCGGTTCGTCACCTGTCAGAATGGACAGGGTGGGCATGCTTCCCTCGCAAGAATGGATATGATACACTATCACCAACCAATCGATTCACCCTCGAAATCTCACGCAAAGGACAAGATGAGTGGCAGCCACGCACAAGCCTTTTGACAAGCTCACGCCGATTCACCCGCGTCAGCGTATCACGTTAGAGACCGGGCCAGCGTCTCTGACAGGTCGGATTATCGATTTATTTGTACCGCTCGGTTTCGGGCAACGAGCGCTGATCGTGGCTCCGCCTAAAGCGGGCAAGACAACGATTCTGCGCCAGATCGCGGCCTCGATTCGCCAGAATTTCCCCGAGACGATGCTTTTCCTCTGCCTGGTAGATGAACGCCCGGAAGAGGTGACGGAATGGCGCGCGGAGGTGCAGGGGCCTGGCGTGCGCGTCTATGCATCGAGTTTCGACCAGGAGATGACCCGGCATGGGCGCGTCGCCGAACTGGCTTTGAGTGAGGCGAAACACCTGGTCAGCCAGGGCCGGGATGTCGTGGTGCTGCTCGATTCGTTGACCCGCCTGGCACGCGCTCACAATCTGAACAACGAGATGTGGAGCAGCTACGGCAGTCGCACACTCTCCGGCGGCATCGATGCCCACGCCCTGGAAATTGGTCGGCGGCTCTTTGGCTCGGCCCGCGCTTTAGAAGAAGGTGGCAGCCTGACCATTGTCGCCAGTTGCCTCGTAGAGACCGGGAGTCGGCTGGACGAGGTGGTGTACGAAGAATTCAAGGGCACGGGCAACCTGGAACTGCGCCTCTCACGCGAACTGGCCGACCGACGTATCTTCCCAGCCATCGATCTGCTCGCGTCAAGCACCCGCCAGGAAGAGCGGCTCTTATCACCCGATGAGCTGCGCGCTATGGCTTTCCTGCGGCGTCAGATCGCAGACCGCTCGCGCCGCGAAGGCGCTGAACAACTTTTGCGTGTCCTGGAAAAAACAAAATCGAACGCGCAACTGATCGCGGCCATCCTCAAGCAAGAATAATGATCTCGCGTTCGCCGTTCGATACACAATTCACTACTCAGTAAAAATACCTACTCTGACTATGAAGACTGCTGTTGCGACGATTTGTGACGGATGAAGATGACCTTTCGTTTCAATCTTTAGCCAGGAAAAATCAGCAAGCATTTTCGGGGCAAGGGCTTAGAGTACGTGGCTGCCTGGCAATGTGGGGAAAAGCAGATTCTTGCTGCCATGTTAAGAGGAGTGAAGCGCGACTTTATGGATGTTATAGAACGGCAGTTTATTTATCCGTCGAAAAGCACGACTACACGCGACTGGCGTGTTGCTCTGCGGGCAATGAATCCTATCTCTCTCTTTTTTACCTATGATAAATCGCCGGATAACCATTCCGTCATTGATATCCAGCGCCGGGCCTGTTGGATCGCGGTAGCTCTGATGTTGCAAGCGCTTGACGAGGCGTCCTATCAAATTCCTGGGGTGTGGTATGAGGCGCATTTGCCTTTTATCGTGCATTGGCGAGGAACGATCTCATTTGCGTTGATTCTGGGCAGCTTCATCATGATGATCCTGGCGTTTCGCTCCTCGACCCTGCGTCAGCAGACCAGGCGGATTGGGCAACATCCTCGCCGCTGGCAGGCTGTTGTGCTGGTCCTGGTTCTGATTACTTCGCTCGTTGGCGTCGTAGAGTTTGGTCGCGCCGTCTATATGGGCTTTTTCGAGCCGCCCCAGTATACGAATGACGGCACCTCGCTCGACACCTACGCGGCTATGCTCATGCTGCAAGGGCGCAACCCCTATGCTGACTCCAATATCGTGCCGATCGCGCAACTCTTTGCGCTTGAACCGAGCTGGACGACGCCGCTGCGCGAGGGGCAATTTGCCAACCGCACGGCTTATCCTTCGGATGTGGATCTGCGCACGATCTTTGATAGCGATATGAAGTCCGGCCATGCACCCGAATTTGAGGCAAAAGTCAGCTATCCTTCGCTCTCGTTCCTGACCCTGGTGCCGCTGATCTGGCTGGGCAGCTACAACGTCCTGCCGCTCTACCTGCTCTGCTACCTCGGTCTGATTGCCCTTGGCTGGTCTGCGGTGCGCAAAGACCTGCGGCCCTGGCTGATTGTCTTTGCCCTGGCGAATATTTCGATGTGGTCGTCGGTGCTGGGCGGCAACCTCGACGTCATGACGATTCTCTTTCTGGTCATGGCGTGGCTATGGCGCGAGCATCGCTGGCGTTCGGCCCTGGCGCTCGGCCTGGCCCTGGCTTGCAAACAGCCTGCCTGGTTCTACGTGCCGTTCTACGCCATCCTGATCTTCCGCACCTACAATTTGAAAGAGGCCGCGAGCCGTCTGACCATTGCTGGCGCGGTCTTGCTGGTCTTCAACCTGCCCTTCATTCTCTGGGATGCGCATGCCTGGTTCGCGGGTGTGATGGCCCCGGTCAGCGACCCCATGTTCCCGATGGGTGTTGGGATCGTCGGATTAGTTGGCTCGCCCTATCTGCACGCCTACATGTCCTCAATGGCCTACTCGGTGCTGGAGTATGGGATTTTCTACCCGCTCTGCTTTATCTGGTACTGGCGCATCTGCAAGACGCATCCAGAGGCAGTGATGTTGCTGGCCGTGTTGCCGCTCTTCTTCGCCTGGAGAAGCCTGCCTTCGTACTTTGCTTGCGCGGCCTTCCCGATGTTTATTCTCTTCGCCGCCCGTGGCAAGCCCGGCCAGCGTAGTCCGCGCACGAGCACCTCAACCCTCAGCGGGCCAGATCAGATAGAACGTGAAGAAGAGCTGGCCCTGGCGTAGCGCGGTAATTCACACTATCTAGCCTGTCGTCTTCGCGCCTATCAGTCGTGCCTGGCTGTTGCTGTCATCTCTCGATACATCTGCTCGTACGCGTCGAGCATTGTATCGAGCGAGAAGTTCTCCTCGACGTGTGCCCGGCAGTGTGCGCGAGGGATGTCGGGCAGATCGTCGATGAACGCTGCCGCCTGCGCACACTCGCCCGGCTCGACCAGGTAGCCAGTTTCGCCATGCTGAACAATCTCTTCCATCGCGCCCCGGCGAAAGGCGATGACCGGCGTGCCCGTGGCCATTGCTTCGACAGGTGTCAGACCGAACGGCTCATCCCAGGCGATCGGGCAGAGCAGGGCCGAAGCCTGACCCATGAGTTCCCAGAGCGCCTCGCGCTCGACCTGCCCCAGATATGTTACACGCGATCCTGCCTGGGCGATGCGTGGCGCGATTCGCTGCTCGTAATACTCCCGATCGTAAATGCCGCCAGCGATGACCAGGGGATAGTGTGCTCGCTCGGCAATTTCCAGCGCGGCCTCAACGCCCTTCTCAGGCGTGATTCTGCCCGCGCAGAGCAGCGGTGCATGCCTGGCTACAGTGGGCTGAAACGGAATGGCCTTGATGTCCAGCCCATTGTAGATCACGTAATCGATCGGCGTGTACGCGGCATAGGTGAGCGCGCAGGCGTGGGAAACGGTGGTCAGCGTCAAGGGATGCCCCTGCCGATCCAGCACGCGCAAGGCTTCGTTGATTTCACTGGCGACGGCGGGCAGATGCAGTGTGTGAACGACCGGGAGCTTGTTGACCAGGGCGCTCAAAGTATAGGCTGGCCAGTCGAAAGCATGCATGTGGATAAGGTCGAATGTCTCGGCGTTTCGTTGCAGATGTAAGCAGACATCGAGAAAGAGATTGGCCTGGACGAAGAAACCGGCATCGGGCGCGTTGGCGTTGGACGAGTCGGAAAAATTGGCCGGGCGCACGCAGTCAGGGACCGCGATTTGCTCGATGTTGACGCCCTCAACCGCCGAACCAGCGCGCGCGAAAAGCGTCACCTGATGCCCACGTGCGCGCAGGCCACGCGCCAGGTCGGCGAGCATGGCTTGCGCTCCTCCAATATATGGTTGAGCAATTGGAGAAACCAGGGGCGCGACCAGCGCGATTCTCATGCCCGTTGTTCTCCTCGGTAGGACGCGAGATTGTTCTCCGTCTCCTGTAGCTTGACCTCGTAGAGCAGGCCAGCCGGAAGCTCTTTTTCCAACTGCCGCCAGAAAACGACGGTCAGCATCTCAACTGTGGGAATAATGCCCTCCAGCCATGGGACGTCATAATTCAGGTGTTTATGATCGACCCACTTAATGATCGCGTTCTCGATCGCTTCTTTGAGGTCCGTCAGATTAAGAATCATGCCAGTGCGCTCGTCGGGCCAGCCGCGCACGGTGATTTCCAGGATATAGTTATGGCCGTGGCCGTTGGGGTTCGCGCATTTATCATAGATAGCATAGTTTTCCGCATCCGTCAGGTGCTCGCTCCATAAGCGGTGCGCGGCGCTAAAGGTTGTACGCCTCGTCAGATAGACCATCGTTTTCTCCCGCCTCTTTTCGCGTCAAAAAGATTGGTTGCTTTACTGTATGACAACACTTATGCGTTGCTAAAAATTTCCAGATTAGTCCCGCTCAAGACGCGCCCGCTGTCATCGGCCATGAAGAGCAGAATCTCGGCCATCTCTTCAGACGTCATTCCGGCGCGTAGGTGCGGAGCAGCCTGGCGCAACATTTCAGTATCGACCGCGCCCGGACTGACCGCCGCGACCCGAATATTGTGCGGCTTGCCCTCGACAGCCAGAATCTCGGTCAGGCTAGCCACACCCGCCTTCGAGACGTTATAGGCGCTCAGGCCGGGGAATTTTTCGACGCCTTTGACGCCAGAGAGCGACGAGATATTCAGGATCACGCCGCCGCCCTGTTGCTGCATCTGGCGAAAGGCGAGCTGGCAGCAGAGAAAGGTGCCGCGCAAATTGACGCTCAGCACGCGGTCCCACGTCTCCACGTCCATTTCCGCGAACGGCTTGACCGCGACCACGCCCGCGCAGCTGATAAGAATATCGACGCGCCCGTAGGTTTCGTGGACGCGCTTGAAAAGCGCCTGCACATCCTCTTCACGCGCCACATCACCGCGTATTGCTAACGCTTCGCCGCCAGCCGCGTGAATCTGTGCGGCTGTCTCTTCCAGGGTTTCCGGTGTGCGGCTAAAAAGAGCCAATCGCGCACCCTCGCGGGCAAAGCGTAAGGCCGTGGCGCGTCCAATGCCGCGACCCGCGCCAGTGATAAGTGTGACTTTATTTTGTATACTCATGGGGATATTATATAACAGGTTCCATTCACTTTTGGCAAGCCAGTAACAGATACCCCTGGCTGTTTGCCTGCCGACACTTGCTGAAACATCTTGAGATTGCTATAATAGGCAGTGCGGAAAGTGAACAATTTCGTATTTGCTCAGGTTGAGGTTAGCTTGGGAAGAGTATCGTTACACGCTCACATGGGAGACTCACGATGATTAGCACGCGATTACAAGGCTCGCTCAGGGAGTTTGGGTTGGTGGAGATTTTGCAGATGATGGAGATGGAGAGCATGAGCGGAGCTATTCATCTCAAGCAGGCCAATGACCGCATCGGCATTGTCTATTTCAAAGATGGCAAGATGGCTGGTTGCTCTGAACTCGACGCTGGCGCGTTGACTCTGGGTGATGTTCTTCAACAATTGGGCATGGCGACGGCTCAGCAGATTGAGGTCGCGTTCCAGCAGCAATTGCAGGACGCCTTTGGCAAACGCATCGGCGAGCGTCTGATTGAGATGCGTGTTATCCATGATGCTCAGTTGCGCGAAGCCTTGCGCACCAAAGCCCTCTGGACCATTCGCGATATCGGCCTCTGGAAAGATGGCAGCTATGAATTCGCGGCCATCCCCGAAAGCAAGAATATCCTGCCCTATGGCGAAGAATCGTTGGGCCTGGATGTTATGCGCGTCTCGATGGAGATGTTGCGCTACTCTGAAGAGTGGGAGCAGTTGCAACATGCGCTGCCTCTGGGCATGCAGACCTGTCTCCAGATGGCTCCGGCCATTCCCTACGCCATGAGCTTTGACGCGCGCACCCTCGAACTTTTGGGCGGAATCAACCGCTATCGTTCGGTGCGCAAAATCGCCAGCGGCATTCGGCGTCCTGAACTGGATGTCGCGCGCGATCTCGCGCAATTGATCCAGATGCGCCTGGTCTATGTTCTACCACCCAACCAGGTCGCGCAAGAATCCGGCGGCGTGCATTTGCCTGAGCCAGCCGAGATGTTGCGCATGGAACACTTCGAACTGCTCAACCTGATTAGCCGCATGGAGCAGCACTGGTTGCGCAAAACAACCCCGATGGACCAGTTGCCCGCGCTGGCCGAATTTGTCAACTGGACGATGGAGGCACTGGCCGATGCCTGCAAAGCCAACGGCACCGAACTGGACCCGCACACACTGGAAGGCCTGCTGGCGCGCGCCAATTTGCGCTATATGGGCAACTACCGCTTCCTCATCGAGCAGAACAGAATCGACGTGGAGAACTTCACCTCACTCTGCCACGAGGTTATGCGCGGCGAAATGCAGAAGGCCAACGATTTCTACGAAGAAGGCGCGATCACCCTGCAACGTATCCTCGCTTGCATTTTTGACTCGATCAACGCGCGCATCGTCTCTCTGGATGAACGCCTGGAAAATCAAGAGGTCTGGGAGGCGATGTTTACCCAATTCGGTCTGCCCCAGGTACCTTAGTACGCTTTTATTTTGCATAAAACCATAAAAATCGGGGAAAAATGATTGCAATCATTTTTCCCCGATTTTTATGGTTTGGGCCTTATTTTCTCTCAGGATAGCAGATGAAGATGCTCTTGGTCTCGCTGAACTCGTCAACGGCGGCGGTTCCTAGCTCGCGGTGGCCGTTGCCGCTGGCCTTCATACCGCCAAAGGGCAGGTGAATCTCGGAGCCGGTGGTGCCGGAGTTGAAGTAGACCAGTCCCGACTGAATGTCGCGCATGGCCCGGAAGGTCAGGCGACTATTCTCGGTGAAGACCGCCGTCGAGAGGCCGTACTCGCTCGCATTGACGACGGAGACCGCCTCTTCATAGGTGTCCACCGGGATGATTGAGACGAACGGGCCGAAGACCTCTTCGCGCGCAATCCGCATATCGGGCGTAACATTGGTAAAGATGGTGGGCTGGTAGAACGCGCCCTCGCTATGTACGCCCTCGGTCAGTGCTGTGCCGCCTGTGACCAGTTGCGCGCCCTCGTGTTTGCCAATCTCGGTATATTCATGGACGGCCTTGACGCGGCCCATATTGACCAGCGGCCCCATCTCGGTCTCAGGCAGTAGCCCATCGCCCACGCGCAACTTTTCGGCCAGGGCGGTCAGGCGCTCGGTGAAACCCTTGAGCGCGCCCCGCTGCACGATCACGCGGCTGGTCGCGGTACAACGCTGGCCAGTCGTGCCGAAAGCGGCCCAGGAGATGCTCTCCGCTGCCAGGTCGAGGTCGCCAAAGG
>Ga0207652_10003469_pt1 | contig 13001 bp, 8 predicted proteins | sample KBSC63BmetaG_FD_184334 | JGI IMG/M metagenome (GOLD analysis project Ga0207652, IMG submission 184334) | Corn rhizosphere microbial communities from Kellogg Biological Station, Michigan, USA - KBS C6-3B metaG (SPAdes) (version 2) | ecosystem: Host-associated > Plants > Roots > Rhizosphere ... | reverse complement strand
GGGGGGCGACGGCGGAAGCCTTCCCCTCCCCCTCCCCCTCCCCCGCCCCGACCCGCGCCGCGCGCGCTGTCCGCCACCGGTACCCAGTACACACGGTGCATCCCCGCCGTCGCCAGAAAGGGTTCGGGCTGCCGCCGCCAGAGTGCAGTCGTATTGGGAATGCCGGTGGTGCGCCCGCGGCCCCGGCCGGGTTCCTGCGGCGGCGCGGCGCTGGAGAAGGTGTGCAGCGTCTTGCCGCTGGCATCGAGAATCTCCAGTGTCACCGGCGCGCCACCGGTCGCGTCCGCCTTGAGGTAGTAGTCAATGACCGCCCCCGCCGGTGGATTCTCCGCCTGCGGCTCGTCCTTCTGCAGTGGCGTGCCTTCGTCGCCGCCCTGCAGCACGTTGATCGCGTCCGCCGGCTTGAAGAGATACGCATCGCCCGCCAGGAGCGTCGCCGATGCCTGGCGGAGCGGGCTGATGTCGTCAATGACCCAGATGCCGCGGCCGTGCGTCCCCACGATCAGATCGCCGTCGTAGATCTCGAAGTCGCGTACGGAGGTCACGGGGAGGTTGAGCTGGAGCGATTCCCAACTGTCGCCGTCAGTGAACGAGACCCAGGCTCCATGCTCCGTGCCGGCCACGAGCAGTCCCTGCCGCATGGGGTCTTCCTTCACCGAGTGCACGTAGCCCCCCTGGGGCAGCCCGGCCGAGATGCGCTGCCACGTCTTCCCCATGTCGCGCGTGCGATAAATGTACGGATCGAAATCCTCGAGCTGATGGCGATCCACCGTCGCATACGCCGCGTTGAAATCGAAATGCGACGCCTCGATCATCGTCACGCGGCTCCACGCCGTGATCGCTGGCGGTGTCACGTTCTTCCACGATTTGCCGTCATCGGTCGTGACCTGAATGACGCCGTCATCCGTCCCGACCCACACCATGGGCACCAGCAACGGCGACGGCGCGATCGTGTAGATGACGCCGCGCTGTCCGTTCGTTCCCGTGTCGGCGGCCGCCGCCGCGTCCATGAGCTTGGGAACGCCGGGCGCGGGCCGGGTGAGATCCGGACTGATGCGCGTCCACGTGCGCGCCGCATCGCTCGACTTGAACAGATACTGGTTGGCATAGTAGAGCGCCCGCGGGTCGGCGCGCGAGAGCACGAGCGGCTGCGTCCAGTCCGTACGCGCGACATCCGGCTTCTCCACCGGTGGCGACGACGTGCCGGGGATGGGCGCGTTGATGGCCAGATCGAATCGCGTTCCCGTGCCGCCGTAGATCACACCGGGATGCAGCGGATCGCCTGCCGTGTATCCGCTCTCGCCACCGGCGCCCGAGGGCTCCCAATCGCGCATGGAGATCTCGCCGAACTTGCCGCGCGATCGCACCGCCACGGCGCCCGAATCCTGCTGCGCGCCCGTCACCCAGTAGGGGAAGCGATAGTCCACCGAGACGTGGTACATCTGCGCCGTGGGCTGGTTGAGCCACGAGCTCCACGTGATCGCCTTGGGATCGGCGGCCTTGGCGTTGCGCGTGATGATCGTGCCCTGATCGCTGGCGACGATCACCGTGTTCGGATCATCGCTCGACACCCAGGGCTGATGATAGTCGTCGCCGCCGGGTGATCCCCGCACCGGTACCCACGTGTGGCCGCCGTCCATGGAGCGTGACATGGAGACATTCGACACGTACACCACGTCCGCGTCGGTGGGATCCACTGCGACGTGCTCGAAATACCAGCCGCGTCCCCACAGCGCCGGATCCGACGAAAGCCGCGTCCAGCTCTCGCCGGCATCATCCGAGCGAAAGAAGCCGCCCAGCCCCGAGAGCCCTTCGCCGAACTGGCGCGCCGCACGCGCCGCCGCGGATGTATCGACCGGTACGGATGGGTCGGGAAGCAGATCATCGATCACCGCATACACGCGACGCGGATTGCTGGGACACACCGCGATACCGCTCTTGCCGATCCCGTTCGCCGGCAGTCCGTTCTTCAACTCCTTCCACGTGTCGCCGCCATCGGTGGACTTGAACAACCCGCCGCCCGGCCCGTTGGTCGGCGCGTACACGAACCACGGCGGTCGCCGCGTGTTCCAGAGTCCAGCATAGATCACGCGCGGGTCCGCCGGATCGATCACCACTTCCACGGCGCCGACATTCTCGTTGCGGTAGAGCACCTTCTTCCAGTTGCGCCCGCCATCCGTGGAACGGAAGACGCCGCGCTCCGCATTCGGACCGTAGAAGTGTCCGATGGCGGCGACGAACACGGTGTTGGGATCCTTCGGGTGCACCGCCACCCTGCCGATGTGCTGCGTGTCGTCCAGTCCGATGTGCGTCCACGTGGCGCCTGCATCAGTGGACTTGTACATGCCGTTTCCGTAGCCGGTGGAATCACGCAGCGTGCATTCGCCGCTCCCCACGTACACGATATCCGGCGCCGATGGCGCAACCGCAATGGCGCCGATCGATGCGATGGGCTGCGTATCGAACACCGGCTCCCACACGCGCCCGGCATCCACAGTCTTCCAGACACCGCCGTTCACCGCGCCGAAGTAGAACTCGTTCGGCCTGCCGGGCACGCCGCACACCGCATCGGTGCGACCGCCCCGGAAGGGACCCAGCATCCGCCAGCTCAGCCCGGAGAACAGCGGCGCGAAGCTCGCCGGCGCGGCATCCGCCGCCCGTGCCCGCATGGGTGCCGCGACATCGCGCGCGAGGCCCGCGGCCGGAAGCAGGCGGTGCATGGCGGAGGGGCCCAGCAGGGACGCGGCCCAGCCGGCCTGGCCGGCGCGCACGAGAAAGTCACGACGGGAGAGCCGGGACGGGGGCAGATCGGATTCCGGCGCGTGCCGGGAGCGGCGCTTCTTCGCCACGGGTTGACTCCTGATAGTGGGAACTCGCTCTGAGGGGATCCCGGCCAGAGCAAGGATGCTCGACGTGCGACGTGCAGCGGACCATCGCGAATGGTCACATACGAACTCTGTCGTGGCGTGTCAAGCAGCGGGCTCTGGAGTGCGGGCGCGATTCACAGCAGCCAGTCGATCGGGAGCAGCGAGAGCAACTTCACTCCGGCGCGCAGCCAGATCGATGTCCCCGGATCCCGATCGTACACGATCTCATGCCCGTCCACCCACTCCACCCATTGGAGCGAGCCGGACCGGTTCAGGCGCACCGTGTACGCGCGATCGGGAACGCTGGTCACGAACGTGTCCGCAATCCTGGTGGCCAGCGTCGGGCTGTCGATAATGAATCCCATTTCCGTGTTGAGCCGCATGGAGCGCGGATCGAAGTTGAACGATCCCACGAAGAGCCTCACGCGGTCCACGGAAAAGGTCTTGGTATGGAGACTCGAGCTGGAGCTGCCGCCAAAGACGCGATCCCTCGCGCTCCGCTCCGACGACGTGCGCTTCAGTTCGAACAGCCGCACGCCGGCGGCGAGCAGCGGCTTGCGCCGTCGCGCGTAGCCCGCGTGTACCGCGGCGACATCGGTCGCTTCCAGCGCGTTGGTCAGTACCGCCATGCGCACGCCGCTGCGCGCCAGCGCCGCAAAGGATTGCGTCGCGCGCCGGCCTGGCACGAAGTACGCCGAAATCAGCTCCAGCTCCGCGGACGGGGTGTCAATGATGCGGCGCAATCGCACCGCGAGCAGCTCCTTCCGGGAGACACGATCAAGTCCCTTGGCCGGATCGTCGCTCACGAGGCGCACCGGCACCCACTCGAAGGGCAGATCCCCGGCTAGCAGCTCCTGCACGAATGGCCGCCGCGCCACGGCCTCGATGTACGCCGTCGCACCGGGCTCGTGCTCGGCGCGGGCGCACGATGCCCGCAGCACAGCGAGCGATCCGGGGTTCGCCGCGCGGATCACCTGCGCCGCCGGCGTGGACGAGGCGCTCTCCCAGTAGCGGTCGAAGTCCGCCGACACGTCGTGCACCACCGGCCCCACCGCCAGGACGTCGAGATCAATGAACGAGATCTCCTGATCGGCGCCGAAGTATTCGTCGCCCACGTTGCGCCCGCCAACGATGGTAACCTCGTTGTCCACGGTGAACGACTTGTTGTGCATGCGCCGATTGAGGCGCGAGAAATCCGTGAGATAGCCCAGCACGCGAACCCGCCGGTGCACGAACGCGTTGAACAGTCGCACCTCGATGTTGGGGTGCGCGTCGAGCGCGGCCAGCGTGGCATCGAGTCCGGCGGTGCTGTTGTCGTCGAGCAGCAGGCGCACCTGCACGCCGCGGTCGGCGGCGCGGTGCACAGCCTCGAAGAGCAGCGTGCCCGAGAGGTCGCCGTGCCAGATGTAGTACTGCAAGTCGAGCGTCCGCTCCGCGGCGTCGGCGAGCAGCACGCGCGCCGCGAACGCATCCCGCCCATCGGCCAGCATGACCACACCGGAGCACCCCGCGTGCGCCTGCACCTGGGGCTGCAGTACCGCGGCCAGTTTCGTCTCGACCGTCTTCGCCACACTCACGAACTGCCTCCCGCGCTCCTCTGACGGTTTTCACCGCGTTTCTGCGACAGGTCAGATACGGCCGAGGATCCTCGACATTTCACCCGGAGGCTGTCATGACCACGCAAGCACCAAACCGTCGCACCAGACGTCTCATCCACCACGCTACCGCGGCAGTCGCACTGGCACTGTTCGCCGCGTGCAGCGACAGCAATCCCACCACCGTGCCGCCGGAATTGAAGGTGAACGCGGTGGTATCCACCAGCCAGCTTCGATCGGCGCTTCTGACCGCGGTCGGCAGTCCGCCATTTGCGAGTGGCAGCCCGAATTTCAATGGAGGACTGTCGCTGAACATGTGGGCCACGGTCCTGGATCGTAATGGCCTGGTGGTCGCCGTCGTGTTCACCGGGCCCGCGGAAGGCGATCAGTGGCCGGGCAGCCGGATCATCTCGGCGCAGAAGGCCAATACCGCGAACAATTTCAGCCTCCAGCAACTGGCGCTGTCCACCGCCAATCTCTATGCCGCCGTGCAGCCCGGTGGCAGCCTGTTCGGCCTGCAGGAGGCCAATCCGATCAACGAGGAAGTCGCCTTCGGAGGAAAGACGGAGGACTACGGGACCGAACGGGACTTCATGATCGGCAAGCGCATCGGCGGGACGAATGTCTTCGGCGGCGGCTTCCCGCTCTATGATGCCGACGGCAACATCGTGGGCGGGCTCGGCGTCAGTGGCGACACATCCTGCGGCGATCATGCGATTGGCTGGAAGGTTCGCCATCTGCTCAATCTCGACAACGTGCCCGCCGGGGTCGCCGACGGCGGGACGGACGACAACATCATCTACGACTTCTCCGACGGCCAGAGCGCGAGCGGCTTTGGTCACCCGCATTGCATCAACCCGTCGGCGGAGACGACCATTGCCGGACTGCTGACCACGCAGTTCCCCATTGGGCCGGGCGAGTAGTGGGGACAGGGCACGGGAATCCGCCGATTCCCGCTGCCCTACTCCAGCCCGTAGAGTCGTGCCGCGTTCCCGCCGAGCATGCGGGAGCGCTCACCGGGTGTGACGTGCACCGCGGCGAGACTCTCCTTCATGCTGGCAATGCTCCCGATCTGGTGTGGATAGTCGCTCCCGGCGAGCACGTGGTCCGCCCCCGCGAACTCCACCGCGGCACGCAGCGCGACGGGATCGAAGTTGACCGTGTCGAAATAGAATTCCCGCAGGTATTCGCTCGGCGCGCGGGGAATATGCGCCCGGCAGTCAGGGAAGGCCCGCCAGCCACGGTCGAGGCGTTCGGCCATGTAGGGTATGGCGCCGCCCAGATGGCTGAGCACGAACCGGATGTTGGGATATCGCTCCGGCACCCCGGCAAAGACCAGGTGCGCGGCCGCGAGCGTGGTATCGAAGAGAAAACCGACGAGCGGCATGAGCCAGTACTCCTGCATCGCCTCCACGCTCACGGGATTCGTCGGATGGATGTGCAGGACGGCATGCAGGCGGTCCGCTTCGGCGAAGAGCGGCTCGAATCGAGCGTCCGCGAGCGGAACGCCATTCACGTTGCTGAAGAGCATGGCGCCGGCAAAGCCGGACTCCGTCATGGCGCGCCGCAGTTCGAGCACACTCGCACCCGGGTCAGAGAGCGGGAGCGTGGCGAGCGCCCGGAATCGGGGCGTGTGCTCGCGCGTGATCGCGGCGAAGGAATCGTTCACCAGACGCGCCAGCTCGATGGCGCGATCCGGCGTCTCGACGTGCGTGCCGGGTGTGGTGAGTGACAGGATCTGTGCGTCTATCCCTTCCCGTTCGAGCACCTCGCGCCGCCAGGCAATGTCGCGGTGCCCTCGCACCGCGACATTGACGTCTCCGGGATAGTGCACACAGGGGTTGCCCTCGCGGTCTACGGTGACGTGCACCACGCTGCCAGCGTTGCGCAGAGCGTCGAGATACGCCGGGGGATAGAAATGGTTGTGGACATCAATCAGCATGAGCGGAGTCCACGTGGTGATCGCTCGTGGCCGCGACGTGCGGCGCCATGCCATCCAGCGAGAAGCGAAGCCGGGCGCCCACCCCGTCGCCATTCTGCTCCAATTGCGCGGCCGCATCGCCGGACACCGTCTCCACGTCGGCGCCGAGCGCCAGCGCGGCCCGCACATCGTTCTCGGCCTCTCGCGGATGGGCCTGCACATACTGGGACGTGAGCAGCAGGAGATCAACCGCCCCGGCATCGAGCGCGCGGCGCATGGCAGGCACGCCCAGCGCACTCCTGCCGCGTGAGCCGAGCCGCTCGAACAACTGGTCGACCAGTTTGCGGGCGCGGACCTCACGCATTGCGGCCGCGGCATGCTTGGCCGCCTGCGCGATCGTGTCATCCGTTGCGTCGTGGTCGAGCGCGTCGGAGATCGTCACGCGTCCCTCCAGCGTCGCGGGCAGAGCTTCACCAGCAAGGGCAGCCCACTCCGTGGTGCCGCCGATGAGTACCCAGCCATTGTCGCTGGCCAGCTCCACCACGCGTGCCGCCAGTGTCGCCGCCATGCGCTGGAAGATCGCGCGCCGGCGATGGTCGGCGCGTTCGGTTCCCAGCGCGCCCCGTGGCGCGGGCGACGAGGTCGCATGCGTCTCGGCCCCGGCTCGCTCCAGCACTTCGTCCTTCGCCGCCAGCGTCATGCCGGGGAGCGCCGTGAGCGTGCCCCAGGCGTAGTGAAAGAGGCGCGCCGAGCGCGAGTCCACGAGCGCCACGATGACCGGAGATTGCTGCTTGAGCACCCGCACGTAGGGTGAGATCACGGGTCCGTCGCGCCAGGCGACGAGCGTGGGCACACGCATGGGCACGTCTGAAGCGTAGCGCGGTCCATCGGGTGCGAGGAACGCCACCCAGCCGGGTGCACCGAAGACACCATCCAGGGGCGGCCACGGGTTGTCGAGCCAGGCGGCGGCCCGATCGAATTCGGCGAGCTCCGCAATGTCGGAGATGCGGGCGCGCGCATCGCGGACCGCTGTCATGAGCGCGGGGCGCCACGCGTGCCGCATGGCGGGGTCGGTGACGCGTGCATCGAGATAGATGCTGAGCAGTCGCGTGGTCGCGTTGTCGCGCGCGAGCGTGCTGAGTTCGTGCAGAGTGAGCAAAGCGGCCTCCTGGTTGGGGGGAGGTGTCATCTGCATGTTATCACAGTGACACCGCTCCCGCCTACCACACGGGACAGCCGGGTGCGGAGCGACGCGGACGCAGCACCATCGTCCGCGCCCGCCACCATCAGTTCGTCAAGCCGCGCGGCGCGCGGCGCCATCCGGCGTGCCGGCGAGCGCCGGGCGGCCACGCTGGCGTGTGGCCAGCCAGCCGTCCACGGCGAACGCACCGGGTCCGGCGAGCGCGAGTGCCACGGTGGCACCGAGCATCGCCAGCGCGAATTCGGCGCCGGTGGGCAGGAAGAAGCCGTTCTTCATGTGCACGAGCAGGATGGCGCCGAGCATGTTGAAGGCGAGGCCGAACGCCGCGGGCCGGCTGAGCAGGCCGGCGACGAGCGCGAGACCGGCGCTGAATTCGAGCAGCGCGATGAACGGCCCCATGACGTGCGGCAGGGGAATGCCCATCTGCGCGAACGCGCCGGAGACGCCGGGAAATCCGAAGACGAAGAGCTTCTGCGCACCGTGCGCGACGAAGATGCTGCCCGTGACGATGCGGAGCACCGTGAGGGCGTGCCGGGTCTGACGTGGCGAAGCGGAGTACACGAACGACATGGCCGTTACCTCTGATGCGGCAATGGGTGAATCGGAACCTAATACGTGTTGCACCGCCAAGTGTGGCAACACCTGATTATCGAAAAAAAAGCCGGCTACGGCTGGCGCTGCACCGCCTGCAGCAGGTCAATGAGTGCGTGCAACTGCGTGTCGGACAACGAACGGAACCGGCGCTTCTGCTCGCGCGCGGCGTCCGCGTCAATGCTGTCGATGAGCTGGCGTCCTTCGCGCGTGAGGCGCGTGGTGACCATGCGGCGGTCCTCGTCCTTGCGCGTGCGGGCCACGAGGCCGGAGCGCTCCATGCGGTCGAGGAGACGAGTCATGTCGGGCATGCGCGTGAGCATCCGGTCGCGCAGCTCGTTGCGGCAGAGCCCCCCGGTGCCGGCTCCGCGGAGAATGCGCAGCACGTTGAACTGTGCCCCGCCCAGCCCGTACGGCGCCAGCATCCGCTCGAAATCATCCTGGAGCATCGCCCCGGTGCGGATGACGCTCAGTTGCGCCGCGTGCTGCAGCGAGGTCGCGGGCTTTCCGGCCGGCCGGACCCGGGGATGGGATGACGTGTGTGGCATGCGGGGAATTTAGGTGTTATGACACCAAGTGTCAAGAGACGGGAAGCGGCGGCCATTGGCCGCCGCCGGGACGCGCCGGCCAGGGGCCGGCGGCGGGAATCGGGACGCGCAGGCTCAGTCGCCGCTTCCGGCAGCCGCGCTTCCCTGAGGCGCCACCGCTGCGCGGCCCGTCAGCCGACCCGCGAGCCTGTCCCCAACCCCCATCGCCGCCAGGCCGATGAGCAGGTGCAGCACCTGGATCACCCAGTGCGCGCCGCCGGGCATCAGCGTCCGCTGCCCCATGCCGAACACGAGCACAATGATGCCCCACACCACCACCGCGCTCGCGAACCCCCCAAGTCCGCCGGCGCGGAACGCCACCCCGGCCAGCAGCCAGAGCGCCAGCACGAACAGGAGTCCGAGCAGCATGTGCAGCGGGACCAGTTGCAGTGCATGCCCCGTCCAGAACAGCACGCCCAGGATGATCAGGATGATGCCGAGAATGCGCACGAGCCATCGGGCCACTGCCGTCGTTGTCGTCATGCACCGGAATTTGCAGTATTCCGGCCTGTCGCGCACGGGGGTCGCGCGCATTCCCGATTCCGGAGAACATCAGATGCGCTTCGGCATGAGGCTGCTCGCGGTGAGTGGCGCCGTGGCCATGGCGGCGGTGGTGGCCATTCCGGCACGGCGGCGCCCGGCGCCACTCGTGCCCGCCGGTCACGACTGGACGCAGTTCGGCTGGGATGTGGCGCGCTCCAGCGCGTCGAGCGAATCCACCGGCATTGACTCCGCCACCGTGTCGTCCCTGCACCGCCAGCAGGTCCCCATCGACGGCATCGTGGATGCATCCGTCATCTACCTGCACGGCGTGAGCGTGCAGGGCGCGACGCACGACGTGTTCTTCATGACCACGTCCTACGGCAAGACGCTCGCGGTGGACGCCGACAGCGGATCGATCCTCTGGGAGTTCACTCCTCAGGGCTACGCCGACTGGGCCGGATCGCGCCAGGTCACGACATCCACACCGGCCGCCGATCCGGACCGGCAATCCATTTACGCCGCGTCGCCCGATGGCCACGTCCAGAAGCTCGCCATTTCCGACGGTCACGCGCTCTGGAGCACGGCCATTACCAGGCTGCCGCGACGCGAGAAGATTGCCTCGCCGCTCACGTTCTTTCGTGGCAAGGTGATCGCGGTCACCGGTGGCTACATTGGTGACGCCCCACCCTACCAGGGACACGTCGCCATACTCGACGCGGGCACCGGCAAGCTTGAGCATGTCTGGAACTCCCTGTGCAGCAACCAGCGCGAGCTCCTCGATCCGCAGAGTTGCAGGAGCACGCGCTCGGCCATCTGGGGGCGCGCCGGCGCGGTCGTGGACACGACCACCGGACACATCTTCATTGCCACGGGGAACGGGCCATGGAATGGCAGCACGGACTGGTCCGACGCGACGCTCGAGTTGAACGCTGACGCCACGCAGCTCCTCGGCAACTTCACGCCCACGAATACGGAAGAGCTGGCGCAGAGCGATCGCGACGTCGGTTCGACGTCGCCCATCCTGCTGGGGGAAGGACTCGTGGCCCAGGGTGGGAAGGATGGGACGATTCGCCTGCTGGACTGGCAGGCGATGCGCGGCGACGCCCCGCACCGGGGCGGCGAAAAGCAGATCGTGTCCACGCCATCGGGCGGCCGGATGTACACGGCCGGCGCCGTTTTGCATTCAGGATCGGTGACGGAGCTCTTCGTGAGCGACGACAACGCCACGCAAGCGTGGTCGCTCAAGGAGGGCCGGCTCGTTTCGCTCTGGAAGAATGCGAAAGGCGGCACCAGTCCCGTGATCGCGGGCGGCTTGCTCTACGTGTACGACCCCGATGGCGGCCTCCGCGTGTACGTGCCGCAGACGGGCGCGCAGATCGCCGAGCTCCCTACCGGGAAGGGCCACTGGAACAGCCCCATCGTCGCCGATGGTCGCATCGCCCTCCCCGAAGGGGACTCCAACGATCACGACGAGAAGGGGCTGCTCGACATCTGGCGGCTGCGCTGATCCGCCGCCCTACGGCTTCGTCGCCTGTGGCAGTCCGCGATCCTTGAGCATGGGCTGGAGGCTCGGGTCACGCCCGCGGAATGCGCGGTACATCGTGGCGAGATCCTCCGTATTGCCCCGAGAGAGGATCATCGCGCGGAAGCGATCGCCGTTGGCACGCGTCAGCCCGCCATGTTCCTGGAACCACTCGAACGCGTCATCGTCGAGCATCTCGGTCCAGAGGTACGCGTAGTAGCCCGACGCGTAGCCATTCGCCCAGATGTGCAGGAAGTAGCTCGAGCGATAGCGCGGCGGTACCGTGCGCAGATCCACGTGATTCTCGGCGAGTGACGCCTTTCCCAGCGAATCCACGTTCTGGAGCGGCGCGTCCGACGGCAGCGTGTGCCACGACATGTCGAGCAGCGCGGCGGCGAGCAGCTCGGTGAGGCCGTAGCCCTGATTGAACGTTGCGGCGCGCCGGATCCTGTCCACCAGTGCCGCCGGCATGGGCGCGCCTGTCTTGTAATGCCGGGCATAGTGGGCAAAGATCTTCGGATCCATCGCCCAGTGCTCGTTGAACTGCGACGGAAATTCCACGAAGTCGCGCGCCACCGCGGTGCCCGAGAGACTCGGATATTCCTGGTTGGCGAACATGCCGTGCAGCGCGTGTCCGAACTCGTGGAACATCGTCGTGACATCATCGAAGGTGAGCAGTGCGGGCTCGCCCGGCGCCGGCTTCGTGAAGTTCGCGACATTGTAGATCACCGGCTTCGTGCCCAGCAGCTTCGACTGCGTCACGAGGTTGTCCATCCACGCGCCGCCGTTCTTGTTGTCGCGCTTGAAATAGTCGCAGTAGAAGAGCGCCAGCGGCGAGCCATCGGCGTCGAACACCTCGAAGACACGCACGTCCGGCTGGTACACCGGAATGTCCTTGCGCTCCTTGAAGGTGATCCCGTACAGCTGATTGGCCGCATAGAACACGCCGTTCTCGAGCACGTTGTTCAGCTCGAAGTATGGCTTGATTTCATCTTCGTTCAGATCGAACTGCGCCTTGCGAACCTGCTCGGCGTAGTAGTTCCAGTCCCACGGCTCGAGCTGGAAGCTCTGACCATCCTTCCGGATCATCGCCTGGATGGCGTCGCCCTCGACGCGCACTTTCGTGGTGGCGGGCGGCACCAGCCCGCGCACGAACTTGAACACCGCATCCGGGGTCTTCGCCATCTGGTCTTCCAGCACCCAGCCGGCGTAGCTGGAGTAGCCGAGGAGTCTGGCCTTCTGCGCGCGGATCTGCGCGAGACGCGCGATCGTCGCGCGCGTGTCGCTGCTGTCGCCGTGCTCCGCGCGATTCCAGGACGCCTCGAAGAGCTGGTGGCGCACGTCACGATCACTCAGCGACTGGAGCGCGGGTTGCTGCGTGGTGTTCTGCAGCGGGATGACCCACTTGCCGTCCAGCTTGCGATCAGCGGCGGCGCGCGCGGCCGCCGAAATCGCGGCATCACTCAGTCCGGCCAGCTTTGCCCTGTCGCTCACCACGAGTGCACCGGCCTTCGATGCGCCGAGCAGCTTGTTCGTGAATGCCGTCTCGAGCGTGGACGCTTCCTTGTTGAGCTGGCGCAACGTGGCCTTGTCGGCATCCGAGAGCTTCGCGCCCCGATGCACGAAGCGATCATAGTACCACTCGAGCAGGCGCTTCGATTCCGGGTCGAGCTGGAGTGACTCGCGCTGGTCGTATATCGCCTGCACGCGCGCAAAGAGTCGTGCGTTGAGATAGATGGCGTCCGAGTGTTCGGCCAGCCGCGGCGCTTCCTCCTCCTGAACCTTCTGCAGGAGTGCGCTCGTGTTCGCGCCAGTGACGGCGTTGAACGCCTCCCCGACGCGCGTGAGCAGCGCGCCGGATTTCTCCAGGGCCACGAGCGTGTTCTCGAAGGTCGGCGGGGCGGGATTGTCGGCAATGCTGTCCACCTCGGCGGCCTGCTCCTTCATCCCTTCCTCGATGGCCGGCTGATAATCGGTCTCCTCGATCCTGTCGAACGGTGGTGCCTGGAAGGGGAGCGTGCTGGCGTCGAAGAAGGGATTGGTTCGCGCGGCCGCTGCCGCACCAGTCGTGGTTGAAGAGGACTCGGGAGTGGCGGGCACAGTCGCGACGGCTGGTGTGGAACTCGGTGCCGGCGCGGGCAAGTGCGCGGGCTTCGAGCAGGCTGCCAACAGGGACGAAGCGGCTACGAGTGCGGCGAAAGGCACGTGCATGGCGGGGAACCAATCGGTGCGGA
>Ga0207652_10003468_pt1 | contig 13006 bp, 18 predicted proteins | sample KBSC63BmetaG_FD_184334 | JGI IMG/M metagenome (GOLD analysis project Ga0207652, IMG submission 184334) | Corn rhizosphere microbial communities from Kellogg Biological Station, Michigan, USA - KBS C6-3B metaG (SPAdes) (version 2) | ecosystem: Host-associated > Plants > Roots > Rhizosphere ... | reverse complement strand
GGCGGCCTGATATTTCGCACTGCATTCCTGCGTGGTCAGCGCCTGCGCTGGCGACGTCACCGCAAGCGCGGCAAACCCCGACACAGCAACCGCGCACAACAATTTTGCTTGAATGGTCATTCCCTTGTCTCCTTGGCATGGCGATCTGAAGACCCCCATCCTAGCGTGGCGACAGCGCGTGACAACGGAGCAAGCAATCGTTGCGCTAAAATATCGTGAGCCTGAAAACGCGGCCAAGGCCGCTTCATTCATCCGCGGTTCAGCATGGCAGCGCGACGTTGCGCATCTCTTCAACCTGAGGTGCTCCCATGATGACAATATCCTCCCGCGTGGCCGCGACCGCCCTGGCCTCCCTGCTGCTGATGGGCTCCGCGTTCGCGCAAACCACCGCACCGGCCACGCCCGCCCCGGCGGCAAAAGCCGCGCCAATGGCGCCTGCGGAAAAAAAGGCCGCGAAGCCGCGGACCGCGGCATCGCTCGAATGCTCAAAGGAAGCCGATACCAAGGGCGTCCACGGCAAGGACCGCAAGAAGTTCATGTCCGAATGCAAGAAGGCCGCGGCCGACAAGGCGAAGTGAGGGGGAGCGGCTGCTAATTCACGCCCGCTGTAATTGAACTGTAACGCCTCATGATACTGCATGCCCCGCATTCGCGGGGCATGACGGCAAGGCGTGGGCATGCATTGCTGCAGTCGCGTTGGCGCATTTGTCCCCCGTGCGGGGATTTGCCATAAGGCGCCGTGAGCCAAATCCCTGCATCGACCGCATTTGCCATCCCCAGCCGCACCAAAACCCTCAACGTGCTCGAAACGCTCGTTATCGGCATCGCCGGCGGCGCGCTGTTTTTATGGGCACACCTTCCGGGCGGGCTGATTTCCGGCGCCATGATCGCGGTCGGCATCGCCGCGATCGCGGGACGCCCCCTCGCCTTGCCGCCGATCCTGACCCAGACGGTGCTGGTGCTGCTCGGGATTTCGCTGGGCTCGCTGGTGTCGCGGCAACTGCTGCAACATATCGGCGCCTATCCGTTGACGATCGCGCTACTGGCGCTGGCGACGTTCTGCTCGACATTCGGCAGCAGCGTCTATCTGCAGCGCATCCACGGCTGGGACCAGACCTCGGCGTTTCTGGCCGGAAGCCCTGGCGCGCTGTCGCAGATCACCATGCTCGCGGCCGAGAAAGGCGCCGATGTGCCGGCGATTGCCGTAGTGCAGACCATGCGCGTGATCATTCTCACCGCGGCGTTGCCGATGCTGCTGGCGCTGACCGGAATAGCCCCCTCGTCGTCGCCGGCCGCGGCCGTGGCGATCGCTTCGCCGCTCGAACTGACCGAGCTGATCGCAGCGTCGGTGGTGGTAGCGCTGCTGTTGCGGCTGGCAAAATTTCCGGCGAGCTGGATGTTCGGCGCGATGATCGGGTCAAGCCTGTTGCACGGCACCGGACTGATCGAGGGCGGCCTGCCGCCATCGGTGCGAAGCATTGCGCTGGTCGGGATCGGCGCGCTGATCGGCTCGCGGTTCGCGCGGATGAAGACCAGGACGCTGCTCAGCCACGTCAGCGCGGCGCTCGGATCGTTCGCCATCGCCATCGCCATCTCCGCTGTATTCGTCGCGGTGATCGCGCTGACCACCCCCGTTCGGTTTGCCGACGTCATCGTCGCGTTCGCACCGGGCGCGATGGACGCCATGCTGGCGCTGGCCCTGACGCTGCACATCGACCCGATCTTCGTCGGCGCCCATCACCTGTCGCGCTTCGTGTTCGTCACCATCGCGACCCCCGGCATCGTCCATCTGTTCGGACGCCCGCAGGAAGATGTCGACGATTAAACGGGATGATCCCGAAAAGTGGAATCCGGTTTTCGGAAAAGATCATGCCCAAAGAATTAACTGCGCTTGGCGGACCTGGCGATGCCCCATGCCGCGATCGCGGCCATCAATAGCGAGATCAGCACGTTGTAGCCGGCCAGCGACAGGCCGAGAAAGCGCCACTGCACCTCATCGCAGCGGATCACCTTGACGGTGTCGAGACGTTCCAGCAGGTTGCCGGCGCTGCCGAGATTCCCGACCGGCCCGGTGCAATCGGTCGGGCCTTTCCAAAGACCCCATTCAACGCCGGCATGATAAGTCCCTAGCCAGGCATTGCCGAGGGCTGACGCTGCGAGAATGGCGAGGCCAGCAATCACCACGGCGCGCGGGGCATCCCTCGCCGCGGCGACCGCGACCAGCGCGCCGAGCGGGATTGCGAGATAATAGGCATAGCGCTGCTCGAGGCAGAGCGGGCAGGGACGGATATCCAGCACCAGCTGAAAAAACCACGCGCCGGCCAGTGTCGCCGCCGCAATGACAGCGATCGCCAGCGCCGCCGTGAGCGCCGGCTGGCCGTCGTTGCGTGCATGCGGCTGACCTGCGGTGGTGTCGAACGTCACCTTGATCTCCTTCTGTGACGCGTCCTATCCCGCGCGGGTGGCGCTGTCGAGGCGAAGCACGATCACACTGGAGTGTCTTATTCGCTCGATGCCGCGGAAGCGGTGCACCCCCGCGTGCCCGTTGCATCCGCCCCGCCGGCAAGTGCAGTCGGGGCGCGAGCGTTCGGACCGCCGGCATCCGCGTTTTCCGGTCAGCTTGATACGCGGGTTGACCGCCAGTCACCGCCCGCTATATTCCGCCGGCTTCGCGACCTCAGCCCTCTCCGGCCAAGCCGCGACAAGCCCCTGTGGCGGAATTGGTAGACGCGCTCGACTCAAAATCGAGTTCCGCAAGGAGTGCTGGTTCGATTCCGGCCAGGGGCACCAAAAGTTATTTTCCTGGAGCCCCGCCCGCGAGCCCAACGGCTACCGCGACAATTGCGGAGGAATCGTCGGCATGACGCGAGAGGCAAACCAGGAAAACGCGGAACGGCCATAGGCACTCGCGAGCCCGGCAATCAATGCGGCCGAACCGAGATTCCAAACCAGGATCATGACCGTCGCGTCAAGATCGTGAATGAGAGAAAGCGCGAAGGCCGTCATCGCCGCAATGGCCAGGCCTCCCGTCGCGCTGACCGCGGTCGGCCGCAGCAAGGCGGCATGGCGCAGCATCACCAGCATGGCGATCGACAGCGGCACGCTCGTCAGCAGCAAGGTCGCAAAGCATCGAACCGCCTCACCCATGCGAACGCCATCCGGGCCGATGCTGACCCAATCGGTAAGGCAGCCATAGCCAATTGTCGAAACCCAAAGCGCGAGCGCTGGATACGGCAGCAGCAACCAGAAGCGCGAGCCCTCGGGCAAGCCAAGCTTGAACGACGCGATCGCGGCGAGGATGGCTGTTGCCAGCGTGCCGACCATGCCGACCACGAAGACCGGTTGCTGCAACTGCATCGCGATGTCCGATCGCAGCCCATGCGCGACGGCGAGAAGTCCCATAACAATTACCGCCAGCAATAGCCAGAGTGCCGCACGAATGAGCGGCGGACGCAGACGACGAACCGGCGTCGCCGCCTCGACCAGCGAATCGATAAGGTCTGGCGTCTTCATCACGGTCGCTCGCCGTTCAATAGTTGACGCAAGTTCTTGATCGCGCGATGTGTCGCAACCTTCAGCGCCGCAATCGACCGGCCACTGGCTTTTGCCGCCTCCTTCAAGGACATTTCGTTCAACTTGAGCATCTTGATCGCTTCTCGCTGCTCCGGCGGCAATCTCTCGATGGCGTCGGCCAATGCAAGTTCTGCCGAAAGGTTACTATCAAGGTTCGCTGCAGGCTCCGGAAAGGTTTCATGCTCGACCGACAGTTCAATCTCGCGCGCCTTCCGGCGTGTCTCGCGCCGCAGCCGATCGATGATGCGACGGTTGGCGATTGCGACGAGCCAAGGTCCGAACGGACGGACTGGATCATAGGTATGACGAATCGCGTGAACGGTCAGAAGCACGTCATGTACCGCATCTTCCACATCGATCGCCTGCTTGAAGCACCTGCCGGCAATCGATCTGACATACGGCTCCACCTCCTGCAGCAAGGTCCGGTAAGCCTGACGGTCGCCGTCCTGGGCGCGCTTCATGAGCGTCGACCAGTCAGGCCGGCTGTCGGCGGTCCGATCACCGCTGGAGCCGGACGATGGGACGAGCGTCAGCCGCGGCGCAAACGGTTTATGGGGGGTCGGCATAGAAGTGGTCTGTTTTCTGGCTTCAACGGTCGCGGAGTCTGGCGGAACGCATCGACCAGCAAGATACACCTGCGATCTCGGCGACAACAGGAAAGAATTTTTCCAAAGCCCGCTAACCTTTCGCCAGCGGCCGGCGAACCTCCCCATGTGAGTCTCTAAATCGGGACACGACAGGAGAGGAAGACATCATGAATCGTCGTCTGTTCGCCGTATCCACGCTGACCACCGCCGTTGGCCTTGCGCTGGCAATGCAGGCCCCCACCGTCCAAGCCCAGGGCATGGCCAATCCACCGCAGGTCGTGAAGGACAACATGGCACGCATGGGCAAGGACAAGCTTGAGAAGTGCTACGGCATCAACGCTGCCGGGAAGAATGACTGTGCCGAAGGCGCGCACTCGTGTGCTGGCCAGGCCACTCAGGCGCGCGACGCAAAGTCGTTCGTGCTGTTGCCGGCCGGTGACTGCGGCAAGATCCAGGGCGGCAAGACGACCGCGGCCTGAGCCCAGGCAAGCTGATGCGCCCCGCTATCATCAGCCAGGCCAGCGCGATCCCGGCGAGAGCCGGGATCGGTCTGCGTTTTCAACACCATCAAATCGTACTCGAAACCCGCCCCGATGTGGCCTGGATGGAAGTCCACACCGAAAACTACATGGGCGGAGGAACGCAGCTCCGCTATCTCGACGTCATCAGGCGCGACATCCCGATCTCGCTGCATGGCGTCGGGTTGTCTCTGGGCAGCGCGGAAGGCATCGATCCCGCGCATCTCGAACGAATCCGCAAAGTCGCCGAGCGTGTCGAACCCGGGTTGATGTCAGAACACATCGCCTGGAACGTGGTCGGCGGCACCTATCTCGCTGATTTGCTTCCGCTGCCAATGACCGAAGAGGCGCTCGACGTCGTATGTCGCCATGTCGATCAGACCCAGAGCTATTTAAGGCGCCGGATTCTCGTCGAAAATCCGTCGACCTATGTCGCATTCGGGAATTCCATTATTCCGGAATGGGAATTCATGGTCGCCGTCGCGAAACGAACTGGTTGCGGCATCCTCTGCGACGTCAACAATATCTGCGTCAGCGCCCACAATCATGGCTGGGATGCTTCGGCCTACATCGCCGCATTGCCGCCGGATGCGGTGGGCGAGATTCATCTCGCCGGGCACAGCATCCGAACATTCGCCGACGGCAGCACGCTGCGTATCGACGACCACGGTTCCCGGGTCAGCGATGAAGTCTGGGCGTTGTATGAGACGGCGCTGGCGCGCTTCGGCGCCGTTCCAACGCTGATCGAATGGGACAATGAGGTGCCGCCGCTGGCGGCTCTGCTCCAGGAGGCCAGCCACGCCGGTCGATTCATTGGCAACGCCGTCAAGGAAACCAGCCATGCCGACGCTGCTTGAATTGCAGAACGCTTTACAAAGAAGCCTCTTGCATCGCGAGAACGACGCCGTCTCTGCGATGCTTGCCGCGCACGTCAACCAGGATCGGCTGGATATCTACCGGAACACGTTCCTACACGGCCTCACCAAGGTGCTACGGCTCTGCTTTCCGGTGGTGCAGCGGCTGGTCGGCGAGGAATTTTTCGAGGGCACCGCGCAGGTCTTCATTGCCGAGCATCCGCCACGGGCGGCCTGGCTCGACCAGTACGGCGGAGAATTTCCGGAATTTCTGCGGACATTCCCGCCGGCAACGTCGATTGCCTATCTGGGCGATATCGCGGAACTGGAATGGGCGGTGAACGGCGCACTCCATGCGCCAGACACAGAATCGCTCGACATCGGCAGGCTCGCTACGATCGAGGCCGACGATCAAGGCCGTATTTGCTTCGTTGCGAACCCCTCGCTCCGCCTGCTCCGGCTTGGACAGCCGGTAGACGATATCTGGCACGCCATTCTCGAATCCGACGACGAAGCCCTTCGCAGGATCAATCTCGACAGCGGCCCAATCCATCTGCTGATCGAGCGACGGACGACCGGCGTTGAAGTCGTTCGATTGGACGAAACGGCATGGCAGTTCCTTTCGGAGCTTTGCTCGGGCGAGACAATCGAAATCGCGGTTGAGCGTGCCGTTGATTTCGATTGCGCCAACGCGCTGGCCGAGCATCTGGCCCATGGCCGATTTTCCAGCTTCGGGATGCCCGACGCTTCGTTGACAACGACCGCTGCCTGAAAGTTTTTGCGCATGGGCAACATGACGGTCTCAACGCCGGCTTCGTCCGCCAAGCGCGGGATCGTCGGTCGAACGCTTCATGGCCTGAACGGCATTTCCTACACATGGCTCGCGCTGCCGTTGCGGTTTGCCATTGCCACCGTGTTCTGGAGCTCTGCGATGGCGAAGCTGGCTAACTGGGACACCACGTTGTCCCTGTTCGCCGACGAATATCAATTGCCCCTGCTTCCTCCTGCGATCGCCGCCTACATGGCAACGACCGTCGAGTTGACGACCCCGGTACTGCTGGTGCTCGGCTTGCTGACAAGGCCGACAGCATTCGTTCTGCTCGGAATGACGGCCATCATCGAGATCTTCGTCTATCCGCTGGCCTGGCCAACGCACATCCAGTGGGCCGCAATGCTTCTGGTGCTGCTATGCCGCGGCGCCGGCGCCCTGTCGGTCGATCATTTGCTCTGGCGGCGATTTGGAAGTCTATTCGACTCGACATCTGTGCTCAGGGAACCTTGAATTGTGTCCCGCGCGCTCAATCTGCCTATGACACAACCGCCGGATCGCGATCATCGACGGCGATGTTGCCTCGTCAATCGCCTAGCTTGGTGAGCGCGGAGCCCTTGTGGAAGGCGATATGGTCGGTCTTGGCGCTCTTGATCTCATATTGCGGAGCGTCCGGGCTCGCATGATGGGTGTAACCCTTGTGCTCGAAGTCGCTGATATGTACGCGGATGATCGTGCCGCTGACGCGACCAGCCTCGGAATTCCAGCTCACCCAACCTCAATCCTCGCGAACGTAACATCTTCACCGCGCGCCGGCTGAACGAGGAGTCGGCGACCCTTGAAGAACTTGCCAAGGAACATGGAGTATCCCGCGAACGGGTCCGCCAGATCGAGCAGCGAGCGTTTCAAAAGGTAAAGGCTGCGATACTGACAAGTCGGCGTGAGGTCGACGGTCCGCCCACTTGCCGCGCGAAGGAAATGAAGCAGCGGGAGGCACGGCTCTAAGCCAGCAAAGGATCACCGGACTAATCGCCATGTTTACTCCATCGGTCGTTCTTCTCGTGATCGCAAACACAGTCGCAGCAACTGGAGCAATCCTAGTCGCCTTGCAGGCTGCGATGTTCGAAACAGGTCGTGTGGCTTCGCCGGCGTTGACAGCGGATGCAGCCGGAATCGCCAACGCCGACCTTGTCTTGGCAACAAGGTGAAGTTGCCGACGCAGCATGACAGGAGGGTCTCGATCGAGACTTCAATTTTCGGAAGAGAACCTTTCTTTTGGTTGAGCGTTCGGCGACCAGCGTTGGGCGCAATGTCCGCGATCCCCAGGGACGAGCCCGACGACAACCATTACGGAGGATAACATGATGGAAAGGCTGTTGGCACTTTTGCTGGCGGGCGCCCTCGTGGCTCCGCAAGCCGCTCAAGCGAGCGAGAGTGCCCTGAACAATGATGACGCGCGACAGGCTGCGTCGAAGTTTCCGGAAAAGCTACCAATCCCGCCCATTCCCTATCTCGATACGATGCCGTGGATGAATTTTGGATCGGAATCGAAGGGACCCGGAGTTGACACCTTGTTGCTACCCGACTTCAACGCTCCGGCGGCTCCGAAAAACTTGGCGCCTGCCTACAGTGGTCTTTGGAATGCTGAATCAAATCTAAGCAGGACGGCGGCCAGATAACGAGAAGTCGCAAGCGACCGCACAGGCGGCACCACCGCGGTATCGGCGGCGGTGCCGCCCATTTGCTTGGGCCTCACCAAAATGCGCGAATGTGTTTTGCGTAACAATGGGGTGGAAAAGCCAGACACGCGGAAGTCATGGCTTCGCGTGCCGGGCCGGAGGTTGATCGCCCTTCGGCGAGAATCCGGGCGACCGTGAGCAAAACTAGATCGGCGGATTCCCGTTCTCTGACATCTTAAAAAATGAACGCGATGGCCCACTTGAAATCCGATCGGTTTTTTCTAATTTTTAGCCTGCCGCGATGAGCGGTCTAGGGCGCCCTTCGGGGGCCCGGCGGAGACGGGCGCCGGAAGTGTCCGACGCCTGCTCGTACCCATCTTGCTCAATGGAGGATTTGGCTATGAGGACTACCTACGATTTTGCTCCCCTTTGGCGGTCGACCATCGGTTTTGACCGCCTGTTCGATCTCGTGGACGCCGCGCAACAGGCCGGTACGGAGGACAACTATCCCCCATGCAACGTCGAGCGCCTGGGCGAAGACCGCTACCAGATTTCGCTGGCCGTGGCGGGCTTCTCGGCCGATGAAATCGCGATCACCGCAGAACAAAGCGTGCTGACGGTGGAAGGCCGGAAAGCCGAGAAGCAACAGCGAGAGTTCCTGTACCAGGGAATTTCATCGCGGCCATTCAAGCGGCAGTTCAATCTGGCGGACTATGTCCAGGTCAAGGGAGCCGCATTTGACAACGGCTTGCTGCAGATCGAACTGGTGCGCGAGATCCCGGAGGCCATGAAGCCGCGCCGGATTTCGATCGACGGCTCGCCCGCTTCGAACGTCCGGCAGATCGACGGCAAGGCGGCCTGACCGCGAAGCAACACTTACATCAGCGAACCGACTTCCGCGGCGGCTTTTGTCCGCGGCGGAAGTTGCTTGATTTGAGGAGGACATACCATGGGTATCAAGGATCTCATTCCCTGGAATAACGGCGGACGCGAAGTCGGCATTCATCGCGGTACCGACGTGAATCCATTCTTCACGCTGCATCGCGAGATGAACCGCATGTTCGACGATGTATTCCGCGGGTTCGATCTTGCGCCGTTCGGATCGAGCCGGGGACTGAGCGGGCTTGGCTGGCCCCAGATCGACATCGATGAGACGGACAAGGAGGTGCGCATCACCGCCGAACTGCCCGGCCTCGACGAGAAGGACGTCAGCCTGGAAATCGCGAACGGCGTTCTTTCGATCTCCGGAGAGAAAAAATCGGAATCGGAAGACAAGGCACGTCGTTTCAATGAGCGGTACTATGGACGGTTCGAACGGCGCATACCGCTGGAGGACGTCGATGAGGACAAAGTGTCGGCCGCGTTCAAGAACGGCGTCTTGACCATAACCGTGCCGAAATCCGCGGAAGCGAAGAACGTCCGCCGCATCGCGATCAATCGCAATGGCTGACAGTTCCAACGTCCGGGCTCGCGACGTCCGGGCGTTGGGATTTCGCCTCTACAAAGTCGTTTACTCGCCATGTCGAATAACTCATCGGTGACAATGGGTCGACGGTTCGCCGGAGCCTTGCTCCTTTGCGCGTCTATCACGTGGTCCCCCGTGCTCGCACAGGTGCCCGATATCAGGGGCGGCCAAATTCCGACCCTTGCGCCTGTGGTAAAGGAGACCACCCCCTCGGTCGTCAATATCTCGGTGCACGCGCGGGTCAAGGAGGACAATCCGCTCTACCGCGATCCCGTCTTTCGGGAGTTTTTTGATCTACCCAAGCAGTTCGAAAAGGAAGTCCAGGCAACCGGCTCGGGCGTGATCGTCGACGCCGAACGCGGCTATGTAATCACCGCCAACCACGTCGTTGCGCAGATCTCAAAGGCCCAAGTCACGACCAAAGACGGACGAAAGTTCGATGCAAAATTGGTTGGGCGTGACCCTGCAACCGACATTGCCGTTCTTCAGCTTCAAGGACCAAGAGGTAACCTCAAGGCCATCCCGTTGGGTAACAGCGACCGGATCGAGGTCGGCGACTTCGTGATTGCGATCGGGAACCCCTTTGGCTTGGGCCAGACCGTGACTTCGGGAATTATCAGCGCGCTGGGCCGAACCGGCCTTGGCAAGCAAGGGTATGAGGACTTCATCCAGACCGATGCATCCATCAATCCTGGAAATTCGGGCGGCGCCCTGGTCAACCTGAGGGGGCAACTTGTCGGGATCAATACGGCAATCATTTCACCGGGCGGTGGCAACGTTGGAATTGGATTCGCGGTGCCGATCAACATGGCCCGGCGGGCCATGGAGCAGCTTGTTCAATACGGCGAAGTTCGTCGCGGCCAGATCGGTATTTCCATCCGCGATCTTGGAGCCGATCTGGCGGCCAAGGAAGGCTATCAAGGGGCGCTGATCGCCGAGATCGCCAGCGGTTCGCCGGCGGAGAAGGTGGGGCTGCAGAAGGGCGACATCGTAAAGACTGTCGATGGCACGTCGATCAGAAGCGCGTCCCAGCTTCGCAATTTAATCGGCCTCACCCCCCTCGGCGGACGCGTCGAGCTTCGGTTCGAACGCAATGGCGCTGTTCACGGCGCCAGCGTCGAGGTGGGTCCGGCAAAAGCTGCACCCGTAAGACGCACGGCCGATCAATGATCAAGAGCGCATGGGGCGGCGACGGGTCTTCAAAAGCAGAATGGCATCAGCACAAACGTATCGGCGGGAAGGGCCGGATAAAATTGCACACACGGAGATGTAGGTGGCCAAGGAACGTAAGAGTGAAAGGGAACTGCGCCAGATGATGCTGGAGGCTGCTCGTAAGCACGAAGAGTGCGCCGAGTTGGAGGATCTTTTCATATTTGGTCCTACACCGCGCCCCGATGCCAATTGGGGCTTTGGGATCGCCGGCAAGGACAACAAGGTATCCGTGGCCTGCTACTCGCGTCTCGACCAGGTTGCCAGCGACCTCCAGGCAAAATACGAACTACATCCGGTCAAGGCGGCCCGACGCGAGATCGAAGCGAGAGTTTGGTCGTTGATCCATGACCACCCAACGCTCAAGGCGTCACTCTCGCACGCCGGTGGCGCCTACGAAATAGCCACGTTCAAGAAATTGGAGGGGCGGCCGAATTGGACGATGGAATGGATCACTGACGACCGGCTGGCCAAAGCTGCCTTTGAACGGGTCGTCCGGTCAGTTCAAACCCAAATTGAGTTGGAATAAGCGGCCCACGGCCTTCCGCGGTTGCTCTGGTATGCCCCACAGCGTTAATCTAGTGCCGGCCAACGCGAATCCAGGCGGCATCCAGTGATTGAGGCGGATGTGATCGTCGCCATCGGCGGCGGGTCGCCCCATCCGTCTTATCCCATAGGTATTTCAATAACATAAGTGTTCGTATCTTTGCCATGAACGGGGCACCAAAGCTTTTATACCTATCGATCATTTTATCATTGTGATCAACCTGAACGCCGGATCGCGATCGTCGACCGCGATGTTGCCTCGTCAATCGCCAAGCTTGGTGAGCGCGGAGCCCTTGTGGAAGGCGATATGGTCGGTCTTGGCGCTCTTGATCTCATATTGCGGAGCGTCCGGGCTCGCATGATGGGTGTAACCCTTGTGATCGAAGTCGCCGGTATGTACGCGGATGATCGTGCCGCTGACGCGACCAGCCTCGGAATTCCAGCTCACGCGATCATGGATCTGGAAGCGCTTCGCCACGGTCGTCCGCTCCGATGCCGCCGAAGAATTGCAAAAGGCAGTTCTCGCGCTGAACGCATATCTACCTGAGCGGCACGAGCATTCAACCGCTACGCTCCCCCATCGGTTCCTCGCAGCGTAACATCTTGTCGATAATTCGCGCTGTTGAATTTGCAATCGCACGCTTAGGATCGGCGGCGATGCCGGCTCGTCATGGGCCTTCGTCGGTTGGAGCGGCGCCACGAACACCTTTTTCACCATAGGCCACTCGACCAGGACGATCGTCGAATTTGCCGGTCTCCTGCAGGACTCCGGCGTCGACCTCGTTATCGACGTAAGGTCGATGCCGCGGTCGCGCACCAACCCGCAGTTCAACCAGCAGAGCCTGCCCGAAGCGCTGGCGCCGTGGCAGATCGGCTACGAGCATATCGCCGAGCTCGGTGGCCTGCGCGGAAAGTCGCGCGGCGCCGAACCCTCGTTGAATGCTTATTGGCAAGTGCGCAGCTTTCGGAACTATGCGGACTACGCCCTGACAGCCCCCTTCGCCACAGGCCTGGCCCGGCTCCGGGAACGAGGTGGTGAGCACCGGTGCGTGATCATGTGCGCTGAAGCGGTGTGGTGGCGCTGCCACCGCCGGATCATTACCGACCACCTTCTCGCCGCAGGCGCGCAAGTGATGCACATTCTCGGAAAATCGCATGTCGACGTGGCGAGCCTGACGCCCGGCGCCGTCGTTCGCAACGATGGGACGGTGGTCTATCCCGCCTAAACTTCTGCGCGCACCGGATCAAAGCCAGGATTTTCACTCCGGCCCGAACAGACGGACCTGAGGCATCTCGATTCTCACCGGCTCGGCCACGAACGCCTGGCTAGGCTCGGTTTCTTCCCTGACTCTTTCCTCGACCGATCGCAACTCTTGCTGCTGCCTTTGCCGGCGCCGCTCGGCCCATTGCTGGCGACGCTCGAACTTGCGCTTTTCCGCCGCGCGCTTCAGGTCGGCGTCACGCGCCCTGGCAAGCGCGTTGTCGGACGCGGCGGCTTGCTCCTGCGCGGCGGGTTGCGCCGCTGGAGTTGCAGCTTGTGGCGCCGGCGCTGCGGGTTGTGGTGCCGGTGCCGCGGGCTGCGGTGCTGCAGCCGCTTCGGTTGGCTTCGCGCCAGCCGGCTCCGAATTGCCGGTTTCCGTCTGCGGTGAATTGGCCGCTTCTGTCGGCGGCGGAGTCGGCGCCGCCGCAACGGCGGGTGCAGACGGCTGAGGCGCCGCCAGATATTGCACCGGTTCCGACGGACCGGGCGCGGCAGGAATCGGCTCCGGCGACATGCGCCGCTCCAGCCGGGTCATTTCGATGCCT
>Ga0207652_10003454_pt1 | contig 13033 bp, 10 predicted proteins | sample KBSC63BmetaG_FD_184334 | JGI IMG/M metagenome (GOLD analysis project Ga0207652, IMG submission 184334) | Corn rhizosphere microbial communities from Kellogg Biological Station, Michigan, USA - KBS C6-3B metaG (SPAdes) (version 2) | ecosystem: Host-associated > Plants > Roots > Rhizosphere ... | reverse complement strand
CCAAAAAGCATAAAACATGATATAAATCACACCCAGAAGGAAAAGTACATTGAGCAATTTTCGAAGGCTGCCTCTTAAGCTTAACTGTTTTTTAAATACCAGCCGAAGGGTTTTAAATATCTTCCAGGCAATCCAGCCAAAAGCAAGAAAATATAAAATATCACCGAAACTAAAAGGAATCCAGCCAAATATAATGCGCAGCGCTTTAGCGACATGGGCGTAAAGGCCAACTGAATAAAAATATTCTACCCAAAGCGGGTGTGAAGAAAAAATTTTAATTGCTGCAATTAATAAAATTAGCGCAATCCACTGTATTATTTTTTTTGCTGAATTTCTCCTGTCACTCTTCATTTATATTTTCATTATCTTCAGAGGGTCGATGTTGCTAAACTTAATTTCTCCGTGTTGTTTTTTATAAAAGGCCTGTAAAAAACCGGATAAAGGTAGGTGGTAATAAAATGCAAAACTATTAAATATCTGATTTGAATTTTATAGCCAGGGCAAGCAACCTGTGTGAAAATTAGCATTTTAACGACATGAAACTTAAAATAATGAGATCTGCATACTGAAAAAATTAATTAAATTCATTACTTTTGCACCCCTTTAATATCAGGTTATGGGACACAGGCATAAATTTGACATTGCATTTGTAGGATTGAAACCTGGAATCCATGAATTTGATTATGAAGTGGATGATAAGTTCTTTGCCGAATACAAGGAAACAGATTTCAGAGATTGCCATGCTACCATAAAGGTTTTGCTTGAAAAAAACACCTCCTTTATGATGCTGAAATTTGAAATCGGCGGAAGTGTGGAAGTTGTTTGCGATCGTTGCGGAAATAACCTCAGAATGGATCTTTGGGATGAATTTAAGCTTATAATAAAGCAGGTAGAAAATCCGGAAGAAATGAATCAAAGCGAGGAAGACCCTGATGTGTTTTATATTTCCCGGACTGAAAGCCACATCCATCTGGCCGATTGGATTTATGAATTTGTTTTGTTGAGTATTCCCAACCAGCGGATGTGCAAAGACGATGAAATTGGCGGCCCGCAATGTAATAAGGAAGTGTTGGCCATGTTAAAGAAAATGCAATCAAGCGCTGAAAATAATCATCCATTACAAAAAGGCCTTGAAAAATTAAAAAATAAACAATAATTAATCATATTAATCTACGGTTATGCCCAATCCAAAGCGCAGACATAGTCAGCAAAGAAGTGCAAAAAGAAGAACACATTATAAAGCGGTAGCTCCCACACTGAGCGTAGACCCAACTACAGGTGAAACACACGTTCGCCATCGCGCGCATGTAAGCGAAGGAAAGCTTTATTATAAAGGAAAAGTGGTGACAGAAAAAGCACCAATAAAAATTAGTTAAGCCCCGTTTCAAATGGCATGAAATCCAAAACCAAAGTTTATTACCTTACTTTGGTTTTGGATTTTTTTTTGAAGAGCGGAATCGCCTTGCAATTAAATATTTAATTTTATGGCAATAACTAATGATTAATATCCGAAAATGAATATAGCACTGGACATGATGGGTGGCGATTTCGCTCCTGAAGAAACTATAAAGGGCGTAAAACTTTTTCTATCTCAAAATTCTGATCCATCCGTTAATTTGACGCTGATAGGAGACATTGATCAGATATCACCCCATTTTGAAGCGAGCCAGGCAGATTCGCAAAGGATACATGTAGTGCATGCTTCTGAAGTAATTGAAATGGAGGAGCATCCAACCAAAGCGCTAAAAGAAAAACCTCAGTCTTCTATTGCCATTGGCTTTCATCTGTTAGCTACCGGAAATATAGATGCGTTTATAAGCGCCGGAAATACGGGGGCCATGTTGGTGGGATCACTTTATAGCATTAAGGCCATCAACGGCGTTGCCAGGCCGGCCATTGGCGCATATATGCCCCGTGACAACGGCAAAACTTCTTTGCTGGTGGACGTAGGATTAAACGCGGATTGCAAGCCTGAAAACTTATCACAGTTTGCTTTATTAGGCAGCCTCTTTGCCAAATACATTTTAAATTTTGATAACCCACGTGTGGCCTTGATAAATGTAGGCGCCGAAGAAGGAAAAGGAAATATTCTTTGCCAGACCGCATTTCCCCTGTTAAAAGAAAACAAGCAAATAAATTTTGTAGGAAATATTGAAGGCCGCGATTTGCTTATGGGCAAAGCCGAAGTGTATGTGTGCGACGGGTTTACAGGCAACATTATATTAAAATTCGCCGAATCGATTTATGATATTGTTCAAAACCGGAAAATTAAAGATGAATATTTTAACCGGTTTAATTTTGAAATGTATGGAGGTGTTCCCGTGCTGGGCGTAAATAAGCCTGTTATTATTGGCCATGGAATATCAACTTCAGGCGCTTTTAACAACATGATAGTAATGGCTAAAAAAATGATAGACGAACAATTTATTGAAAAAATAAAATCCAATTTTTTATAAATTTACCGGAGGTAAAAAATCTTTATCGCTGCAAACAGCCTATTCCAGGCTTACGTTTCCTTCAATGCCGCAAGCCCTCTCATTATTCTAATCAACTGGTTAATAATCCTTATTTTTAGCAAGCCTTATAAACACTTCATGAAATTATTATCAAAATATTTCTATAATATTTTTTTTATAATTCCAATCCTGTGTATGCATTTTGAAGTAAAGGCCCAGGCCGACACTTCTAATCGGCTAAAAACCCAGACAGATACTACCAGCCGGATAAAAACTTTAATTCATAAGGTTATCGAAAATCTGGAAAAGCCGCCAAAAAAAGATTCTCTGAAACCCGCCACAAATGAAGTAGCTTTTGAGCCTTATGAAGGACTTATCATCAGAAATATCATCATCGAAAGACTTCCTTTCGGGGTTACTATCGGAGATACTTCAAAGCGTTTAATCAACAGCTTAACAAATCTTGCCAACGATCTTCACCATATCACTAAAACAAAGGTCATAAAAGAAAATCTTTTCTTTAAAAAGGGCGAACCTTTAAAACCGTTTTTAATGGCGGATAACGAGCGCTATCTCAGGCAATTGTTGTATCTCCAGGACGCAGAAATCTTTGTTGCCAAAACAGCGCCGGATGCTGATTCTGTGGATGTATTTGTTGAAATAAAAGATGTATTTTCCATGGGTGGTGCTATCAATTCTTTAGGCCTCAAGCAAACAAATCTTGAGATTCGCGAAGATAATTTTGCCGGTAGTGGAAATGCTGCTATTCTTTATGCCCTGTACGATGATAAACGTAAAAATAATTTTGCATTCGGGGGCGAATACATGAACCGGAATCTTGGAGGAAGCTTTATAAATGCCCGGGCAGGCTATCAAAGTTTCTATCCCGCAATTTATGGCCCCAAAGAGGATAACAATTATTATATCAGCTTTATGAAGCCGCTTGTAAACAGGTATATGAAATGGACGTATGAACTAGACGCTTCGTATCATCACACCAGAAACTTTTATGCTCCGGATTCATTTTATCTTGCTAATACAAGATACCGGTATTATAATATCGAAACATGGGCAGGATACAACATAAACGCAAATGATTTTACCACTTCTGAAGAATCAAAAAAACTAAGAAAATTAATTGGCGGCAGGTACATCAATCAAAATTTTTTATCAGTGCCCAAACGATTTGATACGGTGTATGATTGGAAATATCAGACCATTAAGGCCGGCCTTGTCACGCTGACTTTTTACCGCCAAAATTTTTATAAAACCCGGTATATTTACGGCTTTGGAAGAAATGAAGACATTCCGGAGGGTTTGCTGCTAAGCGTTACAGCGGGCTTTACCAAAAGACAGGAAGCAAAGCGGCCGTTCCTCGGTTTCAATTTTGAAAGCTATCATTTCAACAGGAGGAGAAATTATTTAAGCTACAAAATAGCTGCTGAAGGCTACCTGAACCAATCGTCAATTGAAGATCTGAATTTTTTGGGAAGTATTTCTTATTTTGATCGTCTAAAGCCGGTCGGCTCAAAATGGAAGCAGCGCTTTTTCCTGAACTTTGATCTTGCGCAACAGGTAAACACGGTATATAATCAACCGCTGTTTGCAAACAGCCAGTTTGGTATGCCCGAATATGGAAATGAAATCATAGATAATCAGCGCGTAGGCGGCGCCTTACGATCTACGGCAAAAGTGGAATCTGAATTTTTTAGTCCCTGGTCGGTGGTTGCATTCCGGTTTGCACCATTTGTTTTCGGTAACCTGAGTGTGTTTTCGCCATACAAGTACCATTCTAAAGTATTGAGCGCTTTGGGCGGCGGCATCCGCACAAGAAATGAAAGCCTTGTATTTGGAACCATCGAATTGAAAGCGTATTATTTTCCCGAAAAAAACTTTCACAACGAAAGATTCCGGTTTTCCCTTTCTACCAACGTAATATTTAAATACAACACCCAGTTCGTAAAAAAGCCGGATTTTATACAAATAAATTAAAGCGCCGGCGGCCATGTTTTAATTCAATTCATTTAATATCTTTAATATAAATTCTTAAATGAAATTCCGGCAAAAATATTTTGAATTAACTGCCTGGGCGACTGCAATTTTGCTGTTAGCCTTAATGGATCCGGCAAGCGATACCCATTATTCATTTTGCTTTTTTAAATTTATAGGAATTCAATTTTGCCCGGGTTGCGGGCTGGGCCACTCGATTAGCTACCTGTTTCATGGAGATTTTAAACAATCTTTCAACAGCCATCCGCTTGGTATTTTTGCGGTGGTAGTAATATTTCACAGGATGTATCAATTAATTTCTGTGCACTTTATTTCAAAAATCAAAAGTTACAATTATGGAAACTAATGGCATCAATCCGCTGATAATACAATTTCTTTACAATGCAACGCCTGAAGAGTTAATAACTATTAATTCAAGAACCAAAGGCTTTAGCAACGCTGAACTGGAACAATTCTGCGTTATTTATCGCGCTAAACGAAAGGACCCACAGTTGATTTTAATACTGGCTTTAATCGGACTATTCGGCATTGCCGGGATTCAACGCTTTTTTATTGGCCATATTGGAATGGGCATTTTATATTTTTTTACAGCAGGCCTTTGCTTTGTGGGCACCATCATCGATGCTGTAAATTATAAAGACCTTGCTATGGAATACAACGCTAAAATGATTACCGAAACTTTGTCGACCTTAAACATGATTGCGCGATAACGCTGCTTTCATTTTTGATTCATTTCAGGCAGAATAAAAATTACGATTATTTACAGGTTTACTGTAAATCTTCCTGCAACTCCATTGAAGCAATATGGTATTTAATACCATCTAACACACCTCTCGATAACGGTTTCTGGCTAAAATAAATAAGCTTATTTTTCCTTAACGGTTCAAGTTCAGGGCTATAGTTGGAGACAACGATTCCTTTTGCTTTTCCTTTCAGCATGTCAATATCATTTCCGCTGTTGCCGGCTGTAATAAATTGCTGAAGCGGAACTTTCCATTTGTAACTCAGGTAGCGCATCGCATTTCCTTTGCTGGCGCGAAATGGAAGAAAATCGAGATAACGATTTTCAGTTAATAAAACTTTTGCCCTAAGCTTGTGGTCGTCAAGAAATTTATGTAAATCGGCAAGGTTATCATCGTCAAAATCTTCATCTACATAATAACTGAGCTTAAACTGCCATTGTGCATTTGGCTCCTGCATGTGGATTCCCGGAAATTTTGACAAGGCTTTTTGCAATTCATCTCTTTTCCACTGATAATCTATATGGCTTTCATATCCGTTATCAGCTATTAATTTATCTGTGTAGTATATCTCGGAGCCCGCTGAGCAAATCAATACGTCCGGAGTTGGCAGCCTATATTTCAATATTGCTTCCTGCGTTATAATTTTATTCCGCCCGCTTGCAAGGCAAAAAACTATTTTATGCTTTCGTTTATCAATCCATTCCCTCAATTCAGGCAGGCCTTCCGTGTTTTCTTCTTCTACCAAAGTGCCGTCAATGTCACAAATGATAAACAAATCCGACTTCATCAGTTTCTTTCCAAATGATGTTTTTGAAGTAAATATCGGTTCGGCATTTTCTTTTTCCCGATTAAATAAATCGTCAATGATTTCCACGTATTTGTTCGCATGCGCTGTCCACGAATAATATTGATTTGTAGCAATGATGCCATTGGCAGAAAACTTTTCCCATAATTTCTGGTCTGAAATAATCTTCTTAAGCGCCTCAGCTATTTGACGCGGGTCTTCTACATCTACCAGTAACCCATTATCACATTGCTCAAGAATTTCTTTTGGCCCACCAGTCGGGGAGGCTACTACAGGCAATCCGCAGGCAGCAGCTTCTACTATCGTTAAACCAAAATTTTCGCCCGGCGTACCATTTACAAAGACTCCCTTTTTACGGGCGGCTACTCTGTAGATTTCCGGCACTTCAAGTTGGGGGTCATTTTTCTTGGGAATCGCCATTTTGCCGTACAAATCATATTTATCAAGCAACAGCAAAAGGTTAGTAAGAATATCCTGTTCATCGGCCGGCATTTCAGTAATGTCTTTTCTTACGCCGGCAAAAATTGCCAGGTTTGCCATCGTTTGCAGCTCCGGGTCCTGGCCGTAAGACTGAATGATTCTTTCAAAATTCTTTCTTTTATCAGCCCTGCCTATGGAAAGAATAAGCGGCTTTTGAGGATTGAACAAAAAACGCTCAATATCTGAGTTTACCCTATACAAAGCTTGTTCCTGCTCGATGCTCATCTGAAAACCGGGCATATCAAACCGGTAAAAAGGATAAAACAAATCATTATTAACCCCGGGAGGAATTACTTGAAATTTTCCTTTTCTTTCTACATCATACAACGCATATTGGGTTTCTATTTCATGCTGAGTGCTTACAATGATTACATCTGCATTTTTAATAGCATATTCCTCTGCCTCAATGCGCCGCTGCATATTAAATTTTTCATTGATCCTTTCGGCTGACATTCCATCCTGTAATAAAATATTCATTTTATTACGGCCAAGTGAATGCCCGGTTGCAATAAAAGGAATTCCAAAAACTTCACTTATCTGGCTGGCGAGATAGTTGCCATCGGCATAATGCCCGTGCGCGACGTCGGGAAAATCATCCTCTTTTTCGATAAAACGAATGGTTTTATCAACAAATTCATCCAGATAATCCCATAAAGATTCTTTAGACCGGTATAAATTTCCGCCGCACGTAACGCGTACAATTCGCGCTTTTTCATCAACCGTTTCAATTTCTTTTTCGTAAGAAGAAGAAACCCTTTTGTCTATTATCCGTCGCGTAAACAAATCAACCTTTCTTATTTGGGGGTGTTTTGAAAGATTTTCCAATAGTTCAAGGATGTATTTTACCTGCCCCCCTGTATCTTTGTCTCTTCCTATTTCAGGATCTTTAAATCTGATAAGCCCATGAGGACTAAATAATTGTATATAATATCCATTCATTTTTGCTAAATTCACTTAATCCATGTTGGTAAAAGTAACTAAATCAAAATAATTGGTTTGGATTACAAGTTCATCTTATCAAAAGTGATGCCTTCATCTTAAATGGATTTGAAAATTTGTCTTTTTGAGAAACAGTTTTCAGCCGCAGCCAATAAGCAGTGGCAGGAATTTTGCAATCTTTTAAAAATTTTTAGACATTATGTATTCAGGATCAGGATTTAGTGATTGGGAAATTGGTGACATTACCGTAATTATTCATGAAGGTGTTTATCATTTGTTTCATCTTATCATCCCAAATCATGATTACATAGCCCACGCAGTTTCCAATGATGGCATTTCATGGAAAAGAGTGAAAAATGCTTTGTTTGTAGGAAACCCGGGAGAATGGGATGACGACATGCTTTGGACTATGGATGTGGTGGAAGTGAATGGAAAATTCGAAATGTATTATACAGGACTTCAAAGGCGCGATCGCGGTGTTATTTCGAGAATCGGCCTGGCTACTTCTGGCAATCTTATAGATTGGGAAAAATCAGAAAAAGACATTTTCCCTATTTCCCCAAAAGGCATTTTTTATGAAAGTGAAGCGGATAATCCGCGCAAGTGGTTGAGTTTCAGGGATCCTTTTTGGTATAAATATAAGAATGAAATTTACCTGCTGGTTTGTGCACGAAGCATCACCGGCCCGGTTTCGCGGCGTGGATGTGTGGGTTTGGTTAAAATTACCAATGATGTGGTTGAATTAAGGCCGCCTCTTGTGTATCCCATGATGTATGATGATATTGAATGCCCGTGCATTTTTGAGCTAAAAGGCAGATATTATATTATTGGTTCTATTCGTGAAGATATCAAAATCAGGTATTGGTTTGCAGGCAATTTTTTTGATGAATACCATTCTTTTCATTCTGATGTATTATTGCCCAAAGGCAATTATGCGGCAAGAATCGTCAAAGATGGCGATCATATTTTGTTGTATAATTTTTTCTATTCTTATGGTAAAATAGACGCATTAAGGGTGTTGCCTCCTCCAAAGGAACTCGACATTGATGAATCAGGGAGGCTCTTAATAAAAAGTTATTATCGCTGGGATATGCAGGTTACAAAAACTATTTTGCAAACAGATTTTGGCGAGGTAAAGCATCTGTTATCAAATCCTACGGCTTCATCTGCTATCGAGATGGATAAATGGACCTGTGCTTCAAGAAGTGGTTATGAAATTTTCTCATTTGACAAGCCTTCATCCAGTTTTATTTGGGAGGGGCTGTTAACTGTGGAAGGCATGGGAAAGCTCGGATTGGTGAGTGACATTGACGAGGATGGAAATGGCTACTTTATTTCTTTCGATGTGCAAAACGGATTACTGCAAATGCGGGCGTGGGGGTTTAACCCGTTGGATGTAAGGCAAAATTTTATTTTTAATGAATTGCAGGTAGGTGTTTTTAAGATGAATAAAGAAAACCGCTTTAATTTCAGGTTGATTCATTATGGGAACTATATCGAACTTTCTATTGATGGTGAGGTAAAGCTCACCTTAATGGATTATGCGTTTTCTGGAAAAGGCATCGGACTTTATTCTGCTTCATCTGTAATTTCATTACAAAATTCGGTAGTAAAAATCCTGCCTGAGCCGATTGATGAATACGCAAGCCAGGAGGAGGCACAAAAGCCACCGGAATCCTCCCTTGGCCCTTTATAGCTACCTGCAAAATAAAAATAAAATATTTGTTGATTTACTGCCAGCAGCTATGGCTGCTTCTATTATGCGCGCCGTGCAGCGTAGAGTTAAAACAATAATTATAAGTGTATCGGGAATTTTTAAATACCTTAGTTTTTAATATTTTACATCTTTCCAATTCAACAATTATCATTTATGGCAAGGCTTTACATTAGCTTTTTATTGGTTTTATTTTGCGGCGTTTCTTTTGGCCAGAATAACAGCATTCTTGGGTTCAACAAAAAAGATATTGACCAGCAACTGGCGCTTGAATCAAAATTTAAACAAAATCTGAGCGCTGAAAATATTGGTGCAGTGATGCAAAAGCTCTCCGCAGTTCCGCACCACCTGAGTTCAGAAGGCAGCAGGAAAAATGCAGAATATATTGTAAGCCTTTATAAAAAATGGGGATGGGATGCGCAAATAGAAACGTTTCATGTGCTGTTTCCTACACCAAAAACGAGAAAACTTGAAATGCTTTCTCCAACAAAATATCAGGCTTTGCTGAAAGAGCCGGCGATAAAGGAAGACCCTACAAGCGGGCAGGCCGGTCAGTTACCTACTTTCAATGCGTATAGCGCGGATGGCGATGTAACCGGTGAATTGGTATTTGTAAATTATGGATTACCCGACGATTATAAGCTCCTCGACCAAATGGGCATTTCGGTAAAGGGGAAAATTGTGATAGCCAAGTATGGCCATAGCTGGAGAGGAACCAAACCCAAAGTAGCGCAGGAACACGGAGCCATAGGCTGTATTATCTACAGCGATCCGATGGACGATGGCTATTTTAACGGTGATGTATATCCGAAAGGGCCTTTCAAAAATGAATACGGGGTGCAGAGAGGTTCCGTAATGGATATGGTAATCTATCCGGGCGATCCATTAACTCCTGGCGTAGGAGCCACAGAAGATGCAAGGCGGCTCGACAGGTCAGATGCTGCCAATCTTTTAAAAATTCCGGTGCTGCCTGTCAGCTACCGCGATGCAACGCCTCTTTTGCAGGCGCTCGAAGGACCGGTGGTTCCCGGAAGCTGGCATGGCGGTTTGCCTTTTGCGTATCATACCGGCCCCGGTAAAACCGTCGTTCACCTGAAAGTGGATTTTAATTGGAATATTGTTCCGTGTTATAATGTGATCGCAAAGATTGAGGGAGCCAAATATCCTGATGAATGGGTAATAAGAGGCAATCACCAGGATGCATGGGTCAATGGCGCGGCAGACCCGGTAAGCGGACTGTCGGCCATGATGGAAGAAGCAAAGTCAATTGGCGAAATGCTGAAAACCGGTTGGAAGCCTTCACGCACGCTGGTGTATTGCTCGTGGGACGGAGAAGAGCCTGGTTTGCTCGGGTCAACTGAGTGGCTCGAAGCTCATGAAAAAGAATTGCAGCAAAAGGCTGTAGTGTATATTAATTCAGACAATAATGGCCGGGGATTTCTGTTTGCCGAAGGTTCTCATGCCTTGGAACCACTGATGGATGGCGTTGCCAAAAGCGTGATGGACCCTCAAACCAATGTGAATGTTTTTGAAAGAAAAAAAGCTTACATGGCCATCAATACGGATAACATTGAACAAAGAGAAAAGATCTTGAATGAGAAAGAATTGAAATTGGGCGCGATGGGATCAGGATCTGACTATTCCTCTTTCATCCAGCATGCAGGCATACCGTCGTTAAACCTGGGCTATGGCGGTGAAGACAATGGCGGCGAATACCATTCTATTTATGATTCCTATTATGATTTTACCCATTTTAAAGACCCGGGTTTTCATTATGAAGTGGCGCTTGCCCAAACTGCAGGGCTGGCGGTTTTAAGAATCGCCAATGCAGATATTTTGCCATTTGACTTTACTCATTTGTATCATACAATTGATGGATATCTCAATGAACTGGAGAACCTGTTGGAGCATTCCCGAAAAAATACCGTTTTACAAAATCAACTGATTCGCTCTGAATATTACACTATTGGGGAAGACCCACAGAAAAAGCTGATACCGCCGTCCCCGCAGGATCAAGTACCGTTTCTTGATTTTTCACCATTACAAAATGCGCTTCAAAATTTAAAAACAAGCGCCGATAGCATACAAAAAGTTTTTGCAGAAAAAGTACAAACCGGAAATGCTGAAGAAAGCTTTAATCAATCGCTTTACCGGGCGGAACAACAATTGCTTTCTGAAACAGGACTACCGCGCCGCCCGTGGTATAAGCATACGGTATATGCGCCCGGATTTTACACGGGTTATGGAGTAAAAACAATGCCGGGCATTCGCGAAGCTATTGAACAACGCCATTGGGATGAAGCGCAGCAGCAGATTAAAAGTTCTGCCAATGCAATTGAAAAGCTTGCAGATTATTTAAATAATCTTGCGAAATAATCAAAAAGGCAAAACAATCATGGCCATGCCACCAAAAGAAGAATTACTAAATAATTCAACAATACATCATAATTCAACAATACATCAATATAGCCATTCAACAATCTAACAATCCTCAATGTAACAATTAAATGTACCGTTCAAATATCATCGCTGCTCCCTGCCCTACCCCAACACACATGGTGGCTAATCCATACCGGGCTTCTCTTCTTTTCATCTCGTATAATAAAGTAGTTGCAATTCTGGCGCCGCTGCAGCCCAAAGGGTGGCCGATAGCAATGGAGCCTCCGTTTACGTTCACTTTTTGAAGGTCTAAACCCAGCTCATGAATACAGGCAATGGATTGCGATGCAAACGCTTCGTTCAGTTCAATTAAATCAAGTTCCGATTGATGAATACCTGCCCGTTGCAACGCTTTTTGTGTGGCTGCCACAGGCCCAATTCCCATGATAGCCGGATCCACTCCGGCCACTGCCATACTTATCACTTTTGCCATTGGTTTCAAATCATATTTTTCAACCATTTTTTTATTTGCCAGCAGCAGCATGGCTGCGCCATCATTTATTCCGGATGAATTTCCGGCCGTTACTGTTCCATCTTTTACAAATGCAGGCCTTAGCTGCGATAATTTTTCCAACGTGCTTTTTCTCGGATGCTCGTCTGTATCAAACACAATTCTGTCTGTTTTATTCGGAGTAATGTTCACGGGCACAATTTCATCCTGCCATTTGCCGGCAGCGAGCGCTGCAAAATATTTTTCCTGGCTTTCTAAAGCAAATTCATCCTGGGCGCGGCGCGATATCTTCCATTGCCTGGCTACATTTTCTGCTGTTTCGCCCATCGAATACGGGTAATATTTTTCAGTTAACTTTTTGTTCGGAAAACGCCAGCCAATCGTACTATCATACATCTCCCTTTTTCGGCTGAATGCGCCATCTGACTTCGCCATCACAAATGGAGCCCTTGTCATGCTTTCCACTCCGCCAGCCAGAAAAATATTTCCATCGCCGCACATAATGGCCCGCGAAGCATCCATTATCGACTGAATACCGCTGGCACATAAACGATTCACCGTATTGCCGGCCACCGTAACCGGGAGTCCCGCCAATAAAGCAGCCATCCGCGCCACATTCCGGTTGTCTTCGCCCGCCTGGTTAGCATCTCCGGCAATCACATCTTCAATTTCCGCCGGGTCAATTTTGCCATTTCTTTTTACTAAAGCTTCTATTACCCCAGCCAGCATATCATCAGGCCGTACTGAGCTTAAAGCGCCTCCATACCTGCCGACTGCAGTTCGCAGGGCGTCGATAACATATACAGTTTCCATTTCTGATTTTTAAAAGGCTTGCAAGATAGATATTTTCATGGGCTCCTTCGACAGGGCCAGGATGACACGGATTTAACAAATAAAGCCTTTTAACAATTGAACAATTGATTGATCTTTGCAAAATGAGTGGTAAAATAAACATCCGCACACTTACACAGGACGAGCTTATCGAATATTTTTTGT
>Ga0207652_10003448_pt1 | contig 13045 bp, 10 predicted proteins | sample KBSC63BmetaG_FD_184334 | JGI IMG/M metagenome (GOLD analysis project Ga0207652, IMG submission 184334) | Corn rhizosphere microbial communities from Kellogg Biological Station, Michigan, USA - KBS C6-3B metaG (SPAdes) (version 2) | ecosystem: Host-associated > Plants > Roots > Rhizosphere ... | reverse complement strand
CATTGAGGCCACCCAGTCCGACGATGATGGACCGGAGCGCCCGGTCGTTCATGTCCATTGTCCTCGGCCAGGTGATCCGGCGCGAATCGATGCCGAGGGCGTTGCCGTGATGGATGTGGTTGTCGAGGAGTGCCGAAAGGAGATTGTGGGCCGAGGTAATGGCGTGAAAGTCGCCCGTGAAGTGGAGGTTGATCTCGTCCATGGGCACGACCTGGGCGTAACCACCGCCGGCGGCACCGCCCTTGACGCCGAACACCGGCCCGAGCGACGGCTCCCGGATGCACACGATGGCCTGCTGTTTCAGCCGGCGGAATGCCTGGGCAAGCCCCACCGTCACGGTGCTCTTGCCTTCTCCCGCGGGAGTCGGATTCGTTCCGGTCACCAGCACGAGACGCCCCCTGGGCTTCCGGGCGCGGATGGCCTCCATCGTGATCTTGGCCTTGTACCGGCCGTACGGCAGGAACTCGTCGGGCGTGAGCCCCACCTCCGCGGCGACCTCGGCAATGGGACGGAGCCTGGCCGCCTGCGCGATCTCGATGTCCGAGGGAACCCTGGTCACAGTGCCTCCTGGAGCGTCAGCCTGCAATCCGTTTGCCGAAGACCCGCTGGGCGGTCGTACCGGTCACTGCATGTATCTCGGCCTCGGTGCGGCCCGTGATGGCGGCGAGCCTGGCCGCCACCAGTGCCACATGGGCAGGTTCGTTGCGCTGGCCCCGGTGCGGTACCGGCGCGAGGTACGGACCGTCCGTTTCCACCAGCAATGATTCCAGCGGGACTCGCCGTATGGCCGCGTCGCTGCTCCACGAACGGAAGGTGATCATCCCGCTGAACGAGATCGCATGTCCCAGTTCCAGCGCGGCGTCGAGCAAGGCATCCCCGCTGCTGAATGAATGCATGATGCATCGCGTGGCCGGGTGGTCCCGCAGAATGGCGGCCACGTCATCGTCCGCCTCCCGCGCATGGATCACGGCGGGCTTGCCCGCCTCCGCAGCCAGGGCCAGCTGCTCGCTGAAGGCGCGGCGTTGCTGGTCGCGAGGCGCATGATCGTAGTGGTAGTCCAGGCCGGTTTCGCCGGCGGCTACGATTTCAGGCCGGGCCAGCATCTCGCGCAGCCACGACCGGGCATCGTCCGACCAGGTGCCGGCGACATGGGGATGAATCCCCGCGGTGGCGGAGAGATTCGGTTGTCCACGCACCAGTGCCAGCGCCCGTTCGGAGGCCTCGCGCGATTCCCCCACAACCACGATGTGCCCCACTCCTGCATCCCACGCGCGCACTGCCACCTCGGCGCGATCCGCGTCATAGGCGGGATCGCCAAGGTGGCAGTGGGTGTCCACCAGCACGGTCAGGGCGTGGTCTGGGTCCGCCGCCGGCCGGTCGTGGTGGCCGGCTGCTCCTTCTTCCGGGTCCCGCGGATATGGGCCGCCGGATATTTTTCCTCGATCCACATCAGCAACGGACTCGCGATATAGATGGACGAAAACGTGCCGGTTGCCACGCCGAACAGCATGACCAGCGCGAACGGCCGGATCACTTCACCGCCCCAGATGGTCAGTGCGGTCAGCGACGCCAGGGTCGTGCCGTGGGTCAGCACGCTGCGCGGAAGGGTTTCGTTGATGGACCGGTTCAGGATGTCCTTGAAGCTCACATCCTTCGCCTTGTGCAGGTTTTCACGGGCGCGGTCAAAGATGATGATCGTATCGTTGAGCGAATAGCCCACCATGCTCAGCACCGCGGCGACCACCGTCAGGCTCACTTCAAGGTGCATGAACGAGATGAAGGCGATGGTGGCGAGAATGTCGTGCGCCGTCGCCAGCACTGCCGCCACGCCGAAGCGCCACTCGAACCGGTAGGCCAGGTAGGCCAGTACCGCAAAGAACGAAAGGAAGATGGCCAGAAAGGCCTTGGTCCGAAGCTCGCCGCCCACCTTGGGACCGACCGCCTGGCGCTGGCCCATCGTGTACTCGCCCTTGCCCAGCACCGCGTCCAGGGCGCGGGTGACCTCGGCACTGACAGCCTGCGTGTTGCTGGTATCGGCGCCGACCGCCGTGAGCCGCGCGCGAATCACGTACTCATTGTTGGTGCCGAACGACTGGATCTCGGCGCCCTTCAACCCCTGGGCATCCAGGCCACTCCGCAGCTTGCCCACATCAAGCGGCTTGCTGGCGCGGATCTGGATCATCGTGCCGCCGGTGAACTCGACACTGTAGTTGAGTCCCCGGACCGCCAGCACGATGAGCCCCGGCACCACGAAGAGCGCGGTGATCCCGTAGGCCCACTTGCGGAGGGCGATGAAATCGTAGTTCGCGTGGGCAAAGAATCGGGTCATGGTCAGATGCTCAACGTTGCCATCTCGGGCCGGCGCTGCAGCCAGAGAAGGAAGAAGGTCCGGGTGACGAAGATGGCCGTGATCATCGAGGCGATGATGCCGATGATCAGCGTGACCGCGAAGCCCTTGACGGGTCCGGTGCCGAACTGGAAGAGGAAGAGCGCGGTCAGCACCGTGCTCACGTTCGAATCCACGATGGCATTCATGGCGTGCTTGAAGCCCTCATCCACGCTGAGGCGGACGCTCTTGCCGTGCTGGAGCTCCTCACGTATCCGCTCGAAGATCAGCACGTTGGCATCCACCGCGATGCCCACCGACAGCACCAGGCCGGCCAGGCCAGGCAGCGTGAGCGTGGCGCCCAGTGCGGCGAGCCCGGCGATGGTGAAGAGCAGGTAGAGCATGAGCGCCAGCACGGCAAGCACACCGCTCATGCGGTAATAGCCGATCATGATGAGCACGACCAGGAGCGTTCCCACCAGGCCGGCGGTCACCCCGCCGTGAATGGAGTCGGCGCCCAGGCTCGCGCCGACCTGTCCCTCAGCCACGATCTTGAGTGGAATGGGCAGCGAGCCGGCCCGCAGGGTCAGCGCCAGGTCCTGTGCATCGGCAATGGACTTGCCCTGCAGTGTGATCCGGCCGCTCCGGCCGATCCGGTCCTCGATGACGGGTGGACGGCCCTGCACCCGGCCGTCCAGCAGAATGGCCATGTAGTCGCCGATGTGGCGCCCGGTTTCATCCCCGAAGCGCCGGCCGCCGGCATGGTCCAGTTCGAAGTTCACCACCGGTCCGTTGGTGATGGGGTCAAGCTGCGCCGTGGCATCCACCAGCCGGTCGCCGGTGACCATGGCGCGGGTGTCGAGCGCATAGAGATACCGATATGACTCGACCCCGATGCTCACCGGCTGCGAGCCCCAGAACAAGGTCACGCCGCGGGAGAGCGCCCGTGCCACCTCGGGGATGTTCAGCAGACTGTCCACTCGCGGAAAGGCCGTCTCCTTCACCACATACTCGCCGGGCATCTGGCCGGAGGGCTGGACCAGCGACTGGAGGATCCCCCCCGCCGACGCCGACAGGGAGTCCGCTGCCGTCGAGTCTTTGGCCGCAGAATCAGCGCGGGCAGTGGAATCACCGCCGAGCAGCTCCTGCACGGCGGACGGCTTGGGGGCGGCCCCGGTGCCGCTCACGCCCAACGTGCGGAGCACCCGGTCCATGGCCGGGAGTGACTTGTCGAGGGCGTTGGTCTTGTCGGTCAGGCGGAATTCCAGGAATGCGCTCTGCTGCACGATCTCCACGGCGCGGTCCGGATCGGTGATGCCAGCCAGCTCGACGATGATGCGGCTGTCGCCCTGCTTCTGGATCAGGGGCTCTTCCACCCCGAACTCGTCAATGCGCTTGCGCAGCACCTGCAGCGCCAGCTCGATGTCGCGCTTTACATCGGAGCTGACCTGCTTGCTCTGGTCGAGCTCGAGTTCCAGGTGCATGCCGCCCTGCAAATCGAGACCGCGCTTGATGGGAATCCGCTTGACCACCGAGTCGCGCATGACGCCGCTCTCGCTGGCGACCCGGATGGTTTCGGTGCGCGGGAAGAGGAAGTACACGCTCGCCACGAGGAGTACGCCGATGATGATCAGGCGATTTCGGATTGAATCGAACATGGCCGCCCAGAGGCGCGGGCCGGAGCCCGCTAAGGTTCCTGTTGCACCCGGGCCAGAACTGCCCGGGCGTCGGCGCCATCCTGCGCCAGTTGTGCCACAAGGTCGTCCGCCGACGCAAACCGGCGGACGTCCCGCAGCCGTGTCAGCCAGGTCAGGCGCACCCGCTCGCCGTAGAGGTCCCCGGCAAAATCAAAGAGGTGGGCTTCCAGCGTGCGTGGCGCCTCGCTGAAGGTGGGCCGTCCCCCCTGGTTCATCATCCCGCCGAACCGGCCGCTCCGGCTCTCGATTGTGACGGCATACACCCCGTCGGGCGGGAGCAGCTTCTGTGGCGGCACGCCACCCAGGTTGATGGTTGGCACGCCCAGGGTCCTGCCCCTGCCCGCCCCGCGCACCACCGTGCCGCTCACCGCATAGCGACGCCCCAGGAGCATCGCTGCCGTCTCCAGGTCTCCACCGGCCACTGCCCGGCGGATCCGCGAGCTGGAAACATGGGTCCGGCCGGCATCCACCGCCTGCACCACGTCCACCGAAAAGCCGTGCTGGGCCCCCAGCGCGCGGAGCGTGGTTTCGTCGCCGCTTCGCCCACGTCCAAAGCCGTGATCATGGCCGATGACCAGTTCGGTCATGCCCAGCCGTCCCAGCAGCACACGCGCCACGAACTCTTCGGGCGGCAGCGAGGCGAGAGCACGGTCGAATCGCAGCACGACCACCCGGTCCACTCCGGTCGTTGCCAGCGCTTCCAGCCGCTCGTCGCCGGGAGTGAGCAGCTGCGGCGCCGCGTGCGGGTTTACGACCTGCAGCGGGTGCGGCTCGAAAGTAACCACGATGCACCGCGTCTGCGCCGCCGCCGCCCGTCGCCGGATCTCGTCAATGACGGCCCGGTGTCCCGGGTGCACGCCGTCGAACGACCCGACCGTCACGACGCTCATGCTGGATCCTCCAGCACCACGCTCGGCTGGAGCACGCCGCCGGTCGCTTCTCCCACTCCGATGAGGCGTCCCTCCGCCAGCATCGCGACTGCCGGGGTGGGCCCACCATCCCAGGGCACCGACCGGCCGTGCCGCACATCGTCCGCGGCGCTGGCCGACAGGCCGGCCGCCGGCAGGTGCCTCAGCAGCTCGGCCGCCAGCAGTGGCGGCGTGGTGCTCGAGAGCCGGTCCAGCGGAACCGCGTTGGCCACGTCGAGATCGCCGATGCGCTCACGACGAAGCATCGTCAGGTGACCACCGGTGCCGAGTGCCGTGCCGAGATCGCGCGCAATGGCGCGGATGTAGGTTCCACTGCTCACGCGGGCACGAAACGTCACCGAATCAGCGGTGCGATCGAGCAGCACCAGTTCGTGTATCTGCACTTCCACGGCCGGCAGCTCCACGGCTTCGCCGCGTCGCGCCAGCTGATAGCTGCGGCGCCCGCTGACGTGCTTGGCCGAGTACGCTGGCGGCCGCTGGTGCACCGTGCCGGTCAAGGCCGCGAATGCCGACCGCATTTCGGCGTCCGTCACGTCGCGCAGCACCCCACCCGTCACCGTACCGGTGAGGTCGTCGGTGTCGGTTGACACTCCCAGGCGCGCGGTGGCGAGGTAGGTCTTGTCGTTCTCAGCCAGAAAACGCGCCAGCCGAGTCGCCCGATCGAGCAGCACCACCATGAGGCCGGTAGCGAACGGATCGAGCGTGCCAGCATGTCCCACCCGCCGCAAGCCCAGCGCCTTCCGGACCCGCGCCACCACGTCATGTGATGTCGGTCCTGCCGGCTTGTCAATGAGCAGCGCGCCCGTCAGGGCTGCTCCTCGCGCTTGATGTCGGCCAGGAGCTGCTCGATGCGCTGGGCGTGCTCCAGGCCTCGATCCTGTTCGATGTGCAGTTCGGGTACCGAGCGGGTGGTGAGGACCTTGGCGACGAGGCTTCGGAGAAAGCCGGCGGCGCTCCGCAGGCCTTCCATGGCGCGCTCGCGTTCGGCCTCGTCGCCCTGGGGACTCACAAAGACCCGCGCGTGGGAACGGTCGCCCGACACGTCCACCCGGGTCACGGTGACGAGACCGATGCGGGGGTCGCGCAGCTCGCCGCGCGTGAGCGCGTCCGCCACGACCTGCCTGATGGTTTCGCCCACCTGTTCCGGGCGACGTGATGAACCCTTCACCGATACACCGTCACTGAGTCCGTGATGCGCACGCCATCCGCCGCTTCCACGAGGCGATCAGCCATGCGCAGGGTTTCCTCGACGATCCGCCGGTCGGAGCCCACGGCGGCGCACGCAATTTCGGATTCCTGCCATTGATCCTGCCGGCCGGTTTCCGCCGCCGACACGTTGCAGCGCTGGCGCAAGTGCGACAGGAGCGGCTTGATGACGCTCCGCTTGTCCTTGAGCGAATGGCAGCCCTCCAGGTGCAGCTGCCACTGCGCAATGCCCGCCAGCATGTCAGGCCGCTCCTGGTGTCCCCGGCGACTCCAGCGTCCGCTTCACTTCTTCCATCCGGTAGGCTTCGATCCGGTCGCCCACCTTGATGTCATTGAAGTTCTCCACTCCGATGCCGCAGTCCTGGCCATCGCGCACTTCCTTCACGTCGTCCTTGAAGCGCTTCAGGCTCGACAGTTCACCGGTGTACACCGGGACGCCGTCACGGATGACCCGCACCCGGGCCGTGCGCGGGATGACACCGTTCTGCACCCGGCAGCCCGCGATGGTGCCCACCTTGCTCACCTTGAAGAGCTGGAGCACTTCGGCCTCGCCCAGCACGGTTTCCTTCTCCTCCGGCTTGAGCAGGCCTTCCAGCGCCTTCCGCACGTCATCCACCGCCTCGTAGATGATGCGGTAGGTGCGCACGTCCACGCCCTCCCGTTCCGCCGCGGTGCGCGCGTTGGAATCGGGTCGCACATGGAAGCCGAGGATGATGGCGTTGGAAGCGCGCGCCAGCAGCACGTCGCTTTCGCTGATGGCGCCCACACCGCGGAGCACGACATCCACCCGGACTTCGCTGGTGCTGAGCTGCGCCAGGGCGTCGGCCAGCGCTTCGGCCGGGCCGCCCTGGTCGGCCTTGATGATGATCGGCAGGGTGGAGACCGCACCTTCCTTCAGGGCCCGGCTGAAGTCCTCCAGGCTGGTGCCGCGCTGGCTCCGCCGGCTCTGCGCCTCGCGCTCGAGCCGCTGGCGCTTCTGCGCGATGTCCCGTGCTTCCGCCGCGTCGGTCACCGTGAGGAAGGTGTCGCCAGCCGACGGCACACCGTCGAAGCCGAGCACCTGCACCGGAATGGTCGGGCCCGCCGACTTGACTGCCTTGCTGCGTTCATCGAACAGCGCGCGCACCCTGCCGCTGAACATGCCGCAGATGAAATCGTCGCCCACCTTGAGCGTGCCGCGCTGCACCAGTACGGTCGCCAGGGGGCCCTTGCCCGGATCCAGCGTGGCCTCGAGCACCGTGCCCTGCGGCCGCGCGTCGGGGTTGGCCTTGAGGTCGAGGATCTCCGCCTGGAGCAGCACCTGTTCCAGCAGGCGCTCCACCCCGGTTCCCTTCTTGGCCGAGATTTCGGCGGACAGCACCTCGCCGCCGAACTCCTCCAGCACCACACTATGCTGCAGCAGGTCCTGCTTCACCTTGGCGACATTGGCCGACGGCAGGTCGATCTTGTTGATGGCCACGACGATCGGCACGCCGGCGTTCCGGGCGTGACTGATGGCCTCGACCGTCTGCGGCATGACCTGGTCGTCAGCCGCCACCACCAGCACGACGATATCGGTCACCTGCGCACCACGGGCACGCATGGCGGTGAAGGCCTGGTGGCCCGGCGTATCGAGGAAGGTGATTTCCTTCCCCTTGGGCAGCACGACGTGGTAGGCGCCGATGTGCTGGGTAATGCCGCCGGCTTCGCCCGCGACGATGTTTTCCTTGCGGATGAAATCGAGCAGCGACGTCTTGCCGTGGTCCACGTGACCCATGATGGTCACGACCGGCGGGCGAGGGACCAGGCTCTCCGGCGCATCCGGTTCCTCGGCCTGCTCGACTTCTGCCTGGTACTCCTCTTCCCGCACCGCCTCGAAGCCGAACTCCGACGCGATCAGTTCGATCTGGTCGAAATCCAGCCGCTGATTGACCGTCACCATGAGGCCCAGTTCCTTGAAGGCAAACTGGACGATCTGGGTGGCGGGAATCTTCATCCCGCCGGCCAGCTCTGCCACCGAAATGAACTCGTTGACGCGGATGCGGGTCTTCTCTTTTTCCCGCTCTTCCTTGGCGCGACCCGCGACGATGTCGCGGTAGCTGGGCTCATCGGACCGGCGGCTTCCCTTGCGGCCGGTACCGCCCTTCAGCCCCTGCAGCGTCTTGGCGATGTTCTCCTGCACCGCATCCTGGTCCACGTACCCGCGGCGGCCCTTCTTGCCCTTGCGCCGGGCGCCTGCGCCGCCACCAGCAGCACTGGCAGGAGCCGGAGCGGCGGGCCGCTCTTCGCCGGGACGCGCGGGGGCGGGCCGTTCGCGCGTTCCCGATCCGGGCGTGCTGGTGGAAAACACCGGACGCGGCCCGGTTGGCCGGGTCCCGGCGGGTGGCCGTGCCACTCGCGGCGGGATGAACGGAGCGCGGGCCGGCTTGGCCCGCGATGCCGCATCGGCATCCACGGCGGGAGCGCCTGGCGCTGCTGCCGATACGGGAAGGTGCTCAGGCTCGCTCGGCGGTGCCGCGGCCTCGGGTGTGGTCTCGACCGGGGCCGAGTCCGTCGCGGCGCTCTCGGCCGGGGCCTCGGCCGGGAGATCGCGGAACAGCTCGCGGGCGCGCTCCTCCAGCGTCCGCGACACCTTGGGCTCTTCGAGCTCCAGGATGGGGCGCTCGATCTCCAGCTCGATCCCGTCACGCTCGGCTTCTTCGCGTTCAGCCTGGGCCTGCGCCTCGACTTCCGCGACTTCGGCGGCGGTGCGGCGGCGGCGAGCCGGCTTGGCCGCTTCGACCGGCGCCGATTCGGCGGCCTTGGCCTTGCGGCGCCCGCGCTTGGGCTGGGCCTCTTCGGCGCTCTTGCGCTTCTCACGCTCCCAGCGCACGCGGACCGCGGCGACCTGGTCGCCCTCCAGCGCGGACAGGTGGCTGCGGACAAAAATGTCCATGTCCCGCAGCAGTGTGATCAGCTGCTCGGGCTGGATGTCGAATTCCGCGGCCAGATCATGTACTCGAGTTTTTACCACTCATGCCTCCCTCACGGGCGTCCGGTGCCAGGGCCACCAGGCCACTGGCTAATGCGCGATCCCGAACGCCGACCGCCATCACAGGCGGTTTTCCCAGCTGGACGCCGATCGCAGCGGCATCCGGTCCGGCCAGCAGTGGGACATTTCGCCCCTGCGCCAGCCGAACCACTTTGTCCCTTGCCCGTGTACTTGCATCCGACGCGAGGACCACGCACCGGAGCTGATCATGCTGCAGCGCGCGATGCACCGCGTCCGCCCCGATCACCAGCGCGCCCGAGTTCCGGCCAAGGCCCAGCAGCCTCAGCAGCGAACTCACGCCCCGCCGCCGTTCTCCTCCCCGTCCTCGTCCGCCAGCTCCGAAAGGAACGCCATCAGCTTGTCCACCTGCTCGGATGTGAGTCCAGGCACGGCGGTCAACTCGTCGCGGTCGAGGTCAAACACGTCTTCCAGCGTGTTATACCCCGCACCCGCCAGAATGGCGACGATTTCCGGCTCCAGCCCTTCCAGTTCGGCCAGCGGAACCTGGCTCGCCGTGGCATCTTCGAGCGGCAGCGGCGCGAACAGCGGACCCTCGCCACCCCGCTCCATCCACTCTCGGCTGGAGTAGAGATCAATCTTCCAGCCGGTCAGTTCGGACGCCAGTCGCACGTTCTGCCCGTTGCGACCGATGGCCAGCGACAGCTGGTCCTCATCCACCACGGCCTGAATGGTCTTGCCCGCCGAGTCGGCAAATACCTTGGCCACACGGGCAGGGGCCAGCGCCAGCCGGGCAAACCGCTCCGGATCCGGCGACCATGGCACGATGTCAATTCGCTCACCGCCCAGTTCGTTGACCACGGCCTGCACCCGCGAGCCCTTGAGGCCGACGCAGGCGCCCACCGGATCAATGGCGTCATCGCGCGAAATGACCGCCACCTTGGTGCGGCTGCCGACTTCGCGGGCGATGGCACGGATTTCCACGATCTGCTGCTGGATTTCGGGCACTTCGAGCTTGAACAGCGCCTTGACGAAGAGCGGATCGGCGCGGCTGAGGATCAGGCGCGGCCCCTTGGGCGTTTCCTCCAGCCGCTTGAGCACGGCCCGCATGGTGTCGCCCTGATGGAAATGCTCCCGGTGGTTCTGCTCGCGGTACGGCATGATGGCCTCCGCCTCGCGGAACTTGTTGAGCATGACCACCAGCTTGCCGCGCTCGATCTGCTGGATCTCGCCGGCCAGCAGCTCACCCACCCGGTCGGAGAATTCCTCCCGGATGCGGGTGCGCTCGCCCTCACGCACCCGCTGGATGATGCGCTGCTTGGCGGCTTGCACCGCGAGCCGGCCAAAGTCGCCGAACGGCACCTCTTCCTCGAGCATGTCGCCGACCTGGAACTCCGGATCTATGAACCGCGCTTCCTCGACCGAGACCTGGGCGCTGGTGTCCTCAACCGCCTCAACCACCTGGCGCAGCCGGGTGATTTCAATGGACCCGTTGAGTTCATCCACGTTGATCTCGAACCGGACATTGGGCCCGTACTTCCGGACCAGCGCCGCGTGGATTCCGTCGCGCAGCAGGTCCAGCAGGTCCGAGCGCTCAAGCTGCTTGGTGCTGGTCAGCTCGCGGAACGCCGCGAGCATCTCGGTGGATCCTGGCATCCTTCATTCGCTCCTGAGAAGTCGCGAGTCGTGAGTCATGAGTCGTGCGTCCGCCGTGACCCCTTGGCCCGGCAGGCTGGCGACTCGATCGATTCGCACCTGGAGAGTAGGACGATCACGCGTTCCCGCCCGCCACCATCGGCGGGCTCGAATCCGTGGGGCGCCGATGGCGCCTGGATCCGGCAGAGGAGCGTGTCCCTGGGCATGCGATCCGAAAAAAAATGTGGGGGAATCGCCCCCACATCCGCAGCAGCGACCCGGGCGGGCCGACTACACAGCACTCAAAACTACCGCCGGTCAGGAGCGCCGTCAACACCCGCAGGGAGGCCGAGATAGGCCACCATTCGACCGTCGCTGCCGGAGGACGCCCGGTGGCTGTAGAAAAGCGGGTGGTGATGCGCCGTACACCATGGCGAGCTGGTGATTTCGGCCACGCCAGCCGCCAGTCCCTGCTCCACCAGGCGCTCCCGAAGGTCCACATGCCATGGTCCCCGGTCATCGCCACGGAGCCCCACCGCCTCCAGCACCTCAGGTCCCACTTCATAGCAGGAGCCACAAATGCCAATGCCACAATGCATTATGAGTTCTTCGGGCGTGATGCCGGCGTGTGCCTTCAAGACCTGCAGGCCAGCTGACAGGATTCCCGCCGCCGTGCCGCGCCATCCGGCATGAAGCAAGGCGACCACGCGCTTTTCCGGCGCGAGGAGATATACCGGGATGCAGTCAGCCACCGTGACGGTGAGGAGCACGCCGGGCGTAGCGGTGGCATGGCCGTCCACTCCCTCAAGGTGGATCCATCCCTCTGTGCGTTCGTGCCAGACGACGTGGGCCCGGTGCACCTGGGTGCCGAGCACCACGGCGGAGTATCCAGGCATGGCAGCCCGGAAGCTGCGCCAGCGCGCCATCACCTCACCGGCCGGCGCATCGGTCCAGAGCCCCAGGTCAAATCCGCGCCCCGGTCCATCGCCACGGACGGTGATTCCCGCCGTGACGCCAAATCGCTCACGCCATTCATCCAGCTCGAAGCGCGGAACGTCGCCGGGGAGTGACTGCTCGCTGAGCACCGCCGCTGCTTCAGGCATCGTGACGTTCAACGTCCGCACCAAGCGCTCGCAGGCGCTCGTCAATCTTCTCGTAGCCGCGTTCGATCTGCCCGATGTTATGGATGATGCTGGTGCCCTCGGCGGCGAGCGCCGCCGTCAGCATGGCCATGCCGGCGCGAATATCGGGCGAGTCCACCACGCCGCCCTTGAGGGACGACGGCCCCGCGATGACGGCCCGGTGCGGATCGCAGAGCACGATGCGCGCACCCATGCCGATGAGCTTGTCCACGAAGAAGAGCCGGCTCTCGAACATCTTCTCGAACACCAGCAGCATCCCGCTGCACTGGGTGGCACTGACGATGGTCGTGGACATGACGTCGGCCGGAAAGGCTGGCCACGGCCCGTCTTCCAGTTTGGGCACGTGGCCACCCATGTCGGGCCGGATGCGGCGTTCCTGTCCCGGTGCGATATGCAGCCGGGTACCATCAAGCACCGGGCGAATGCCGAGGCGGTCAAAGGCGAGCAGGGTACTGCGGAGGTCCTCTCCCCGGACCGGCTCGATGGTGATGTCGCCGTTGGTCACGGCGGCGAGCCCGATAAAGCTGCCGATCTCGATATGGTCGGGGCCGATCGTGAACGAGGCCGAGCCCATGGTACGCCCACCCTCGATGACGTACATGTTGGACCCGATACCCTCGATCTGTGCGCCCATCGCCACGAGGCAGCGCGCGAGATCCTGGACATGCGGCTCGGCGGCGGCGTTCCGGAGCACGGTCCGTCCGCGGGCAAGCGTTGCCGCCATGAGGGCGTTCTCGGTGGCGGTGACGCTGGGCTCATCCAGAAAAATGTCGGCACCCACGAGTCCCTTGGCTGCCTCGAACTCATAGCGCTCTCCCACCTCGACGGTGGCGCCAAGCGCCTCCAGGGCCAGGAAATGGGTATCCACCCGCCGCCGGCCGATCACGTCGCCGCCGGGCGGTGGCAGCACGCACTGGCCAAACCGGGCCAGCAGCGGGCCGGCCAGGAGGATGGAGGCACGGATTCTGGCGCAGAGCGCCGGGTCCAGCGGCTTGGGTCGCAGCGGACGCGCATCGACCCGCAGGTGGTTGGGACCGGTCCACGACACATCGGCACCGAGGTCGGCCAGCAGCGCCGCCATGGTGTCCACATCGCGAATCCGGGGAACGTTGTCGAGTTCGACCACGCCGTCGGCAAGGACC
>Ga0207652_10003446_pt1 | contig 13048 bp, 14 predicted proteins | sample KBSC63BmetaG_FD_184334 | JGI IMG/M metagenome (GOLD analysis project Ga0207652, IMG submission 184334) | Corn rhizosphere microbial communities from Kellogg Biological Station, Michigan, USA - KBS C6-3B metaG (SPAdes) (version 2) | ecosystem: Host-associated > Plants > Roots > Rhizosphere ... | reverse complement strand
AGATTATGATGAACCGCTCGCAATGTGATACCCAGGGCCGCGATAGCCCAGACCACGCCGAGCACCGACCAGCCGAACGTGTCGCGGTACAGCACCAGCACGATCGGTGTCACCGTGCCAGCAATGAGGCCGAAGACAGCGATATAATCGAACGTCCGCAGGATCCGATGCAGTTTCGGCCCGCCTCGCATGCCGTGGTGCAACGTGCTGAACGTGAACAGGTTCACCAGCGCCAAGCCGTAAATCGCGAACCCGACGATACTCCAGACCTTGTGCGCCGACGCCGCCTGCGCGATCAGCAACACGCCGCCTAGCAACGCGAAACACCCCGCCACCAAGTGCGAGATAGTATTAATCACTTCGTCAGTAACATGCGGACTGCCATCGCGGCTGAGTAGCGGATCCATACTAGCAATTGTATCAGCGTGCCTATTTCGTGGGGTAGCAAATTTCAAGCATAGCGTTCAAATAGAGAATATCGTGCTTGAGCTCATAGAATACCCAAGGTTTACCTTTTGCATCAGTATAGGTGTGCTTACGTAGTTCATTGAAATAAGGGGCTGGAAAATCGGCACGATTTGCAGTTACTATCACCAATCTATTAATTATCGCCGTGGCTGCCATGAGGATATCACCATCCGAAAAACCACCGCGATTTTTGTGAGTTGCTTCGTCCCGCTCGTAGCAAGTTGTAAGTGCGGCCGCAAGATCAATCGTCGCCTTATCTACAGTATAGGCGTTAAAAGAATCTACTAGTGGCTTTACCGAAGGGATGCTACTCATCTTGAGCCCCCTGTAAATCTCAAATCGCAGGTACTCAGATATCGCTAGTTCATAATTATTTACTAGTCGTTCAAGTAATTGGCTCGCTAAAAGTTTTGTACGCGCTTTGAAGGCATAATCTAAAACATTAGTATCAAGAAGCGCCACCCCGAACTGTTTGGGGCTTTGCATAGGACCTACTTTGCGCTATTGATGATTTTGAGTATCTTTTTAATATCCGTCACCTTTGGGTTAGGGGTACGGACCTTTATTGGGTTACCGGGGATACGAATTACGTCTTCACTCATACGTATATTTTCTCACAGGCTTATGCTTTAAGCAAAAGCGCTATTAGCTGAGGACGAAACGGTTGATGGCTTCGGCGAAGCCGTCTTCGTCGATGGTGCCTACTATGTGGTCGGCTTGGGCTTTCAAGAGGTCGGTGGCGTTGCCCATGGCAATTTTAAGGCCGGCATTTTGGAATAGGGGGAGGTCATTGTTGCCGTCGCCGATGGCCATGGTGTGCTCCAATTTCGTGTTGTTGAGTTCGCGCAGGGCTTCGACGCCGTGAAATTTGCTGGCCTGGATATTGGTCACTTGGATAGCCATTAGGCTCCGGTCTGTGCTATGCCCATCAACACTAATAGTGATGTTGGGGATTTTGGCGAGGGCGGCTTCGACTTCGGGCATGGCGTCCTTGGGCAAGAAACTGAAAACGTACGGTGCCGCGTCTTTGACCAAGCTCATTTCCACAGCCGGGTCGGGCACGTGCTCTTCCCACTTCACCGCGTAATCCATCGAGGTGCTGTGAGGTAAGAGGATAGCAACGATTTGCCGGATTGTTTCGACGTCGAGCCAGCAGGACCAGACAAGTTTGCCGGTGGTAACTTCGTGGATTGACGCGCCGTTGTCGACTACGCAGTGCCCGTCGAAGCCGAGAACCTCGAACACCGGCTGTCCCATTTCGAATGGACGGCCGGTCACCGGGACGACCTCCACGCCAGCATTCTCAGCGGCGATGACAGCCTCACGGACAGCTTCCGAAACTTCATGTTTCTGCAGCTGCACCAACGTACCATCGACATCGCTGAGTACCAGCTTGATATCGCTCATTATGGGGTTAATCGGTTGATGTCGCGGGGGAACAAAGTGGCTTCTTTGACGTTGCCGAGGCCGATGGTCTTTTCGACCAGGCGGTCGATGCCGAAGCCGCAGCCACCGTGTTGTGGCAGGCCGAATTTGAAGGCTTGCAGATAGTATTTGTAGCCAGGGTGTTCGATATCCAAGCCGGCATTGGTCATCTGTTCGATCATCTTTTTGTAATTGTTTTCGCGTAACGGGCAGGTGGCGATTTCGAGGCCACGAAAAAGCAGGTCGCCCCACATCACCACACCCTTTTCGGCGTCGACTTTGTGATAGAACTTGGCGGCTTCGATCGGGAACTCAACCGCGAAGACCAGGTCGCTGTTGAGGTTCTTGCGGGCGTGCTCGCAGATCCACTTTTCCTCGTCCGGAATCAGGTCCTTTTCGGCCGTGACATCCGTGCCGGTGGCTTTGGTGTACATTTCGTGAATCTGGGCGATAGTGAAGCGGGGCACCTTTCCGTCATCGGGAAGTTTAAGCTCGGGCGCGTTCAATGACTTCAGGTCGTCGGCATGTTTTTCGTAGACATGCTTCAAGGCGTACTGCGTCATGTCGCCAACGGTGTCGAGCACCTCGTCGTGGTTTTCGACGAAGCCCATCTCGATATCGAGCATGTAGACCTCACTCATGTGCCGGGCGGTCGCGCTGGGCTCGGCCCGGAACGCCGGCGCGATCTCGAAGACGCGCTCGAACGCGCCGACCATGATCTGCTTATAGAGCTGCGGACTTTGGGCCAGCGTCGCCTCTTTGCCAAAGTAATCGAGCTTGAAGACTTCGGCGCCACCTTCCGTGGCCGCACCGAGCAATTTAGGCGTATGAATCTCGACGAACTCGTTATCAGTCAAATATTCGCGGATATAGCGGACTAAAGCGGCGCGGATCTTGAAGATCTTCTGCTCCTGCAGGTTGCGGATATTGAGCACACGATACTCGAACAAAGTGTCGAGGTTTTCGGGCTTGTGCGGGATAGGCTTGTCGATCTCGATGGGTGGTTCTTCGGTAACGGGAACTAGGACTTCTATTTTGGCGTCGTGCAATTCCGCGCCGCCGGGCGCGCGAGGTTCCTCGACGACCGAGCCAGTAACAGCCACGACCGTGCCGATCTGCATGCCGCGTAATTTTTCGACTTCATCCTTATCTTTGATGACGATCTGGACCAATCCGCGGCGGTCGCGGACGTTGATGAACGTCAGGCCGCCAAGCAGCCGCTTTTTGTGTATCCACCCCTGTATTGTGATAGTTTCGCCGCTGTGCTGCGCGACGTCCGAACTAAGTATTCTCATATAAATTCCTTGCAAGTTAGGTTAGAGTCAGGCCTGAAATTCGGGTCGCGAGTAACTACTGCCGGCTAGCAGTGCTACCGACCCGGGAATTTATGTTGGCCGAACTCATGTGACTCATCCCTGTTATTCTACCACTGTTATTTTGTCGCACCAAGTAGCAGGTTGGCCTCGAGCGTTAATCCGAGCGACTCCCTAAACATTTCGTCTGGGAATTCCCAGCTGGCGCCTGGATTCATATGTGGACCAAGTTCTCGGTCCAGCTGCCTTGCCCTCTCTTTGCTTTCTTCGTGTTTAGGCGATCCAAAGTCCCAAGCCCAGAACGATCCAGCCGCGGGTTCACCATCGCGATGCAATAGTGTGACTCTTTCCTCCATCCATGTATACTGGCATCCGGATGCCCAGGGGTATGTTGCGGTATAACGATCATGCGCTTCTTGTCTTCTTGCTTCCCGATAGGTGTTAAACTCTGCTTCGTCAACGAAAACACGCATTCCTGTGGGGCTATCATATGCATGCAAATGATACAGCTGCCGGGTTGCCTGCACGCCGTTCAGCTCATCCTTCACAACCTGCTTAATAAACACTTGCCGCTCACCAAGTACGGGCCGGCCAAACACTAGCCCACTCCGTAAATAATGAACATCGGTAATCTGCAAGATTTGACCATCTGTTATTGGTGAAGTAACTGCGCTGAGGTTATCATCAAAAGTAACAGGAATATTGCTCCGCGCTACTTTTCTGCCCAACAAGCTTTTTTGCCATGGATTCTGAGAGAGTGAGAGCATTCTGGCGGCAAGTTTTCCTACTTCACGAGCAAGTATTACTTCCTTGGATCTGCCCCTTGCTTGCGCGTAGTCGGCCTCTTGTCTCGCCTGTTCGGCCTGTTGAACGAGTGAGTCACGGCTAGCTTGTTCATTAGCACGCATAGTCTGGCTTGCTACTAGGACCTGATCGGCCAGCTGCTGCGCTAACGGATCAATAAGGTTCGGGTCAAACTCTGCCATAATTTAGCCACATCATACTATCTCCGTAGTTTTCAAACAAAACCGTTATGCGATTGAGGATCAAACTTCTGAATCTGAGGGTTCGCTGTCAGTTTTTTTGTGTTCGACGTGTTCTTTCTTGGCGGCGGTGGCGGCGACTTGGCGCAAATCATCGTAGCTGTCGAATTCGTCGACGATCAGTTTGCCAACTATCTGCTCGATGACATCCTCGATGGTGATGATGCCGACCAGTTCTTCGAAGGCGTTTACGACCAGGAAGAGGTGTTGCTTGGTCTTGATAAACGCCTGCAGCGTCTGGTACAGCGTGAAATCCTCGTGCACATAACTGACGTGTTTGCGCATGACATCACCCACCTTGCCTGATTTCTTGCTGGCCAACAGGTCGCGCATCAGCAGGATACCGACGATGTTGTCTTCCTTGCCGTCGTATACCGGGAAACGGCTGTGGCCGCTCTTGTGTAGTTCCTCCATGACGATCGGCCCGATCGGCTCGTCGGCGCTCACGAAGGTGACAACCCGGGTCGGAATCAACACGTCGGCCACCTGTTTGTCGCCGAAGGTCAGCGCGTGCTGCAACAGATTGATTTCACCGTGCGGAATCCGGTTCTCCGGTTGGTCCTTCTGCTTTTCAAGTAATTCTACCAGGTCCGACTTCTCGTACAACCCGGTGCGGACCGTAATCGGCCGATGGCGGCGGACGAGACCGGCTAGCCGGCCAGTGACTGGCTGCACACGATCGAGGACCCAAGCGATCGGTGGCGCCAGCTGTCGGGCCAGACGGATGCCCAGGCTGGACAGATTCGTCGTCGGAATCCAGGCAAAGCCGACCCAGACGAGCAAGGCGACGAAACATACGGCTAGCCAGGCCGGCAGGATACCGGCGAAGATGATGACGCTACCGGCTAGCGTGAGGCCGATGATAAACCAGAGCAACGCTCGTAAGCTGGCGCCGTACGTGGCTGCCCGGTACAGTAAACCCGCGACGCTGTCACCCTTGCGGGCCCGCCGGGCTAACTCCTTGGCCGGGACATGGCTATAGGTCTTGAGTAGCGCCAGACCGACCAGGGCGATGGCCGCGCAGAGGACACCGAACACGAAAGAAATCATAGGTTAATCTTACAATTATCTGAAAGCTTTACAAAGTTTCGGGCCGCGCCCTGAGAAGACAATGCTATACTTAAATAAATCTAAGGGAGATCTCCAGTGACTAAGCAATTCTGGGCTATCATAGCCGTCATCGTCGTGATTCTAGCCGGCGTATTCGTGCTCAGTGGTAAAAAAGATGGCTCGACTACCACCACGAAAGCTTCGGCCTCCAACCACGTCGAAGGCTCCGCCAGCAGTGGCGTCAGATTGGTGGAATACGGCGACTTCGAGTGCCCGTTCTGTGGCCAGTTCTACCCGATCGTCAAGCAAGTCGTCGACACCAACAAGGACAAGATCCAGTTCCAGTTTCGCAACCTACCACTGACGCAGATTCACCGCAACGCCTTCGCCGCCGCCCGTGCCGCCGAAGCCGCCGGCCTGCAGGGTAAGTTCTGGGAAATGCACGACGCGCTCTACACCAACCAAGATCCGAACGGCACCAGCGGCTGGGTCGCCGACACTAAGGACGTCCTGAACGACTACTTCGTCGGCTACGCGAAGCAGATCGGCCTCAACGTCACCAAATTCAAGGCTGATTTTGCCAGCAGCACCGTCAATAACACCGTCAACGCCGACATCGCCGCGTTCAAAAAAACCGGCCTGGACGAATCAACCCCGACGTTCTTCCTCGATGGCAAGCAAATCCAGCCCGGCTACAATGTCTCTGACTTTCAGAAAGCCATCGACGCCGAAATCAAAGCCAAATCCGCCAAATAATTGCTACTCGGCTGCTGCCTTCACCGGCTCATCCTCAATGATAAGTCTCGAGCCCAGACTCAAACCTACGGTTATTACCGTGCCAATCAAGATGACTTTTAGAATAGCCAAGCTGGAGAATTTGTCAGCCAGGTAAAATGAAACGACGAAGCCGACACCGACGCCGAAATTCATAATGCCGCTACCGACCGATAGCGAGGCGGCGCGTGCTTTGTTCTCGGCGTGCTGATTAATGTATTGCCGCATATTAGGTTCAATGAAGCCGCCGCCGACAGCCGAGAACAACGGCGCTAACAAAACAAGCGGTAGCTTTAGTACCAACAACAGAATCGTCGTCGCCAAACCACTGAGTATCGTCAACAGCTGAATCGTCTGCGGACTCACACGGTCGGGAAGCCTGTGCATCAGATACGAGCCGGCGCCAGAAGTAAGCCTGATCACAAAGAAGAGGAGGCCGAGGGTCAGAGCGCTGACATCCAGTTTGATGTAGTACGGTTGGTAGTAGCTGAACAACATGTCACCGACAACCCCGGCGAAGAAGCTGACAATTACGAAATACGCCAAACCCCGATGTCTCCGGAAGGTTTTGAGTGCCAGATTGCTGCGTTTTACCTCGGTTCTGTCTTCTTGGGCGACCACAGTCTCTACCTTCTCAGGCACCGAGATACGTACAGCCGCCACCAGCGCTAAGAGTAATGCGATGATCATCAAAGCGTAAGGTAAGCGAGGATTCAACAGATAGGCGGCCGCGCCGATCAAGCTGGCTAAGGCGATGCCCATGAATAACCAGATCTGTGAAAACGCGTTCAGCCGCTTGTAGAGCTTTTCGGCCTTCGCTTCTACGGCCTGCTCGTAAATCAGCGCGTCTAGAGAATTCGAAGTCAGTGCCCAACTGATGCCCTCGACAATGCTGGCTATAATCAACAATTCGTACGATTTAGTGAACAGGTAGGGTACATATGCTAGGGTGTGCAGGCCGAGGCCGATGATCTGCGCCCGTTTGCGGCCGATGGTATCAGCGACGATTCCGCCCCAGAAATCGAGAAATATGGACACGAACCAACCGATGAAGAAGAGCGATCCCGCTTGAAAATAACTCAGATGGAGGAATTGGACGCCGAACAGCACGTAAATCGCGTCATGAAAGTAGGCGGATTCTAAGAAGCGAACCACGTACAGGAGGCGGATATTCTTCCGGAGACTCTGGTCGATTTCTGGCATGACACCAGTATGCTACGCCTGCTGGTTATTTCCTACGCCATACAAAGCTTAGTGCATGCCGACGGCGGCAGTTTCTTCTTGTGGTCCTTTGGCCGTCCGCTTTGATTGCTTGAGCAGGACCGTCGCCAGTAGCGAAGCGCCCAGCATGAAGCAGGTGCCTACCAGGAACGCGGTGTGGAAACCGTGGACTTCGGCGAGAGCCGGTGTCAATTTGTTCGGTGCGGTGCTGAGATTATGGACAAAACGGGTGGTTGCCGAGGTCGCCAATCCCGTCAGGATGGCCAGGCCAAGCGCGCCACCGACCTGCTGTGAGGTGTTCAGAATACCCGAGGCCAGACCGGATTCGCGGGCCGGCACACCGCTAGTAGCCGCGATAGTGACCGCCACGAACGTGCCGCCCATGCCGATACCCATCAGGATGAAGCCAGGTAACAGATCGTGTACGAAGTTGCCCCCGACCCTGATGTGCGAAAACCAGAACAACGCGGCGGCCGTAAACAACGGCGCTACCATCAGGATCGGCTTGAAGCCGATTTTCTTGACGACTCGGGGCACGTTAGTGGCAATGATGGCGATCACCACCGGGATGACGAGGAAGCTCAGACCTGTCTTAACCGGTGAATAGCCGAGCACCGTCTGCGTGTAGAGCGAAATAAAGAAGAAGGTACTAAACATACCAGCCACGATTGGCATCATCGTCAAGTTGGCTCCGGTGACGTTGCGAATACGGAAGATCTTGAACGGCACCAACGGGTTCTTCACGCGCAACTCGTTCCAGACGAAGAATACTAACAGTGCGATCGCGATGCCCAGATAGCTGAGTGTCGAACCGGCTGTCCAGCCATGACTGGGCGCCTCGACGATACCGTATACCAGAAGCATGAGCGCCGCGGTGACCGAGACCGCGCCGGGCAAGTCGAGATCGTTGTGGGTTTCTTCGGATTCGTGGGCGGGTAGCCAACGGAACGCGAATGTCGCGACAAGTATCGCTACGGGCACATTGATAAAGAAGTTCCAGCGCCAGCCGAGATATTCGGTAATGATACCGCCCAGCAGCACGCCAGCGGCCGCGCCGCCAGATGCCACTGCCCCCCAGACGCTCAGCGCCGTGTTACGTTCATGCCCTTCCCGGTACGTGACCAGTACGATTGACAGAGCCGCTGGCGACATGAAGGCGGCGGCCAAACCTTGGGCGGCTCGTAACGCGATGAGCATCGTGCCGGACTGTGCCAGTCCGTCCAGAAGTGATGCCACGCCGAAGACTATGGTGCCGATGATGAACAGGCGGCGGCGGCCGAACAGGTCGGCGGCACGGCCACCAAGGAGCAGAAATCCACCGAACGCCAGCGTGTAGGCGGTAACGATCCATTGGAGGCTTGTCTGGGTCATATGGAAGGCTTTTTCGACCGCCGGAAGCGCCACATTCACGATTGATACGTCCAGCACGACCATGAATTGCGCCAGCGCCAGCAAGACGAGTATCAGCCAATGGTTTCTTGCCTTCTGTACCATATGCGGGGATCCTTCCTTGAATTTTCAGGGTATTGGTATAAAATTAAATTACCGAATCATTGTAAATCTCAATGATTGAGGATGTCAACTATTTATCCACCGTTATGGGAAAAACTGTCTTACACACAAAATTCTACCTATCTATGATGGAATTTCTCCTGAATGCCAAGCAACGCCTGGTATCTATTGGGGATGAATTCGATCTGACGAGTATGCAGACTGTTACCCTGCTGCTGACAGGCGCTCGCGAAGAGCCGCGATCGATGAGTAGCTTCTGTAAGCTGTTCCATTGTGATGCAAGTAACATCACCGGTATCATCGATGGCCTTGAGCAGAAGCATCTGGTCAGCCGTCAGGAGAACCCAGCCGATCGTCGCGTTAAGGTCATCCGCCTCGAGCCAGCTGGCCGTAAGTTGCGGCAAAAAATCCTTGAACGATTATCTTCACCGAACGAATCGCTGCTGAACGTCTTAAGCGAGACCGAAACCAAACAATTCACCGCCATCATAGAAAAGCTCGCCGGCAATCGTACCGTATAGACCCTTCTATACCTGCGATTGCCTGACGAGCGTAACGAAGCTACAACTTTTTGCCTATTTTAGTTCGCTTCGTTTCCTCTTCTACTTCAGTTTAGTACTGAAGGAATTCCTGCCAGAATGGTCGGCGCACGGTCACCGGTACCCGGACCTCTTTAGATTCGTCCATTTTTATTTTGACTGACATCGCAGCGTTACTCCCGACAACTACTTGGGTACCTGAAACTACTCAAATAGCTATCAATTTTATTTTTTTGTAAAATTTTTGTTATCTCACAACGGGTCTCGCATTCCGCTGATTGAATACCATCAGTTTAGCGAACCGGCTTATGCTTTGTCAACAAAATCGTAGGTAAAAATTACACGGTTTTCAATCTGTTTTTCAAGCTAACGTGACGTACAACCAGTGGTGGTCGCTGTAGCGGGAGACGCTGGAAAGTAGGCCTTGGGTGTAGCTGCGAGCCCGGAGCGCTTCGCGGACATGATGCGAGGAAACGTGTGGGGCATGACTTTCGAAGATATATGTCGCCAGCGGTCGTACTGGCCAGGCCGCGACGGTGCGGCGGGTGACCTCGGTATCGAAGCCTTGGCGGATGCCGATGATCAGTTCGCTGCGCTCGCAAAGCTTGTCGATCAGTGGCCATTCCTGCATATATTGGGCCGTGTCGGAGCCAATCAGCATCACCAGCCGGGCGCCCGGGAATAGCTGCTCCAACTTCGGTAAGGTCCGCTTGGTCGTGAAGCTGACATCATCCAGTTCCAACACGTCGAACTTCGGGTACGGGCGGCTAGCCCGCTTGAGCATGGCCACGCGGTGGCCGAAGTGTTCGACGCCCTGCTTGTGCCGAGGCCGGCGCTCCGGCAGGAAATAAAGTTTATCCAGCTTGGCGGTCTTCATGGCCTGCAGCGCGAAGGCGATGTGCCCCGCGTGGACCGGATTAAACGTTCCGGCGTAGATTCCTATCCGTTGTGTCTTCATGCGAGCTCCATCGGCATGCCTTCGCAGCACTTGGTAGGCATGTGGCACTCCGGGCACATAAAATGCCCATGCACCGGCATAATCGGATAATGCCCGCAATTATCGCAGAAGAACTCTGGCGATTGCTCCTTCACCAGATCTTGATAGATGTCTACCTCGGGGTCGGTAATAACAGGTGTTCCCTGTTTGTTTTGATCCATAGCCCTATTATAAACCCTGGGGGTTGAAGCTAGCTTAGATTATTGCGCCATCGCAAGCTGCCCTGCTCGCTTCATTACCGCTGGAGAAGTTGCCGCTTCCGGCTTTTCTTCGTGAGATTCATCACGGAATTCCAAGCCGCGCTCCTCAAAGACAGCATCTACCTGTGCCGCCAGGCTTTCTTCCACCGGTTTTGTTTCGGCAGCTTTATGGGCTATTTCTGCCACTTTGCGGGCTGCCCGGGCTTTAGAACCACCGTCTCCCTTATACTCGACTTTGCCGTTAACGACTCTCGCTCTACAATCCCAGCAGGAGAGCACTTTGGCACAGGGGTCATCAAAAACTTTGGCGCTACAGAACGGGCAGCTCATCACTTTTTTGCCAGAGCCTTCTTGCGAATTATCGACACCACCATAGGCTGATTGCGGCCCACCATTAAGATCATTTTCTTGGCCTAACGACATCGAGAGTCCACAGGCGAAATACGAACGGTTACTACGGGCTCCGGCCGCACCAAAATCACTCATGAGCGACTGGAAAATGGACGGATCAATAGCAGCTAACTGTGCTCTGTCTCGCATCTGATCGATCACTCGACCATCACCGACTTGCGTAGTCCTACCCAGGTGTAGTGCGCGCATCATTTCAATCGTCGAATATACAAGCAGTTCATGCAAAATTATCGAGTCCGCATCGTTGAAGGTGCCTCCATCAGCTCGCATCCGATATAAGGCATCGGCGTACCGTTCGTTGAAATGATGCGAATTGTTTGCTAAGTGCAAAATCAGCCGACGAGCTCCGTCAGTTTGATGGCCTCGAGCTAGTGACTCGCAGATATGCACATAGGATTCATCAAACACGCGGTCCATGACTGCTTGATATTTTGTTGTCACATCGACGGTGTTGGTATGCTTCTGATATTTAAGGACGCTGGCCTCGTCAGCGATTTCCAGCGCCATTGCTACCGCATCAGTCTCCGAATAGTTACCGGTAAGCGCGTATCTCAACCAGTTATCGGTAATTTCACCCTGTGGGACCGCTACGCCGTGTCGGCCAAGAATTTCTCGTAACCGCTGCTTGTCACAGCCATCGAACGACAATGACCCGGTGATTACTTCGCCGTCTTCAGCGACGTGGAACAGCTGTAAGAAGCCACGTCGCAAATGCGGTACGTATCCGATATGACCCCAATATTCATCACCACTGTCCGCGGCGCCTTCCTCCGGGAACGGGCTGAAAACCATGCGCGTGTTGTAGCCTGTTTCACCGCGAGCCATCCGATCGACAGTCAACGCGTTCTGATGGTCCCACTCGGAGCGGATCAGCTGCGGCAGGAATCGTTTATCCCTTTTAGCCGTATCAATCGCGCAGGTCAGACCTGCTTGGGTCATCTCCGAGATGGCGGTCTTCAGATCTTTGGCCATCACCTTACCATTAATAACCCGCCGGTGATCGAAGTCACGTACTTCAAAGCCACCTCCAAGTTCCATATCAGTACCAAGCCCTTCTTTAATAGAAGTCTCGAACTCCACCCTTGCCTGTGCGGCTTCCGGAATGGTGACCGCTTCGGCAGGCGCCAATGCCTTAGCAACAATAAAAGCACCTAAGCGATATGCCGTACCCATTGATCGGCCATATATCTCATCTTCTGGACGTCGCTCCATCTCAACAGTTTGGGCAACTTCTGCCTCTAGCTCAGTCTCCCATTCCCAAAAGTCGAACGGATTCTCGTGATTGTCATCGGCTGCTTCGGCCATAAATACCCTCTGTTCCCGGCAAAAACAGAGGGCTACAAGCTAGCGCGCTGCTCCTGCTCGGGAGACTTTACAAGCTGTGTCGGACTTTCACCGTTGCGGCACAGTGCGAGAATTCCACTCGCTTCCAGCTTTTTGATTTATTAATGTATTTAGTACTTTAGCACTAACGCGTTACGCTAGATATAGTATTTTGGACAGCGCCTAGCCGGCTGTCTGTTGACGCTTTTTCAGCGCCGAGAGCCGGGGCATAAAGTTCTGAGCGGCACCCTCCAAGCCAAGAACTTTGAGCGCTCCGACAAGCACATAGAGACCGTCGACAGCGGCGGTTGCCAGTTCTCCGCCCGTGGCTTCCAGGTCTTTGAAGGCGTTCTCGATCTTTTCGACCAGCCACTTCTCCTCGCCTTCGGTCACGATATTCGTCTTGAGCTTGGCGACCGGTTGATTCGTAGGCTCCACGACTTCCAGCGAGCGGGCCGAGTGGTCACGCTTCCGCAGATGTCCGCGATTTATCAGATTGTTCACGTGCAGCGAGACGGTAGCGACGGAAGTGTAATTCAGCCCATTCATGATCTCGCGGTAACTGGGACTATACCCGTGCTCGATGATGAACCCTTCGATATACGTCAGCAATTCCCGCTGTTTCTTAGTCGGCCGCACCGGGACGACAGTTTCCGGCTCTTCTATCTTCGATTCCGCGGCCTGTTTTGTTTGCTTTTCGTTCATACTTTATATTATGCCACAGCAGGCAAGCGGCCGGATATCAGGAGGGTCGGATACGATAGCCGGGCAG
>Ga0207652_10003441_pt1 | contig 13059 bp, 11 predicted proteins | sample KBSC63BmetaG_FD_184334 | JGI IMG/M metagenome (GOLD analysis project Ga0207652, IMG submission 184334) | Corn rhizosphere microbial communities from Kellogg Biological Station, Michigan, USA - KBS C6-3B metaG (SPAdes) (version 2) | ecosystem: Host-associated > Plants > Roots > Rhizosphere ... | reverse complement strand
CTTTAATAAAGCTTTGATTAATATTTTTTTCAAAAAGAATACAATATTCGTCAATAAGAAAAAAAAGTTCTGTAATTTGGTCTGATGTGAGCATATTTTTAGTTTTTTGTTTGCACTATAAATATACCAAATTATGCTCACATTCTTCTGATAATCAGTGTAATATAATTGTAATAATGCTGTAATTTAATAGTAAAAATTGTACTTTTCTTATATCGAACTCACGTTAATTTAAATATTTGTTGTTGCTGCTTTTTTTCAGCTTTTAATTGTTTTAAAAATGACTTACCTGTAATCAAGGTTTGATTCTCTTTTCTCCACTCCTCTGTCAACTTTCCCTCAAACGCCCATTTCAACCCACTCTGCTGGTATTTTTTTAATTGCTCTTTTGCAGTAAACAAACTTTTAATGCCATTTTCTATTTCGCTAAAAAGTTCTTCTATTTTGGAAACAATGGCGAGTTGGGTGGGTTTGGGAGGAAGAGGAAAAAGTTCTTTTTCTAATAATTGAAAATGCCTGAATCTAGTTTGTCTTCAATTTTTATTGTAAATAATGAATAGTATAAGTATTTAGAATCAATTACATCTTTTGCTTTCAAAACTTTTACGCCATCAGCACCGGCTATAAAATTGAAGTTGATAAATTTCTTCACTTTTGTATGATCTCCAAAAATAATATAAGGTGGCTCACGTGGAACAATCAGACTCTTATCATTAAAATATCCACCGATTAATTCCTGACCTTGATCAACAACAGGATAAATACCTTCTTTCAAATATTCCTTTTGCTTTATCTTAATTTTATTCAGTGAAATTTTATCACACACTTCTCCCAACTTCACCCATTTCCAGTCTTTTGGTAACTGTTTTATTTCCTTTTCTTCGGTCATGTTAGTCTTAGTACAATAAAATTAGTTTTTTCCTAAAGTGCTTCTCATCCAAGTGTTGCTTCAAATTGTGAAAACTTTTTGTAGTCCTTACTTTCAAGCGTAGTTTCGAGTTCCTCCAAAAAAGCAGCTTGTACCACTTTCATCATTCCTGATTTTGTTTTTTGAATTTCATGCAACAACTTTTCCTGCGGGCTGTTTTGCTCCGGTTGGTTAAAAAGCAGGTAATAGGTGCCGTGGTGGTTTTTATTGATCTCCTTCTGCCCCAGTTCTTCCAGGCTGTTTACGGTTACTTCATATTCATACGCCTGCTTGATAATGGTTTCTTCACTTTTATTAAAATCAATCGCCTGAGCCGCCAGTATATTTCCATTTTTGCTGATCAAGGTAATATCTTTTGGCATCAGTATTCCGGCAATTTTTTCCGGTTTTAAAGTGTAGTCGATATCTGCCTTTTGTTTAAAAACCGGCTTGTTCAATTTCTTTTTAATAAAGCTGTGGAACGGTTCTGCCTTTTTTTCGATCAGTTGCTTTTCGTCCCAACTGCCAATAAATTGCTCAAACAATGTTTTGAACATTTTCTTATCAATGGCTCCTGCAAAAGATTTCGGCATGTCAAATTGAATAAGCCCTTTGCTGTATTTATTCAGGTAGGTGATGTATTCTTTCGTAAACAAAGAATCTTGTTTGATTAACGCCTGGCTCTTATTTTCTTTATTTGTTTCGGCAACTTTTTCACTAATGAGCGCAAAACTTATTTCTGCATGTTTCAATACGTCAGCAGAAGATAATTTGGAAGCAAATTTCAATTTCTGTTCAGAAACATGGAAAAATACTTCACTTTCGCTTACAGCTAATAATCCGGCAGCGATCTTTTCGCCGGAAGCAGAATTTGTTTGTAAATAAATTACGGATAATAAACTTTTCATGATTTTTTCCTCCAGTGGTTGTGTTGCAAATTTTGTTTGCATATTTGTTCTAATGCAATGATGCGATCCCTTGATTCGAGAAATTGAATGACTCTATCCTTTAAAACAGGATTAATAGCCCAGTCTGTCGGTATCTCATTAAAAACTTCATTTATTATTCTTTTTATATCGGGTTGAGTCAATAAAGATATGAATTGGTCTGCAATTTCTATGCGACGTTTTTTATGAATGAACCTGGTAACAGACAACAAATAATGGCTCACGATTAATTTTCTATAAGTTGAAGGCATAGAAGAAGCATTAAAAATATTCATTCCATTCAGTCCCCCAAAAGTAAATGCATGATCAATAGCATAATAAAATAGTCTGCCATCTTCCATTCTGGTTAGCAGATTATAATTTTGAAAATGCCTGTCAACATTATCAACCCAAAGATCAAATATGGCGATCCGGATTAAATCTTCGGGATTGCCGAGTTTGTTAAATATCCTTTTGTGGGTGATTTGCTCAGCCTCTTTTACCAGATCAGCATTCTCAATTTCTTTTGATCCCCAGGCAATTATTCCAGGTTTTAAATATTTTTTGTTGGCTGTCAGCAATTGAGGTTGGTATGAATTTTCAAGTAGGTCCACCCAGTTTAAGCTTTACTTGCAGGTATTTGTAAAAATCCTGAACCAATAATTGATCAATTTCATTAAAGCACAATTCATCTCTTAATTGTCTGAGGTGTCTTAAGCAGGTTTGGTATTTCTTCAAAGTGTTCTCATGTAAATTTTCCGGAGGATCAGAAATATAATCCTCCATGTATTTAAAAAAAGAATTGGCATCACCTCTTTTTTTAAGTTGCCTAAATATGACCGGAAAAGTCAGCGGCTTATTTAAATTATAGTATCGTTTAATCAAATCATGTATAACCATTTTCTTTTCCTGAATCTTATTATTTATTTCATAAGAAAATGGATGTGAATTTTTTACCCAGGCATCATCCGCACCTGACCATTGCTGTGGAGTTACCTTTTTAGGGATTTCAATTTTAAAATATTTAGAAGTTCGGTTGATAGTTATTCTAAGATGAATAGAGTAGCATCCGGATGCATTTTTATGGTTTCTCCAGTTTAAAATAACAGTTATGTGTGGAATATCCATCAAACAAAGGGTAAGCGAATTATTTTAAAACCGTAAAACAAAGTGAAAAACAATTAATGGGGGATATGCAGGAATCGAACTCGACCTAAATTATAATGAAACTCTTTACTGTATTGTGTTTCATTGTTTTTTATTCTTTTTAGTTCTTTTTAATTTTTCTCTTTTGTGGCCTCGCCAGGAATCGAACCTGGATCTGGAGCTTCGGAAACTCTTATACTATCCATTGTACTACGAGGCCTTAACCATCAAACCTTTTTATGTTCCAAAGGCTGCAATATTACTTCCAAATATTTTAACCGCAATAGCAATTAATATTACGCCAAAAAACTTTCTGATCACGATTAACCCGCTTGGGCCTAAAACTCTTTCAACCCATTTAAGAGATTTTAGAACAATAAAAATAATTACACAATTAATTAAAATCCCCAGCAAAATATTTATATCATGATAACCAGCTTTTAAAGACATGATGGTTGTAAGTGTACCCGAACCTGCAATTAAAGGAAAAGCAATAGGGACCATGCTTCCGCTCTTTGGATTATTTTCAGGTTTAAAAAATTCGATGCCGAGAATCATTTCCAGGCCAATGATAAAAATTACCAAACTTCCGGCGACTGCGAAAGATTGAACATCCAATCCAAGCAGGTTCAAAAACTGTTCACCCACAAATAAAAATAAGATCATCAATGCCCCCGATGCAATTGTAGCTTGCAAGGAACGGATCTGTCCGCCCATCTTGTCTTTCAGCGAAATCAACACTGGAATAGATCCCAAAATGTCTATCACAGCAAACAAGGTAAATGTGATTGTGATCAACTCACTCTTCGAAATGTTGGACAAAGCGGGCATCAGTTTTTTTTCAAATTTAAGGAAGATGAACTACAGCGCAGGAAAACTATGCAAAAAATTCTGACACTTAAAAATTAACAACCTTCTTTTCCTAAAACTTCATTTTTACTCCTCCATTAAAATTAAATCCTTTTGTAGTAAATCCTCTGGTTACAAAATACTTTTGATCGGTTATATTTTGCAAATCAGTAAAAATATTCAACCATTTAATGATGCTGTATTGGCCATAAAAACCTAAAGTGTAATAGCCTTTTAATTCATAAGAAGGCCCATTATATTGTGGCTCAAAAGCTTTGCTTACTGTTTTCAGGCTTGCTGAAATAAATAAATCTTTTGTTGCCTGGTAATTCAAAGAAATATTCAAAACATTTTTTGGCCTTTTATATAAATTAAAATACGAAGTGTCTTTTTCGTTAACATTTTTTGTTGATAATTTTCCATCCACATAAGTGTAATTTAAGTCAGCAAAAAATTGAGGACTAAAATGAAATGAGGCTTCTGTTTCAATTCCAAAGTCATGTTGTTGATCTGCATTAATATATTTTCCTGCAAAAGAAACGGGGTCGGTGTAAAAATAAAAAACATCTTTTCCATCTCTTACAAAACCTGTAATCCTTGCGTTTATTTTATCAGAAAAATATTGACCGCCGGCTTCCAAACTTGTTGTCACTTCAGGTTTCAAAGCCCTATTGCCATACTCTGAATACAATTGATAAATAGAAGGAACCCGATAACCGGAAGAAATATTTGCATAGATTTTAAAATGTTTATTAAAAAGAAAAAAGGGATCCACGGAAGAGGTAAAGTTGCTTCCATAAATATTATGATGATTCCATCTGCTACCTGTTTCGAGATTAAATCCTTTTTTCTGTTTAAAGATTAAAGATGCATAATAACTAAGTTGATTCGTTCTTGCGCTGTCTGCGGAAATTGGTAATGCAGGAAAACCGTAATCAGGATAAAAAATATAAAGCTGGCTGCTGGCACTTTGCCTTAAATCAATGCCTGTCAATAGTTCTATGTGATCGCTTAAATCAAGATGCGTAAATAATTCAGCATAATTTGATGTGCCATTATATTTTCCTCTTTGATATTTTGATAAACCGCCAACATCTGTTGAATCATCCAAAAAATTTCTATTGAAACGATTATAACTGTATTGCAACCTGATAAATCCGTGCTTTACGTTATAATCAATTACAGCTCCGGCAATTAAATTATTATTGTGGTTGGTATAATCTTTATCGTCCTGAAACGCGCCCGCATCAAGGCCTGCGTGGTTGTTATTGTATTTTCCAAAAACACGAACCGAAGATTTTTTGAAAAGCTTCGAACCATAATTTAAATAAAATACATCCTGGTTAAAACCGTCTCTATCAAAATTGTTTTTCCCCGTGGAATCGTAAGCTGATGAAAATCCATTGCTTTTTATTTTATTGTAAGAAATAAAAAACATTTGTCCATGACCGTTAGTTCCACTTAATGCAACTGCTCCTTTATAAGTTTGGTAACTTCCTCCGGAAAGATCCACATTCAAATTCAATGGTTTTTTTCCTGATTTTTTGGTAATAATATTAATAACTCCCGCCACTCCATCTGAGCCGTACAATGTAGATTGCGAACCTTTTAAAATTTCGATTTTTTCAATGTTATCCAATGCAAAATTGTTCAAGTCAAATTCGCTGCTGATACCTGAGGCGTCATATAAAGGAACGCCGTCAAGCAAGATCAAAGTGTTCCCTGAAGAGGCGCCGCGCGTGTATACGGTTTGATTGGTTCCTAAATTATTATCGGCTCCGTTGATGATCATCCCCGGTTGTCCGTTCAATACTTCGCCCAAAGATTTTCCAAAACTTTTTTGTAATTGTTCCTCAGTAATTATGTCAACTACTTTCCCGGTTTCACTTTGTTTGATTGCTTTTTTTGTAGCCGTAACAATTACTTCATTAAGCGTTTTTGCAGAGTCTTGGGCATAAGAATTTGCTGAAGCAAACAATAAAAAAGCAGCAATAATTTTACATTTCATTTCCTGAAAGATTTTAATTTTTTTAAAAGGAAATCAGAAGAAATATAAAATGCAAAAGCCACTTTACATCTCCGCTTTTCTCCCGAAAGCATTGAATAAAAATTGATAAGTGGCAGGTCTTCTGGCTTAATGTTTACTTCGACCTTCCCATTCGCGAATGTGGGCGAACAGTGGTGTGAGAGAAGTTACCTGGTTTTTCTTTTAAAAAAAACAGGCCATTTTACAGCTACGGGGATAGCTCCGGAATTGAACCGGATTCCCATTTTAATCCCGCTTTTAATGCGGGAACCAATTATGCTGCAAATGTAAAAGCAAATGTTTTGAAATTCAAAAAGTAATTTTTTATGTGAATCGTTTTAGGAAGATTGACATCATGGTTATTAGTTTTTCGACTTAAAGAAATTACAATATCAAAAAACTCCTTTACAAAATAAAATGTAGGAAAAGGCGATATTTGTTTGTTTACTATGATTTCTATTTCACTCCAAATCTTTCATTTAAACTAAATTACAAAGTAAAAATCAATTTTTTATGAGAAGAATTTATACCCGCGGAATGGCGATCTCCTTTTTCGTAATTATCATTTCTTTTTTCAATTTCGAAAGACTGTCTGGCTCTGATTGTATAAGAGCCATTCACGTGGTTACACTTTTAGTTTGTGGAATGGCAATTGGTGTTTTTCTTTCTAATCTTTTCGCATTTTTCAAAAAAAAGAAAAACGAATCAGATGTAAATTGATGAATGGATGCAATCAGTTTCCAATTTTTTGATTAATCAATTTTCTTACATCAGCTAATGAAATTCTTTCCTGCAGCATCGTGTCTCTGTAACGGATCGTAACTGTATGATCTTCTTTCGTTTGGTGATCTATCGTTACACAAAAGGGCGTTCCAATCGCGTCCATTCTTCTGTAACGCTTGCCGATGCTGTCTTTCTCTTCGTAAAAAGTATGAAAACTTTGTTTGCATTCATTCATTAATTGTTTAGCAATTTCGGGCAAGCCATCTTTTTTTACCAAAGGAAGAATCGCCAATTTGTAAGGCGCAATCTTGGCAGGAATTCTTAAAACCACACGACTGTCTTCACTTCCATCTTCTTTCGCCCATTTTTCTTCGGCATAAGACATAGAGATAACGGTGAGGAACAAACGATCTAGTCCGACAGAAGTCTCTACCACAAAGGGAATATAGTTTCCATAAGGCTTTCCATCTTCTTTCAGATCGTTATCAAAATATTGCAATTTCTTTTTACTCAGTTCGCCATGTTGTTTCAAATCGAAATCTGTGCGTGAATGAATACCTTCCAGTTCTTTAAATCCGAAAGGAAATTCATATTCAATATCCACCGCTGCATTTGCATAATGAGCCAGTTTTACATGATCGTGATAACGTAACTTTTCTGCAGGAATACCAAGGCTTTCATGCCATTTTAATCTTGCTGTTTTCCAGTAATTATACCATTCCAATTCTGTGCCCGGACGCACAAAAAACTGCATTTCCATTTGTTCAAACTCGCGCATGCGAAAAATAAATTGTCGTGCAACAATTTCATTTCTAAAAGCTTTCCCCGTTTGTGCTATACCAAATGGAATTTTCATTCTTCCGGATTTTTGCACGTTTAAAAAATTCACAAAAATTCCCTGGGCAGTTTCAGGACGCAAATAAATTGTATCGGCTTCGCCTGTTACGCTTCCCAATTTCGTGCTAAACATTAAATTGAACTGCCGGATCTCAGACCAGTTGCAAGTTTCACTAACAGAACATTTTATATTATTTTCTTCAATCAAATTTTTCAATGCCGTAAAATCATCTTTCGCCAGAAACTCATCCATTGATTTAAGTAGCGAATATTCCTCTTCCTTCTTTCCTTCATGTGCTAGTTTTTCAGCATGGGATTCTATCAGATGATCTACCCGATAACGTTTTTGGCTATCTTTATTATCAATCATCGGATCGCTAAAATTATCTATGTGGCCGCTTGCTTTCCAGGTAAGTGGATGCATAAAAATTGCGGCGTCAATACCGACAATATTTTCGTGTAATTGCGTCATACTTTTCCACCAATAATCGCGGATATTTTTCTTCAATTGTGCGCCATTTTGCCCGTAATCATAAACTGCACTTAACCCATCATAAATTTCACTTGAAGGAAAAATGTAGCCATACTCTTTGCAATGGGCAATTATTTCATTAAAATTATTTGATTCATTTGTCATAAGATTGCAAATATAATGAGAGTAAATTTTGTTGGTTTGATTGTGTTCATTTATTTTGAAGAAGTTGCTCGAAATAAAAACCCCGGCTAACTTTTTAGAGTCTCCGGGGAATAAACCATATAATAGTACGCACACAACAAGAAGATTTAACGATCAACTTTCAAGATCCAGACTTTTTAATCCGGTTTTTTGCCTTCCAAAAAAGTGTTGATGGTGCTGATTTCTGCTTTATTATTTTCGTCAGATTTAACGGTATAATTGCTATAAAAACTTTCAACGTCTGCAATCGAATTATGTAATTCCATATTGCGGCGGAGGTATGCTGGAACAGACTCAAACTCATTGTTAGGATCCGCAGCGTTTACGTTAAAGGAAAGGTTCCTCAACTTCGCAATACGTTCCATGGCCCGGCGCTTTAGTTCTTCTGCTTCGTCCACCATCGGCGGCTCCTCAACAGTTGACATCATGATGGGCATCGTTTGGCGTACTTTCTTTTCCTGATTTTCCTCCACCGCATCACTGGAGTTTTTCACCACCAATTGCATTTCTTCCACAGGCTCGTCTTCCCGTTTGGAAATTGGCAAAGGGGCGAGTTTATCAATAGTTTCGGATTCGGGTTTTGACTTTTCCTCGGCATAGATTTGCTTTGGTTTAGCCAAATAACCGCCTGACGTTGGGGCGGTGCTAGCATCGTTATGAATACTTTTTGTTTCTTTCTTCTGATCTGAATCTTCAGATTGATTCTGAAGATAGTTAGTCTTTTGCGGGATTGAATTATAATTCGAAGATAATTCGAAACGCACAATATTTTCAGATGAGTTATCAACAGTAAATTTCTCATTCTCAGAACGTAATTTTACGTTCTCTGTCTGTAGCGTTTCTACGATTTTTGGAGCCATCATTTTCGCATCTTCATCCTCAGTATTTAAAGCAGCAAATACATCTTCATCTTTTAAAGTTTTAAAATCTTTTTCTTCAGTAGCGTTATTTTCTTCCGGAAGGGTTTTTTCAATCGGATTATTCTGATCAACCAGTGATTCATTTTTTTCATCAAAAAGAAAAAGGGGCTGACTTGATTTCTTTTTTTCTTCCTGTAAAACAATTACAACTTTTTCATTTTCTTTTTTCACTTCCTCCACAGGTACTTCTTTTTTATCAAAAAGTTGTTTGTGTTCAAAGCCTGTTGCGATCAACGTTATACCGATTTTTTTGTCAAGAGAATTATCATAACCCAATCCAAGTATCACATCAGAATCTTCACCAGCCTGGCTTAGTAAATGATTCTGAATTGTTTCAACTTCATCCATTGTAAATTCGGTTTCGCCTTCGGCGGAATTAATATTAATAAGGATCCATTTTGCGCCGCGAATATCATTGTCATTTAATAAAGGCGAATTCAATGCCTGTTCAATTGCGTTTTGTGCACGGTTATCCCCTTCACATTCTGCGCTGCCGAGAATCGCCACGCCACCACTTTTCATGACGGTACAAACATCAGCAAAATCGACATTAATCTGCCCGGTACTATTTATAACATCGGTAATACATTTGGCCGCCGTTGCTAAAACATTATCTGCTTTTGCGAAAGCCGCTTTCATGGTTAAGTTTCCAAACTGATGGCGCAATTTATCATTGCTGATTACCAAGAGTGTGTCCACATGATCTTTCAGTTTATTAATTCCTTCTTCTGCCTGCGCAATTCGTTTTTTCCCTTCATAAGCAAAAGGAGTGGTCACAATACCAACGGTAAGAATGCCGAGATCCTGGCAAATCTTTGCAATGATCGGTGCGCCTCCGGTTCCGGTTCCACCTCCCATCCCTGCGGTAATGAAAGCCATTTTTGTATTTACTTCGAGAATCTTTTTTATTTCTTCAAGGCTTTCTTCGGTAGCCTCACGGCCAATTTCAGGATTTGCGCCAGCGCCCAATCCCTGCGTAAGATGCGGCCCAAGCTGCACTTTGTTTGGCACTTTGCTCGTGGTGATTGCCTGCGCATCTGTATTGCAAATAATAAAATTTACTCCTTCAATATTTTGGCTGAACATGTGGTTCACCGCGTTGCTGCCGCCGCCGCCTATTCCTATTACTTTTAAGATAGACGACTGCTCTTTTGGCAAATCAAATTGAATCATAGTAAGGTTCCTCCATTTCCCCGCAGGGCTTTTTTAATTTTTGGTTAGTAATTAATCCGGTAGTTTTCTTAGGGAACATCGAATTATTTTATGGTGCATTTTTATTTTTTAACGTCGACGAAATTGTTATTTTATCAACCGTAACATTTTTCTACAATTCTGAATCTTCTTCGTCTTTAAACATTTCTATTAATCCGTTCTTGCAGGAATCCAAAAAACTTTTCAGGTTTTTTCTTGGCTTTACTACATTTGTTCTTTCCGGTTCAGGACTGATTTCGTCCTCAGATGACTGTTGCAGTCCTTCAGGAACATTCACTTTTGCGAACTGTTGTTCAAATTGCTTGCGTTTATTTTCGTAATCATTGTACCCTTTTAAAATTAAGCCGAGACATGTTGCGTACATTGGTTTGGCTAATTCTTCAATATGGCCAGGTGCAAGATGTTCATTTGGATAACCGATCCGAGCATTCAATCCGGTAACATATTCTGTCAACTGAATTAAATGTTTAAGCTGTGATCCGCCACCAGTAAGAACTACACCGCCATTGAGCATTCTATTATCCAGCCCCACCTGTTTCAAATGATATGAAACAAAATCCATTATCTCGCTCATTCGCGCCTGAATAATTGATGCAAGATTTTTTACGCTAATCTCTTTTGCAGCCATTCCGCGTAAACCGGGAATCGTAATAAAGGTGTTTGATTTTGCTTCATCGGTGAGCGCACTTCCAAACTGAACTTTCATTTGTTCAGCCTGTGTTTTTAAAACACCTAGACCTGTTTTAATATCATTGGTAATGTTTTCGCCGCCGAAAGGAATTACCGCGGTGTGTTTTAAAATTCCTTCATAGAAAACGGCGAGATCGGTAGTTCCACCGCCAATGTCTACGATGGCCACACCGGCTTCGAGATCGTGATCACACATGACTGCGGCTGCAGAGGCAAGAGGCTGAAGCACGAGATCTTTAATTTTTAATCCCGCTTTTTCCACGCTTCGGTTTATATTTCTGATCGCATTTTTATCACCTGTAATAATGTGAAAATTAGCGCCCACTTTTACACCGCTGTATCCGATTGGATCCGGAATATTTTGAAAGTTATCTACCGTAAATTCCTGTGGAATTACATCAATAATCTGATCGCCTGCAGGAATGTAAGTTTTATATTGATCATTTACTAATTGATCAATTTCGGACTGCATAATTTCTTCTTCGGTATTCTGCCTTACAATATCGCCACGGGTTTGAAGGCTTTTGATGTGATGCCCTGCAATACCGACATACACTTCTGTAATAGGCAGATTCGGGTTGCTCGCATAGCAATTTTCCAGAGCTGTTTGAATGGCTTTGATGGTTTGATCAATGTTCAACACCATGCCGTGTTGTACACCGTTGCTATTAGCGCGGCCAAAGCCAAGGATTTCGAGTTTGCCGAATTCATTCTTCCTTCCGGCGATGGCGGCGATTTTGGTAGTACCAATGTCGAGGCCTACGATAATGGGTTGTTCGTTGTTCATTTGTTTGTTTTGTTTTTTATCTTTCATTTGAAAGATGTTGTTCTTTTTTAAGTCTAATTTCTTTTTTCTTAATAATCGCTTTTCGAAGGCATCACTGCCTTTGGTATACGATTGGTTTCTTCCATAGATTTCTCAATTTGTTTTTTTACTGGTTTTTTTGCCACTGTTTTTTTCGCAGGGGTAGGATGCGGTTTTTCATTGGATGATGAATGTCTGATTACTGATTTACTCTCTTTCGAGATTTGTTTTTCTAAAAAAGGTTTTTCACGATCATGGACAGGGGTTACAGGACCAACTTTGGTTTCAGTGGTTTTTTTAACAGAAATTGAGTTTTCATTAATTGTTTCATCAGGTACAATATTAGAAACAGGCGAGCTATTTACTTTATCATTATTATTATCTGATGGCTGCGGTAACTGAATTTTTGTAGAATCATTTGAATTTCTTTTCGCTTCTTCAATAATACTTTTCATGATTTGGATGGAACGCAAAGAATCTGATTTTATTTCTGCGGCATCTCTGTTTACACCAATCACCTGGTCTTTAAACTGAACATCCAATACGGAGTATTTATTCCATCCAACTCTTGTTTGTACCTGTTTATAAAAACTGAAGAGTTTATTGAATTTTTCTTCGTAATTCGTTATGTTCCCAAAACGAATTATCTGGTTTCCCAATTTTGGAATTAGCTCAAAACCTCCTGTTGGCGTAATATCTATCTGATCTATCTGGGCCATCCAGAATGGATGTGAATCTATGTACTGGCTCAAAATTTTAATTTCATTCAACAGAAAGCTGTCCCGCTTTTTTAATATTCTAACTTCGGTTGGAAAACTTGTAAAGACAGGAAGCCTTGCAGAAAATTTATCACTCAATGGAAGCCTTGTCAAAGAACTATCAATATAAAAAGATGCACCTGTAACCGTAAATATTCTTGCCACCGGTTCACGTTCTGTAATTTTTATTTGCAATACATTATTGTTATCAAAAAACATTTCTGCTCTTTTTATCCATTGATCTTTTTGTAACCGATTTTCCATTTTACTAAGATCAAGAGAACTAACCGTTGCTTTTTGCAAATCTTTTCCATTTACTTTTTTCAAAATATCAAGCACCTCATCTTTATCAATAAAATAATTGTTTTGAACACCGGTAATATTGATTTCAACGCCGGTAATTTTTTCATTATTTTTTTTACTTATAGCAGCAACCAACAACACAACAGTTCCCGCCAACAGTATTGTCCATACTGAAATCACAAGAATTTTTCTGAATGCGTATTTGTTTTCTGTTGACATATTTTTTAAAAAGTTCTCAATAATATTTCTTTAATTGGCTGTACCAGTTTATCAATATCCAG
>Ga0207652_10003440_pt1 | contig 13060 bp, 15 predicted proteins | sample KBSC63BmetaG_FD_184334 | JGI IMG/M metagenome (GOLD analysis project Ga0207652, IMG submission 184334) | Corn rhizosphere microbial communities from Kellogg Biological Station, Michigan, USA - KBS C6-3B metaG (SPAdes) (version 2) | ecosystem: Host-associated > Plants > Roots > Rhizosphere ... | reverse complement strand
GAGTTGGGTCTTGAGCGAGCCCGGCAGCTGGGCCAGACGGCGGTCCATCCACTGAAAAGCCATGTGACTCATGGGGCGATCCCCTGGCTCGGCCAAGCGTTTGCATTCTTTGCGATCACCACTTCGTATTTGGGTGTGACATTGGGGCTGTTTGATTTTTTAGCTGACGGGCTGAGGCGTGCCAAACGGGTGTGGCTGGGGGGCTTGACGTTCCTGCCGCCGCTGGTGGTGGCTCTTGTCTACCCAGGCATTTTCATCTCGGCCTTGATCTATGCGGGCGGGATCGGGTGTGCGCTATTGCTGGGGTTCTTGCCCGCTGCCATGGCCTGGGTCGGAAAGTTGCGCAGCCGGGCCTTTTTGCTCGTGCTCATGGCATTTGTGGCCATCGAGGTCGTGACCGAGTTTCTATTTGCATAGTTAATCGATTTTTCGTATTTGTCCACTATGCGCACCTTCCACCAGAAGCTCGTCATCTTCACGGCAGTCATTGCCATTTTGGTGATCACGAGCGCAGGCCTCTACCAGCTTTTCCGGATTCCCGAGCCACTCGAGATCGTCACCCACGGCCAACCCACCATCGGAAGCCACAAAGCCAAGGTCGAAGTAGTCATTTTCGAGGACTTTTTGTGCCCCGAGTGCGCCCTTTTCAACGACACGATTTTCCCCCAGATTGAGAGCGAATATGTAGCCACCAACCAAGTGCGTTACACCTTGGTTCCCGTCAGCTTCATCGATGGCTCCAAGCCGCTGGCCAATGCCGCTCTGGCTGTTTACCACATGGCCCCTGATAAGTTTTTTCAATATGCTCAGGCACTGTTTCAGTCGGCTAGGCTTTTGCAGAATGCCGATGTCGGGCAATTGGTGGACATTGCTGAGGCCATCGGCGGCATCGATGAACGGGAGCTGAAAAAAGCCATTGCGACACGAAGATACGACCCCGAACTCGAGCGGAATCTGATGCTGGCGAAAAAACTGATGGGCAATGGGTTTGGCACTCCGGCTTTGTATGTGAACGGCGTGGCCACTTCGACGGGGAGTTTCCGCGCTGTGCAAGCACGGATTGAACGGGCCTTGTATCTGGGAGGAAAACAGTGAAGAAATTGCTGTTCCAGTACTCGTTATACTTTGCCTGGGTAGTGGCATTGATGGGTTTGTTGCTCAGCTTGTATTTCGGAGAAGTGCTCAAGTGGGAAATGTGTCGTCTCTGCTGGTACCAACGCATTGCGTTATTTCCGCTCGCACTCTTGCTCGGTGTTGCGGCCTACCGCCACGACCGACACTTCGTCCCGTACGCCCTCGTGTTGTGCACGGCGGGCGGCTTGGCGGCATTGTACCAAGTGCTCGAAGGGAGGTTTCCCGTGCTCCGCACAGCGGCGATTTGTGGTTACACCCATGATTGCAGTAAAAACGTCTTCGAGCTGTTTGGGTTTCTCACATTTCCCATGGTCGGTGCGATCGGCTTTTTCTTCATCGGCATATTTTTGCTCTTGAGCTTGCACGAAGAAAAGTGATATGAGTTTTGCAACTCGGAGGTTTTCATGGCAAAACTCTATTTTCGGCACGGCACCGTCGGCAGCGCAAAGACGTTGAATCTACTGGCTGTCGCACACAATTATCGCAACCAGGGCAAGAAGATTCTGCTCATGAAACCGATGATGGACACTCGGTTTGGAAAAGAACAGATCAAATCGCGCGCCGGGCTCGAGATGCACGCCGACGTGTTGATCACCGGAGAACAGTCGCTGCAAGGCATCGATTATACCGGCATTTCGTGCATTTTGCTCGATGAAGCTCAGTTTGTCAGTGCTCGTGTGATCGAAGAGCTGCGACGGATTACATTGGACTGGGACATCCCGGTCATTTGTTACGGACTCCGAACCGATTTCAAATCGAAACTCTTCGAAGGCTCGATGCGGCTCATGGAGCTAGCCGACTCGATCGAAGAGGTGAAGGCCACGTGTCATTATTGCAACCGGAAATCGATCATGAATTTGAAGCATGTGGGGGGCTTGGCCACGAACGAGGGGCCCACTGTGGAGCTCGGGGCCGAGGAAAAGTACTTTCCGACGTGTTATCGGTGCTACCGCAGCGAGATCGACAAGGGGTTGCTGCAGCGGCTGACGAAGTCGGGTGCTGGGGTTTAAAAAACGCGATTTTTAAAAACCCGCATTTTTTATTTGATTGTAAATTAGCGGCTTACAATTTCATTTTTCTCAACGATTAGAAATCTAATGGTTGAGAAAATTCAAGGGAGCATTCCGTCTGCGCATCTTTAAGAAATCTCACGGTTTCGCAAAACGAAACTTCTGTCTTTAAGAATTTTTGTTGATTTTCTGATTTTTTGTTAATGATCGTTCTTGCGTCGAAATCGACCGGGCGACATATTGCGCAAAATTTAAACAAGCACAGGGAGGTGTGTCATGGCAGCAGTTGCATCAGGGTCAAATTCTCAATCATTCACTCTTTCCAAGGGAGTCACGATTGCTTGGAACGAAGAGGTTTTGAATCCTCTTTCTTCCAAGGAATCTAAGAAAATAGACAGGAGTTTGGATGAATTAGAACCGAAAGTGCAAGCGGCAGCTAAAGGGGTTGTTCACCATGCTGTGGATTCAGCTGCTCAGAGTACAGCTACATTCATTAAGACAATGGGTGCAGTCATAGCTCCTTGCTCGGCCCATGTTCTCACTCCTGCCGTGGATGCTTGCATGAAAGAGGCGGCAGTCCGCTGTAAGGAGACATTGGATCCTCACGTCGAAGCAGCCACGCATCGCTGCGTCGAAGCAACGAAAGACGTTTTTAGTTGCTTGAAGTCTTGAATTAACTCGGTTCCGTTCGTCTTTGATGAGCGGAGCCGCTTTTTACAAAGGAGGAAATCATGATTTCTGTAGAACACACTTGGCCTCTTGCAAATCGGACGATAGAACTTTGGCGCAAGGAAAAGACCTTGGTCTGGCGCATTCGTGGAGAATCTGGAGAACAGCCAATTGTTCAGAATAAGTACGGCATAGATGAAACGATTCGTTACCTTCGATATTGCATTCCATCATGGGATCCGACGGGGGCAATCTCGTTTGATCTCCACGTAGAAGAAATTGGAAAATGGGGGTTTTCAGATAAGGAGATTACCTTGCAGAAAAGAGCGAGTAAGCTATTTTATTCGATTCTTTACCTACCTTCCAGGGAGAAAATTCCACTTCTTGAAATCGGCGACATACAAGATCCCAAAAAGGATGTCGATTTTGTGAGTGGGATGTTTCCGGTCTTTGACGCAGCAGGAAAGATGACCTTCAAGAAGCCGGAAGTTGTGCATGATTGGAGATATGTCTCAGTATACCGGCAAGATCTTTCTTCTCGTTTCGGCATGAAAAGAGATTCATTCTGGAAGGGAAAAGATTTTGTCATGCTTTTTAAAGTGGAAAATCAGCTATTTTGGAGGCTTTCTTCCCTTGTAAGAAGGCATTTATTGGAACTATTGCCGTCTCACTTTTTTGGAGAATTTGTTCCTCATTCTGAATCACTTGCGAATCGTCTCTTGATTGCTGATGGTTCCGAGGGTTCAAGAGTCGATTCTGTGATTCTTAATTCAGTTAATAAGATCGTTGGAATATGGTCTTATGCTCACTCAATTTTACGTCCATTTTTCGGGATCTCCCAAACGAATTGGGTTGTAACGCTGATTGGTGCAGGTTCATGTAAGCATCAAACAGATAAATGTGCTGGGTTGATCGATGTTGCGCATGCAGAACTTGTGATAGAGGGTTTAAACGATGATGGGCAACGAGTGATGAGGCTTCTGCATTTTGCACACCATGAAAAAGAGAAAAGGCATAAAGCCATGAATCACTCTATATCTCCGTCTGTTTTTAAGTATGCGTGGAAAGGAGACACATGGAAAATTGATCGTGAACAATACGAGAAATTAGCAGCCCGGATTGAAGAAAATCCGTATCCGCCTTTTTCTAAATTTGGAAATGGTTCAATCGTTGCTCCTTCAGGAGCGCATAGTTGCATCACTTGGGTGAAAGAACAGTTGAAATTTCTTGGCATCGAATTATCAGAGTTTACTCGGCAGTTGTTATATACCTTGCCAGAAGATTACAAACTCAATTGATCTTGAGTCATCTCGTTGTCCATCCTGAATTCATAGGAAAAGGGTATGGTACAAGGCTCTTCAAGGAGGCAATGAGGACCGCGCGTGAAGAACTGCACTGGGAAGGGTTGCTTTGGGAAAGTGATCCGCATGCGGCGGGATTTTATCGGAAAATGGGAGCCGCTCAAATCGGAGAAGATCCGAATTTTCTGAATCCATCCTGGAAAGTTCCTGTGTTCATTTATATTCTAAAAAAAGAAGGGAAGGAACCTCGTGCATTCAGCCATTAGCAGGTAAGAGGCTAACTGGCTACTTCCTCTTTTTGGGATCTTTCTCGTCGGTGGAGCTGCTGCTCGCATTCGCCGCTGCAGTGGCTGCCTCTGTAGAATAATTTGGTGTTGCGGCTGAATGGGTCTGTGCGTGGGGCTCTTTTCTTTTTCGAGAGTTGCTCGCGGATGCACTGCTACTTGTCGAGGCTGCGGAAGAGGAGGCAGAGGTCGCTGTGGCTGTGGCGCTGTTTGCAGCTGTTTGGATGTAGTCATCCAGCATCTGGAAAAGAGGGTCATGTTGTTCAAATTGCGATCGCATGAAAAGAACTTCGTGCGCTTTGGCCGAAATCGCTTTGATATCCGTTGCAGACAATTTCTGCGTGTGGAGCAGGAAATAGAGACGGAGATACAGGTTTGCGGAGCTGCCCCTTTCATTTTCCCAGAGTCGCTTGGCTGCCGACTTGATCTGGTCACTGCCGATCCTTGGGTCTTTGAGCAGGATTGCAATCACACGCGGATGAATCAGGTCGGCTGAAAAAGCTCTATCCCATAATTTTTGTAACTCTTCATTCGGTATCTTTTGGATCAACTCAGCTTGATGCGCTCTTTCGATGACGTGTAGAGGAACAGGGGCGGAGCTTTTGTTTGCGATCACAGACAAAGCGTTCAAGTAGGTCTGATCATCGAGAGGCAGCTTGCTCATTTCAGAGGGAAGTTCTTCTGCAGTGAGGTGCTCCTTCGGAATCGAGAGTGATTGCAACTTTGGCAGTTGCTCTCGTTGCCATGTGGGAACAACTACCCCACCGAGGCTGAGTGTCCGGTATTTAGAAGTAAGGTTTAATTTTGCGGTCACTTGATTCATATTATCGAATGCTTTTTTGGCAGATGAGTCTACTTTGGCCAAACTCGCACAAAAAAATTCATCGAAAGAACCGTTTTGGAACTTCGTCAATTCGCACTTCACGATCTTATATTGGTAGTAATCAGGTGAAAATAGCCGAGGCAAAATGCCCTTTTTCCCCAAGTAGTCATCAATGCACAAAAAACTGAGCGCAATGTTGGATAGACTAAAAAAATCCAAAGGGCTCGAAAACCCGGGCGATGAAGTGATGTAGAGAAGATAGTAATCGAGGAAATGAAAAAAATCTCTCAGCTCTCGAGTGTTTTGGGAAATTGATTTTTTCGAATTCCATTGAGAAAGTCCTGTATCTTTCACTCCGCTTGCAATGAAGTTATTCCGCTGCTCATGAATTTGAAAGAAGATTCCTTCAACAGCAAAACGCTGGAAGTTATTAGAAACCTGAGAGACTGTCCGCAGGGTCCAAAACGGATCTAAGTACGAGCATATCTTCACTTTGAGATTCAGATGATTTCTGTCTCGCATCGTGAAAGGCGGAGAGGGATTTCCTGCTGCAGTAGCTGCCGAAGTGGTCATGAGAGTTGCACCTGTTTGTGTTTGGAGAGCATTCTAGATGTTGAGAAGATTTACTGGAAGGGCTTCCTAATCCGTTACAACTGCTTCTGAAGGTCTGTCACCACACCGATGATCTTAACCGCACTTCCTTTTAACAGGGGGATGGGCGTAAGACTCGGATCATCGGCGACGAACTGAGCGCTTTGTGCATCGGGGACAAAGCGTCTGTAAGCAAGATTGCCTTGGGTTTCAATCACGACAATGCTTCTGCTCTTTGGAGCCTTGGCTTGGGTCGGATCGATGCGCACTTTTGTGTTCAATTCGAGCTCTGTCATGCCACTGTTGTTTGTGTGGATGCGCGTCCAAAAAGGAGAGGTTTGGGATGCAAGAATTTGGGCCCCCTTAGGGGAAATTTTCGAAGAAGCCAGTGCTGCTGTGCCGGGATTGTGTTGATTGTGTTTTGGTTTCTTCGCAGATTCGGAAGCTGCCGACAAAGAGCTGGCTGCGAGGGCATCGGCACTACTCGTGGAAGAAGAAACGGAAGCCATGACACTACCCTACAGTTGATTGATTTCCAGAAATTGGTTTTTCCAATGGTAGCACTCTAGTAGCCCGGACGGATTTTCCTCAAGGGCTAAGTAAGCGAGATAGAGCGCCTCGACGGAGGCCAGTCCGGCCATCGGGTCGGGGCATTCGGTTTGCCGACGAGGGTAGGCCGTTTGGAAGCCGGGGGGCAAACTCCTCGCTTCCAAGCCTGGGGGGAGTTGTTTTTCCATGACAGAAGCCAACTTCCACGTGCCGTCTAAGAGCAACAGGTTTTTTCCCTGGTCTTGTGTCGAAAGCACGGGAGCTCCAACCTTCAGCAGCACAAACCCTCGTAGGTCGGGCCAGCTGCTCATCGGGTACGTATAGAACTCGAGGTCGGGCCTTTGTTCAAGCCCACACAATGAGCACTTGCGCAGATTTTCCCGACGGTGCCGGATGATGATCGTTTTCATCCGATGACTTTGTGAGACGTGATTTTCAAGAGCTGTTTTGGGAGCTCGTGCAGAAATCTCGACGGTGTTGTCGGAAACGGTTTTCCCATGCGAAGTCGTGACCGGGCCATGCTGAGGCACAGCTTTTTTTGGGCTCGTGTGATGCCGACGTAAAACAATCGCCGTTCTTCCTCGATCCCATTTTCCATGGCCCCTTTTTCGTGCGGAATGATGTGGTCTTCCACTCCGGCAATGAAGACCGCCGGAAACTCAAGCCCCTTCGCACTGTGCAACGTCATCAGCTGCACTTTGTCGCCGCTGGCACGCTGCGCTTCGGGGATGTAGTTTTCTTGACCCAACGCTGTGTTCGCCACAAAGTGTTGCAACGTGCCCTCTTTTTCTTCCTGCTCATATTGTGCCAGGACGTTGACGCACTGCTCGACGTTTTCCCACTTGAACGCCCGCATCGCATCGCTTTTGACCTCTTCCTCGATGGCCTTTTTGTAGTTGGTCTCGGTGAGCAGCCACTGCAATGTTTCAGCGAGTTTTCCTGTGGCAAAGCGGCTGCCCGCAGTCTCGATGAGCGAAACGAATTTCCGAATGCCTTGCACCCCTTTCGGGTGGTTTTCCATCGGCTTTCGGCCGTCGGCCACGGCTTGCAAAAGTTCCCACAGAGAACTTTTCTCAGAGCGGCTTTCCTGCGTCAACGTGTCGAGTAACGTCTCGGAAATTCCCCGTCTGGGGACATTGATAATCCTCAACAGTGCTTCATGATCTTGTCGATTCACGACAAAGCGCAAGTAGGCCATCAGGTCTTTGATCTCGCTCCGCTCGCCGAAGGCCAAGCCCCCGAAGACCTCGTACGGGATGCCGCGCACCCACGAACCCTCTTTTTGCCAAGAGGCTTGCGCGAGGGCAATCTCGAAATTGCGCGAGAGGGCATTCGAGCGGTAGAGGAGGGCCATCTCTTTCCAACGAAGACCTTGTTCATGCAACACAATCATCCGCTGCACGATCGCGGCAGCCTCTTCGGCATCGGTTGGTGCATGGAACACCTCGATCAGATCGCCCTGGCTTCCGGCACTCCAGAGGGCTTTTTTGTGCCGCTCTTGGTTGTGGGCAATGAGCGCATTCGCTGCTTGGAGAATCACCGGTGTCGAGCGGTAGTTTTGCTCGAGACGAACGACCGCATCCGCTTTGAACTCCAAGATGTTTTTCACGTTTGCCCCGCGCCAGCCGTAGATCGACTGGTCGTCGTCACCGACGACGCAGAGGTGCTCTTTGGCCAAAAGTTCTGCCAGACGGGATTGCGTGGCATTCGTGTCTTGGTACTCGTCGATCATCACATAGCGGTAGCGCTCTTGGTATTTCGACAAAACATCGGGATGCTCGGTGAACAGCTGGATGGTGAGTGTAATCAGATGGTCAAAACTCACGGCATTATAAGCTCGTAAGGTCATTTGTAATCGGGAAAATAGGTCATTCGAAAAGGGGTCTTTGGGTTTTGTTCCGGTGCTCGTAGCTTGCTGCAGCGCATAGATCGTTGGCCCCAGAGACGGCAGCTCTCCGTCGTGGCCCAGCATATCTCGAGCTAATTGCCCCACCACCCGGTGAATATCCCGTTCGTCGTACAAACTAAAATCCCGTGTGTACCCCAGCTTCCCAATTTCTTTGCGCAAAATCTGCATGCAAAAACTGTGGAATGTCGAGAGAGTGACATGCTTGGCCAGGTCTTTGCCGATGAGGGCCTCGACCCGGTGGCGCATTTCGCCCGCCGCTTTGTTCGTGAACGTGAGGCCGAGAATCTGCTCCGGGGGAACACCGTGTGCGTGCACCAAGTGGGCGATGCGATGAGTGATGACCTTGGTCTTGCCAGAACCTGCTCCCGCAAGCACGAGAAGCCGCCCATGCACCGTCTCGACCGCTTTACGTTGGGGTTCGTTGAGCATGCACTAACTTCACAAGTTCTGTTTCAATGTCGATGAGCTTGGCTTGTTTGGCCTTTTGCCGGGGAACGACGTGCAGGTCGAGGGCTGGCCACTGATTGCGCCGAAACGCTTCCCGCACCAACCGTTTGAACCGGTTGCGCTCGACAGCCGAGCCGTACTTGCGCGAAGCGGTGATGCCGAGCCTCGCACTTCCCGAACCGACGTCTACGCACAAATAGCTTCCGGCCAAGCGCTGACTTCGGCCTTTGAAGGCCTCAAAATCGCGCCGGGTTAAAAACCGGGAGCTTTTCGGAAATTTCAAACGGTCAACGTCTCGCGACCCTTGCGGCGTCTGCGGCTGAGTACCTTGCGGCCTCCTGCAGTCTTCATGCGGGCCCGGAAGCCGTGGGTCTTTTTTCGGTGGTTCTTGCTGGGCTGGTATGTTCTTTTCATGGTTCATCCTGAAAATGGGGTTGTTTGATGAGGAGGGAGTATAGCGGAGAGACGGGTTCTGGGCGATGGAATTTTTATGTGGTTGGTTTTTAGGTTCTTATGTCATTATTGAAATTTTATTAAAAATTTGTTATAATATATAGATTGCCATGAATGAAATAGGACTGATTGCCTCTTCGGGATGCTTGCCTGTGAAACCGGCTGTTTCAGAAATGAGACCGGCAGCAGACAACACTTTGATTGTTGGCTCTTTGGCTGCAGGAATTTGCTCCACCGTTGCGGCTGCCGTTTTCTCGGGCGGAGCTTTTTCTGCAGCAGCACATATGATTACAGTAATGGCAGCATTCACCCCTGCCGGAATTCCCGTCTTGGTTATCGGCTGCGTTCTCTTAGGGCTTTGGTTGTTGCACAAGCTCGACATTCTGGGGAATTTGTCCCAGCTCTATGACGGTTTATATGCATGGTACAAAAATCAGCAGCAAAAAACTCAGGAAGAACAAACTGAGAAATCTCTCAAGGTTTTCACAAATGCTTTAGTGATGAAAAACTTTGAGGTGAAAGACGAACTTTCCATCTACCAGCTCATCCGATGGATCGGTAGTTTTTCCCAGGTTGCACTACAGATGTACCAGCAAAATAAAGAACCCAAAATTCTGAATCTTGTTGAGCAAATGGCTCAGCTGTTCACTCGGTTATCTCATGCAAAAAATGGGGAAACAGTGTCCCACATTTTGGACGAAGAATGTTTTGAGAACCTGCTTGCCATGTTATGCCACAACGCGCAGTTCCTTGATTTGTTTGCCGCTGTGGCGAACACGGCATCATCGGAAAAATCTGTGGAATTTCGGCCGTTTGCTGTTCTTCAAAATGAAACTGCCCCTGCGAAGAAAGCACCCACCCACCATCCCGCCTATCGAAACGAAATTCACCAACTGAACACAATATTCAACAATCACTATGATCCGGCCCTGGTGGTGCTTGGGGCTGCCGCCTTCGCCCACGTGGCAGATCCAGCTACCAAGAAATTCGTTAAAGCAATTTCTTCACTCCTTCCATAAAATTCCTCTTGAACCCAAATTCGCCACTCCTGTATAACGTACCCTTTCTACTTGAGGAAAAACAATGAAAGTGAGAGCTTCAATCAAAGCGGATCCGAGCAAGGGGGACAAGATTGTCCGTCGGCAGGGGCGCATTTATGTGATTAACAAGAAAGATCCGAACCGCAAGCAGCGCCAAAAGGGCCCTGCTCGCAAGAAATAACGAATAGAGGAACATGGCAAAGAAATCGTCGATCGCAAAAGAGCGCAAGCGAGAGCGCATGGTGAGCAGCCGCTGGGAAAAACGGCAAGAGCTGAAGAAGAAGATCATGGATTTGAATCTGTCCGATGAAGATCGGATGGCCGCAGTCGATGCACTCAACGCGATGCCGAAAAATTCGTCGAAAATCCGCCTTCGCAACCGATGCCAGTTCACCGGCCGCAGCCGAGGGTTCTTGCGCAAGTTCAAGATGTCGCGACTCTGCTTCCGGGAAATGGCCTCTCAGGGAATGATCCCCGGCATCGTGAAAGCATCCTGGTAGTCTAGCTTTTTACCTTAATGAGTTCCTGCAACGGTCTCCAGTCGGTCATTGCCTCGTGCCACACGAGGGTGGCCGGGGAGACCGTTCCGTTTTTCCAGGCTTTAGTCATCAGATCGTAGCTCATGGGGCCCACTTGTTGGTGGGTTGGGTCGAGGTAGTACCAGAAACTGCCCACAGGGCCGTCGAGGTACGGTTGGGGAGTGGTGGGTCGTGGCGTAGAAACTCGTTGTGTTCGGGCTTTGGAGGCGAAGAAAATGGCAAAGATGCCGAAGATCCCGAACAGAAAGCCCAAAATAAACCACAGGAGGGGGTTTTTGCCCCGTTTGTGGGCCAGGTAGCTGGAAATAAGACCTACAGCACTGGAAGCTAAAAGAAGGGAAGGGGTGTCGGGCAAAAACATGGGGCTATTGTAACTGATTTCGGAGTTTTTGGACATCGGCAGCCGAGACCACACTTCTGAGTTCTTCGTCTGAGGCCTGCACAATGCCCTTCACACTGCCGAATTTCTGCAGCAATTTTTTCTTTTTCACGGGACCGATGCCTTGGATTTCATCGAGGGCACTCAAAATTGTCCGCTCGGAACGTTTTTTTCGGTGAAATTGCACGGCCACCCGGTGCGCTTCATCCCGGATCCGCTGCAGCAAAAACAGCAGGGGAGATCTCGGATCAATGAACACAGGTTCTTCTCGATGCGGGACGAACACTTTTTCCTGGGTGAGCCCTTTGTCATGCCGGGCCTCTTGCTTGGCCACCCCGATCACATCGACTGAGGCAATGTCTAACTCTCGCAGCACGTCGAGGGCCAAATTCAGCTGGCCTCTGCCTCCGTCGACAATCAACAAATCACAAAATGCATTCTTCTCTTTTTCCCGGATGAGATGTCTTCTGATCACTTCTCTCATGGCCGAATAATCGTCACCCTTCTGTTTTACCTTGAACAACCGTGTGTGCCCTTTGTCTTTTTCCCCGTTCACAAACGTCACAAGACTGGCCACCGGGTCACTCCCACTGCTGTTTGATGTATCAAAGCATTCAATCCGTCGGGGGTATCTCGTCAAACCCAACGTTTCCTGTAAATCGAGCAGTTGTTTTTCCCGCAAGCTTCTCGCATCTTGTTCCCGCACGAACAATGCTTTTGCATTGCGGAAGGCCATTTCGAGAAGGTCTTTTTTCTTGCCGTGTTGCGGCATAGAAATACGCACTCCGGAGAGAACTTCTTCCAGCACAGACGGCAGCTCGATCGGAACGAGAATTTCCGCCGGTGTTTCACCCACGTAATGCTGTAGCACAAACGATTCTAAAAGCTGGGCGTCATCGGACGCGATTTGGTGAAAACTGAAATGCTCGGAACCGATGAGTTTTCCCTCCCGAAACAGCAGCACAGCGATCATCACGGCATCAGCTTCTCGGTACAAACCGATCACATCGGCATTTTTGGCAAACGGGTTTTCGACGTGCTGCACACTGGTGACGTGCTCGATTTGCCGGATCATCTTCAACAAGCTGTCCGCCCACTCAAACTCGAGGTTTTCCGAAGCGGCTTCCATCTGTTGTTGTAAATCGAGCACCACCTGTTTGTCTTGGCCGCGCAAGAGCTTTTTCGCATTGTCCACGAGCGCATCGTACTCCTCGTGCGTGCACTTGCCGACGCAGGGCGCAATGCACCGCTTGATGTCGTACAAAAGGCACGGTCTTTCCCTAGAAGCTAATTCAGCATCTGAACATTGTCTCAACGGAAAAAGCCTCAACAACAGGTCATACGTTTGTCGAGCAGCTAATGCATTCGTATACGGCCCGAAATAAATGCCGTCGTTTTTCGGTTTTCCCTTGTAGCGCACGAGTTTCACCATCGGCCACTCATGCTTGGTGACCACTAAACTGACAAACGTTTTGTCATCTTTGAGCAGCACGTTGTATTTCGGTGCATGCCGTTTGATGAGATTGTTTTCCAAAAGCAGGGCGTCTTTTTCGGTGAGGGCCACAATCGTGTCGATGGTGGTCACTTGGGCAATTAAATACGGCACCATTTCCCGGGAATCACCACTCGGTGCGAAATACTGTTTGAGACGAGCTTTCAGGTTCTTGGCTTTTCCGACGTACAGCACAGTCCCTGCACTGTTTTTCATCAGATAAACCCCGGGTTGATCCGGGTACAAGGATAAATCAATCACTTGACTTGGGGGATCGAAGGGACAAACTTCGATACATCGGGCTTTTTAAACGTTTTCGAGAAATCGGCGTCGGTGGCTGGAACCCACTCTTGGCTTCGGCCAAAGAACAGCAGCTTCCCCCGCACCACGAGGTTGTCGCCCTGGATCCACAGCTCGGAATTGTAGATGTTGCCTTTCTC